>Ga0315282_10006336_pt1 | contig 19869 bp, 17 predicted proteins | sample YL17G07_20_MG_FD_203693 | JGI IMG/M metagenome (GOLD analysis project Ga0315282, IMG submission 203693) | Sediment microbial communities from Yellowstone Lake, YNP, Wyoming, USA - YL17G07_20 | ecosystem: Environmental > Aquatic > Freshwater > Lake > Sediment | place: USA: Wyoming | collected... | reverse complement strand
TCAGAGTCCTACTCTCCAAGAACAACGGGTACCTCAGAAGGTAGATTTCGGAAACCGTATCTCCGACAGGCTCCTAGTATGTGGTTTCATTAAAATATATCCTGATTGAGAGTAACCTGGTATACTTGGCGTATGGCAGGAAAATCGAAACGCTCTAATTTGGTCATGACCTCCGAGGAAGTGAATCAACTCCGGCAACTCCGCCAATCGCGGACGGCACCTTGGCGCGAGGTGCAGCGCGCTCAGATTCTCTGGCGTTACCATGGCGGCGAAACCATTACCGAGATTGGACGAGCGCTGAAGATGACCCGTAAGAGCATCGGCAAATGGATCACCAGAGCCCTGGCGCAGGGGGCCAGTGCAGCCCTGAAAGATACCTATCATCGCCCTCGGGCGCCGGTCATCACCGACGAGGCGAAGGCTTGGGTGGTCCACCTGGCTTGCTCGAAACCCAAGGAACTGGGTTACGCCGCTGAACTCTGGACACGGAAGTCCCTGGCCCAGCATGTGCGTCAGCATGCGGGGGAGGCGGGACATCCGTCTTTGGCCCGGGCGGCCAAGGCCACCGTGCAGCGTATCCTCGCCGCCCAACCTTTGCACCCGGAAAAGGTAAGCTACTACCTGGAGCGCCGCGATCCGAATTTCGAGGCCAAAATGCGAGAGGTTCTCCTGGTCTATCAAGAGGTGGCGCTACAGAATGAAACGCCGAGCCCCGGGGTGGCTCCGCCCCAGATGGTGACCGTTTCGGTGGATGAGAAGCCGGGACTCCAAGCCATCGCCAATACGTCTCCGGACTTGCCTCCGGTGCCGGGGAAGCACTCCGGCGTCGCCCGCGACCACGAGTACAAACGCTTGGGCACGTGTTCTATTTTGGCCGCCCTGGATCTGCACCATGGCCACGTGACGGCACGGGTCGAGCGGCGTCACCGCAGTCGTGAGTTCATCGCCTTGCTCCGGGACTTGGACCACTACTACCCGCCGGACTGCATGATTCGCTTGATTCTGGATAATCACTCGGCGCACCTTTCGAAAGAGACGCAAGCGTTCTTAGCCACCCGCCCCAACCGATTCAAATACGTCCTGACCCCCACGCACGGATCGTGGCTCAATATCGTCGAGACGCTCTTTGGCAAGATGGCGCGCACGTTCTTGCGGCACATCCGGGTTCAGTCCTGGGAAGAACTCCGCAGCCGCATTCTCCAAGGCATCGCGGAAATCAACGCCCAACCTGTTGTCCACCGCTGGAAGAAGTTCGATGCACTGACCACCGGTAATGAGGTTATAGTTTAGTGAAACGATATACTAGATTCTCTCCTCTCCCCCTTAGGAGTCTGGGTGAAAACGCGGCCAAGCATGTCATTGCGATCCGTCAACTGACGGAGAGCAATCTCGCTCTGAGTCTTTTCAAGGCAATGCGAGATTCCTCGTCGTCTCCGTCAGCCGACGGACTGACGGGCTCCCCGGAATGACACGCAACTTAGGGTTTTCACACAGACTCCCCTGGGGGAGAGGGTCAGAGCCCAACGGAATGAGGTATTTTCTTGGGAGGAGTGGAAGTCATGATTCACAGATTGGTTTCAATCGGCGTCCGGGCGTCCATTATCTTGGTGGGGCTTGGGTTGTTTGGCGGGTTTGCATTTGCTCAGCGAAATGGGCCTGCTCGGACACCGCCCATGGGGTGGAATAGCTGGAACCATTTTGCCTGCAAGGTGACGGAAGCGGACGTGCGCGCGGCGGCCGACGCGATAGTCTCGAGCGGCGTGCGGAGCGCCGGCTACATTTACGCGAATATTGATGATTGCTGGCAAGGCAAGCGCGACGGGCAGGGAGTCATCCATCCCAACGAGAAGTTCCCAGACATGAAGGGGCTGTCCGATTACGTTCATGCCAAGGGCCTAAAGCTGGGAATTTACTCTTCCCCCGGTCCCAAAACCTGCGCTGGTTACGAGGGCAGTCTTGGCCACGAAGAACTGGATGCGCAGACCTACGCCCGCTGGGGTATCGACTATTTGAAATACGACTATTGCAGCTTCCAGGGCGACGTCCCGGCGCCGATGGCAGCCTACAAGAAGATGCACGAGGCGCTGGAAAAGACCGGTCGGCCCATCGTGTTCAGTCTTTGCCAATACGGCATGGACAGGGTGTGGGGCTGGGGACCGTCGGTGGGAGGCAACCTGTGGCGCACTACCGGGGATATTTCCGATAACTACGATCGTATGGCGTACATTGGCTTCGGCCAGAACGGGCTGGAGCGCTTTGCCGGCCCCGGACACTGGAATGACCCGGACATGCTGGAAGTCGGAAACGGCAAAATGAACAAGGACGAGGATCTCACTCACATGAGCCTTTGGTGCCTGCTTGCGGCCCCGCTCCTGGCCGGCAACGACCTTTCCAAGATGACTCCCGAAACCCTGGCCATCTTGACCAACCCGGAAGCGATCGCTGTGGACCAGGACCCTCTCGGCGTCCAGGGCCATCGCGTTGCCCAGGAAGGCCAACTCGAGGTTTGGGTAAAGCCGCTGGCCGACGGTTCGAAGGCCGTAGGCCTTTTTAATCGCGGTGAATCTGTAATGCCGGTGACGGCCTATTTCCGGGATGTAGGTGTGGGAGACGAGGCCCTGATTCGCGACTTGTGGGAGAAGAGGGATTTGGGCGTGCACCATTCAAGCTTTACGGCCCAGGTTCCGAGTCACGGTGTGGTCATGATCAAGGTGAAGCCATGAACGAAGCGGCAGAAGCATTTTCATCGAAACCTTTGGCGGGTTCATGCCAGCACCAATGGCAAAACCAGGATACCCCTTACATCCTGGCCCAGGTCTGCGCGCGATGTAGATTGTTTCGGTACAAAGCGGTTCTGACCGCAGATTGGGAATACCGCGCCCCCATTCCCATCGCGCAGCGTCCCCCCGACGACCCGCGTGTTACGTAGGGGCGAGCGGCGCTCGCCCGAGGGCCGAGTCCGTCAGTTGACGGATTCGGCCCTACAATGCGTGTTTGGTTGCGACCAGGCCGGGGCGATGGGGGTTGTAGCATTGTAAAAGGTTAAGAGTGACAGGACGCTAGTATCCGCGTTTCTTATCCACCACGTTGAGCAAAGGCAGGCCGCTGACATAGCGGCGAACGTTTTCACAGAACAGATCATAGGCGCGTTGCGTCGAGCCCGCCGATGCCGCGGAAGTATGCGAAGTGATAATCAGATTGCCCGCCGTCCACAAAGGGTCATCGGGCGGGAGCGGTTCCTGGTAGGCCACATCGAGGCCGGCTCCGGCGATCCAGCCTTCCTTGAGGGCGCGAATGAGCGCGGGCGTGTCCACCAACTTGCCCCGCGAGACGTTGATGAAGTAAGCGGTCGGCTTCATGGCGCGGAAGATCGTCTCGTTGAACATGCCCTGGGAAACCGGTGTGAGCGGCGCCGCGCTCAAAAGCACATCTGCTTGCGACGCCATCTTGGGCAACCACTCGAGGGAATGCAGTTCGGCGACAAAAACAGGCTTGGGTAAGGGCTTGGGGTCCACCGCCAGGATATTCATGTTGAAACCGTAATGCGCGCGATAGGCCGTGTCGGTACCGATGCCGCCCAAGCCCACGACACCCAGGGTGAGACCGCTGATTTCTGTGAGCCCTTTCACGCGTTTCCAGACATGCTCTCGAGTCTGAAGCGCGTAGCGATTCAGCCCGCGCGTAAGGCTCAGGAGCAGTCCGATGGCCGTCTCTGAGATAGTGGGGGAAAACATGCGCTGCATGTTGGTGAGCACTATGGGACTGTCCACCAATTCCGGGTACAAAACGTGGTCCACACCTGCCGAGGTGTATTGAATCCAGCGCAGTTGGCGCGCCGCCCGAAGATCTTCGCGCGAGAAATCGCCCAAAATCACGTGCGCGTCAGCCACCTCTTTTTGGAACTGTTCCTCGTCTCGACAAAACGTGAGATCGAGGTTGGGCGCAAAGGCTCGCAGTTTCTCTTGATAGGCTGCCGGAATCCCATCCGTCGTCGCCAGCTTAACGCGCGCCAGCGCGGCGGCTCTGCCCGGTTCGAGCAGCGGGTAGGACTCAACGGTCACCGGCCAGGGTGGCTCGGGCGCCGCCTCGTCCGCCACGGCGTGGGCGACCGCAGGCAAGGAAACCAGCGCAGCGCCTGTCGAGCCGGCGGCGACGTCGCGAAGAAAACTGCGTCGTGAGAATCCATCCTTATGCATCGTAAGCCCCCCAAGTTGCGATGCTATGAACTATAACATGAGCAGAGACCTTCCGCGACCCGCACGGGATTTTCCCTCGCAGGGGTAGCGGCGAGTTCACCTCGCCCTCTCTGAAGTAGTGATGGAAGAGATTCTGGGGGTACTCAGGGAGAAGTTCCGCTGGGCGATGCGAAAGCTTGGTAACGCGGACCCAAGCTCTCGGGTCCGCGCTACCTGATTAATGGCGGATGGGTCTGCGAGATCTCGCCCAATTTATCGTCGGCCTCCAAAACCACCGTGGAAGCCACCACCGAAACCGCCGTGGAAGCCACCACCAAATCCGCCGCCTCGCATGCCACCCATCCTACCCATCGGCTTGCCGCGCATTCCGCCGCGGTTCATGGCCATGCTTCGGGGCAGGGCATGGAATCGGGGTGATCCCTTGATGGGCTGATGCGCGAGCGGCGGCATGACCCCAGCGGCCCGAGCAACCCTACCTGTGGCGACGGGATAATGGTAGTAAGGGCCGCCGTAGCCAAAACCATAGTAAGGAGCCCATCCCACCCCCCAGGGCGAGAAGAATGGCCAGCCGAACGGACCCCACATCATATCCCATCCAGGCATGAACGCAAAATCCATCCAGAATGGATCCCAATACCAGCCAGCTCCCCACCATCCTCCGTCCGCCGACAGGGCATTGGCCTCTTCAACGTTCGAATTGGTGGCGTATTCGCTCCTCAACTTGCTCCAGCGGTAGAGAGGATCCTCTTCGACTTCGTCTTTGTTGAACTTCTGAGATTTCAAATTTGCAATTTGAGATTCTTCAGGTGCCTCTGCCAGCAGCGCCTCGTGCCCTTTCTTGAGTTTGACCGTCTGATCTCCTTGGGAGGTCAAGGCTTTGCCATCCAGCACTTTCACGGACGGGTGGTTGGCGTTGAAATCGTACAATCCCTGCTTTTCGATCCGGGTTGTGGCGCCGTCCACCACTACGCTCACGTTGTTCTCCTTGAACAATTCATCCACTTCCAACATGGCCGAACCCTTCGTCAATTGCACCTGGGTGTCCGCCAGGCCCGGCGAGATCATTCTCACCGCGCTGTTGTGGCCGATTCGCAGATATATGCCCGGCGTGAGCAGCATCTCGGCATTGCCGTTACGGGTGTCCAACACTTGGTTCGATTCAAGATACGTGGAACCGACTGACTTCGGTGATTGCTTTTGGCCTTGTACTGACACTTCGCCTTCAACATAATTTAGCGTCCCCGGTGGGGGCATGTTCGTGGTGTCCGCTATGCCAAACGCCGCCGTAGCCAGAAGGACTAACGGAACCTGCCAAATCCGCTTCCATACTGCTTTCATAGGGCACCTCCCTCTTACACTATGTTTGATGCAACTGAGTTGCATCGCGCTTCCCCCCGGCCGATGAGCATGCCAAGTCACAGATAGCCCGTGGCTTATTCATCCAAAGGCGGGAAACGAGGAGGTTTTATTGTCAGGAATTGAGAGTGAGAAGACGCCAAGTCGGCAAATCTCAGGCCCTGGCTCGGATAGACCCATGTATCACAGACGTGGCAATGGGCTCACATCTCGCCGAAGTTATACCCGACCCAGACCATGCCGCCAAGCACGTGATTGGTGCCAAACTGATCCGTGAAACCCGGCACCTCGCGGAAGTCAAACTCCGGGCGCACAAAAAAGTGGCCCTTCACATAGATTTGGATCCCGACTCCAACATGCACCTGGAAATGGTTCGAAGCCCCCACGGATTGTGCATACGACGAGCAAACCGCGGTCCCGACGCAGGAGGTCTGCAAAAAAGAAAAGCCCGTATGGGCGCCGCCGATTCCGCCTTCGAACCGCAGTTGGGCCTTCTTGCCGTTAATCGGCGCGTACAGTCCGTCGAAATCGTAGAACAGTTGCCGGTACTGTAGCGGGCCATAGCCCCCTTTGGTGGGTTGAAAGTTGAGTTCACCGCCGAAGCCGAAGTGCTTATTCAGCATCGCGTCTGCCTGGAAGCCCATAAACAGGTTGCCCAGGCTCGGTGTGGCTTCGCACGTGGTACTAGTCGGCGAAGGTCTACAGGAAAGAAAAGTGTTGGTGTCAATGCCAAGCCCGGTTGCCTTATCGCGCTGAGTCCCGAAACCCATGGCCACATCGAACGAACTCTGCGCGCGCGCCAGCGGGGCACAAAAAAGCAGCAATGCAAAGGGAAGGTAGAGGCAATGTCGTTTCACGTTAGTAACCTCCTCGCCGGTCAGCATGCGCTCGTGGTCCCCATTTCGTGCTCTCCAACCGGCCAATCGCGGCGCCGCGGCGCCACGGTCTCTCCAAGCACTTGCGTAGTAGCTCCTACTGCTGTGTCCGTGCTGCCTTGTCATCTCTGAAACCTACATGCGGTTCTCGCGGCCACCCGATGCGAGAGTTCCGCATGATCTCCGGCATAACTACTTTAGATGCTTAGACTCTCATCGATGATGCCTTGACTCTCCCGCGCCCCAAGGACATACTGATTTTTCAGGGCAGGGAAGGCGTATTTGCCTCCCCCAAACTTCGGGATTAACCGTGCAGGAGTGAAGATGCTTGAAATCGATTCCCACCGCGCACTGCTGGTGGACCTCTACGAATTGACCATGGCGGCGGCGTACTTCGAGCATCATGTGGACTGCCGCGCCACCTTTGAACTGTTCGTTCGCCAGTTGCCTCCTCAGCGCGCCTATCTCGTGGCCGGTGGCATTGAGGACGCGTTGGATTACCTTGCGGACCTGCGATTCTGTGAAGAGCATGTGGACTTCCTCCGCAGCCTGCCGGTGTTTCGCAATGTCTCTCCTGAATTCTTCCAATATCTTCGCCAGTTCCGCTTTGAGGGCGACGTTGAGGCAGTCGAGGAAGGTGCGCTCATCTTTGCCGAAGAGCCGCTGCTTCAGGTAACGGCGCCGATTTTGGCAGCGCAAATTGTCGAGACCTACGTGCTCTCGGTCATCAATTTTGAAACCCTGGTCGCCTCCAAGGCGGCTCGCGTGGTGCGTGCGGCGGGGGGCCGGGGCGTGCTGGAGTTCGGCACTCGTCGAGCGCAGGGGCCGGAAGCTGGGGTTCGCGCTGCGCGCGCCGCCTACCTCGGCGGGTGTGTTGCGACCTCGAATGTTCTGGCTGGTTTTCGATACGGCATCCCGCTTGCCGGCACGGCAGCCCACTCATGGACCCAAGTTTTTCCAACCGAAGCTCAAAGTTTCCAGGCGCTTTTGGAGACGTTCCCGGAGGATGCTGTGCTGTTGATCGATACCTATGACCCGCTGGTGGGAGCGGAAACTGCTGGCGCGCTGGGGCGGAAGATCGCCGGCATCCGCATCGATAGTGGTGACCTGCTCGAAAAGAGTTGCCGTGTGCGGGAAATTCTGGACCGTCACGGCCTGACTGAGGCGAAGATCGTGGCCAGCGGTGATTTGAATGAGTACAAGGTAGAAGCCTTGCTTTCGAAGGGAGCATGCATCGACCTTTTCGGCGTAGGGACGGACCTCGCCACCTCGCGCGACGTTCCTGCGCTCAGTGTAGTCTATAAGCTGGTGGAGACCGAACACAACGGGAATGTGGAGTACAAGACCAAATTCAGTGAAGAGAAAATCTATTTGCCGGGCCGGAAGCAGGTTTTTCGGTTTTCGGAGGGCGCTCAGTATCATCACGATCTGATTGCACGCTCCAGCGAAAAACCTTCTGGCGGCACGCCGCTGCTTTATCCCGTAATGCGCCACGGGCGGCGGGTCCGCCGCCGGCCTCGGGTCCAGGACTCGAGGATTAATGTCCTTGCCAACCTTGACCTCCTGCCGGAACCCTACCACGCTCTGCGGGACCCGCCGGCATATCCCGTGACCAAGAGCGAGGCTCTCCAGCGCCTCCTGGATGAAGTCCGCGAGCGGGCGTTCGGGGCGCGGGAAAGCAGTAGGCAGTGGGCAGTAGGCAGTAGGCGGAAAGCAGAAGACTGAAGTCAAAAGGCAAAGGGCAAAAGCCAAGGGGCAAAATGAAATATGCAGAACGCAGATGGCAATAGGCGGGGGGAGTTGTGGCGCTCGAACTCTCGGTTTCCAGCTTCTAGTCTCCAGTTTCTAATTTCTGATTTGGTTTTTTCGCTCGTCACTTGTCTCTTGTCACTTGTCACTGCTTCAGGGGTGGGAGAATGAGCGAACCAGGCAAGTCTGGCCGTCTGGTATTCCTTGATGTTGATACGCAGGTGGACTTTATGCTTCCGAGCGGGAGGCTCTACGTGCCCCACGCGGAGGAAATCATTCCCAACTTGTCACAATTGATGTCGTGGGCGCGCGCACACAGAATCCCCGTAATTTCATCGGCTGACACGCACACGCCGGACGACCCGGAGTTCGCTCTATGGCCTCCTCACTGCGTGGCGCGGACTCCCGGGCAACGCCGCATTCCCGAGACGCTCTTCCCTGATGCCTTGGTGGTTGAAAACCGTCCGGGCGCCTTTCAGGCCCCACGGGAATGGACTGGACAGATCATCGTGGAGAAGCCCGTGTACGACTTCACCGCCAATGTGGATTTCGAGGCTATCTTAGCTTTTCTTGGCCAGCCGCGCTTCGTCGTGTTCGGCGTGGCCACTGAATACTGTGTCCTCGCAGACGTCCTTGCTCTGCGCAAGCGCAACCTGCCCGTTGCTCTCGTGTGGGATGCCATCAAACCCATCAGCGAAGAGGGAGGAAAGAAAGCCATTGGGGAGATGGTCGCTGCGGGGGCCCAGTTGGTCACGACTGCGGAGGTTTGCCGTCCGGCGTTTTCAATCAGCTAAACAATGGCACGTCAACATCGATAATTTCCGCTGCGGCGTATTTCGCCCCAGCTTGAACGCCGGATTGCTGGGCGTAGCGCGGGCGAGACGCGCGCGCCACAGCGTGCTTGACTCCCCAAGCGGGAGATGGCATACAATAGCTGAGCGTGTTCGATGGCGCTGACTTTTGGGGTGGCTGTTCGTGCGGGGTGGGCTGCGCCAAAGCAGCCGCCCGGCGCCCGCGTTCGAGGTTCCCATGGTGATCGCGTCCCAACTCCGTCCAGGCGCAGTTCTGAAGATCAATAACGACCTCTTCAAGGTGATTGACTCCCAGTATCACATCGGGCAAGGCAAGATGCCCGGCAGTGTGCATGCCAAAGTGCGCCATGTTCTGAAGGGCACGTTCAAAGAGTTGCGCTTCCGGCCGGAGGAGAGGCTCGAGGATACCCAACTCGAGAAGCAGGAGATGGAATTCCTGTACAGCGACGCGGATTCGGCGACTTTTATGAATCCAAGAACCTATGACCAGGTTTCTATCCCGCTCGAGGCCATCGGCGCGGCGACCACATTTCTCCAGCTGGAGATGAAAGTGCCCGTGGAGTTTTACGAAGGGCAGCCGGTGAGTATCGTCTTTCCGGAGATCGCGGAAGTGAAGGTCCAAACCACCGCGCAGCCCGTCCACCAGCAACAGGACAACACCTACAAATCCGCCACGCTGGAAAATGGTCTGGAACTCATGGTTCCTCAATTTATTAAGCCTGGGGAAACAATACGCGTCGAGGTTGCTTCAGGCAAGTACGTAGACCGAGTGCGCGCCGATTCCAAGAGATTTTAGGAACTGGAAAGCAGAAACCAGGAAAAAGAAACTGGAAAAGCGAAATTCGAAATTCGAAACTCGAAACTCAAAACGGGAAAACCTTTGCCCTTTACCCTTTAACCCTTAGCCTTCTGCTTTCTGCTTTATGACAGACGCGCCAAATCTAAACGTTTCTGACCGACCCCATTTCCAGCTCACAGTGCGCCCGGCAGAACTCCGGGATGCATCCGACATTGCCCGCATCTATCTTCAGGCGGCGCAAGACAATCTTGCCAATTTTGAGAACTTCCTTCATACGCCTGACGAGCGAACGCGCTGGGTGATTGAACACGCGGGGAAGTACCCTCTGGTGGTGGCGGAGTTGAATGGCTGGATCCTTGGCTGGGCGGCGCTCAGCCCATATCTTGTGCGGCCCTCCATGGAGGGAGTTGCTGAACTCCTGATCTACATTGACCGCGACTACAGGCGGCATGGGGTGGGGCGGGAACTTATGCGCGCTGTCCTGACACTCGCCGCGGCCGCCGGACACTTCAAGCTGGTGGGCCGGTTCCTGGCGCACAACGATGCCGGACGGAGGCTCTGCCGCATGATGGGCTGGCGCGAAGTGGGAGTGCACCTGAAACACACCAAGCTGGGCGAGCACTGGCACGATGTGGTCGTCGTCGAATATCTGATCTCCGAGAACTTGAAGTGAATTATGCGATCACCTGTCTTATTCTTATTCCTGTTAGTAACTTCTTCCGCCGTTGCGCAAACTCCTTATGACCTGTTGCTCAAGGGCGGTCATGTTATCGACCCCAAGAATCACATCTCCGCCATTCGGGATGTCGCCATTACCGGCGGCCGGATCGCTGCTGTGGAAGAGAATATCCCGGCCTCGAGGGCCCGCAAGACAATCGACGTATCGTTATTGTATGTCACTCCGGGCCTGGTGGACATTCACGAGCACGTCTTTGCGGGAACCATGAGCCGCGAATACACCGGCGAGAACTGCGTCCGCGCCGACAGCTTTTCGTTTCGCAGCGGCGTCACTACGGTGGTGGACGCCGGCTCTTCGGGCTGGCGCAATTTCGGCGAATTCCGGGATGAAGTGATTAACGTGGAAAAGACTCGCGTCTTCGCCATGCTCAATATCGTGGGTCACGGCATGGGCGGGCGCATGGACGTGGAACAGAACACGAACGACATGGATCCCGTGCGAACTGCGGAAGTGGCGCGGCGCAACAGCGATGTAGTGGTCGGCATCAAGATCGCGCACTACGCCGGACCGGAGTGGATCGCGGTGGGCCGCGCGGTGGAGGCGGGCCGGTTGGCGAACCTCCCCGTCATGGTTGACTTCGCCACCTTTCGCCCTGAGCGCCCCTTCCAGGACCTGGTGCTCATACATCTGCGCCCCGGCGACATCTATACGCACCAGTACCTCCACGTGGTTCCTATGCTCGACGCGGACGGCCGCGTGCTGCCGTATCTGTTTGAAGCCCGCAAGCGTGGCATCATTTTCGATGTCGGGCACGGTGCCGGGAGTTTTTCTTTTCCGCAAGCGATTCCCGCTGTGAAGCAGGGTTTCGTGCCCGATTCCATCTCCACCGACCTCCACAGGGAGAGCATGAACGCCGGCATGAAGGACATGTTGAACCTCATGTCGAAATTCCTAAACATGGGTATGTCTCTCGACGATGTGATCGCTTGTTCCACTTGGCACCCCGCCCGCGAAATCCACCATGAAGAGCTTGGAAATCTGTCTGTGGGCTCGGATGCCGACGTGGCAGTTTTGCGGCTGGTGCACGGGGACTTCGGCTTTGTGGATTCGGCGAATCTCCGCATGAAGGGAGACCGGAAGCTCGTCGGCGAACTGACCTTGCGCGATGGCCACGTGGTTTGGGACCTAAATGGAATGAGCAGCGAAGATTGGGACCATGCCACACGTCGCTAGCCGCCACGCTCGCGCATGAGTGGAACACCTGAAGGACCTCTGTCATCCCGAGCGCAGCGAGAAATCTCGCCCCGATTCCCTCCGCCATGCCCCACTTAGAGGAGCGAAGCGAGGTTCCTCGCTGCGCTCGGAGTGACACCCGCCTCCGGGACTTCCGCGCAATAGTTCTGTTTTCGAGTTTCCATTTTCGAGTTCCTAATTTCGAGTTTCTGCTCTCTGCTTTCCCGCTGCTTTCCGTCCCCAGATGAAATAAATCGGCGCGCCCGCAATGACCAGTATCAAGCCGATTCCGGATTCGACGGGGCTGCGCAGCAGCGCGTTACCCACGATGACGAGCGCCGCCACGCTGAAAGCTATGGGAACCGCGGGATACCCCCAAACGCGGTAGGGCCGCGGCATTTCTGGGCGCTTGCGACGCAGGACGACCACTGCGAAAGTCGCCGCCGCGTAAAAAAGCCAGCCGGTGAAGATCACGTAAGTGTAAAGCTGCTTGTAGGTGCCGGTTAGGGCCAGCAGGATCGCCCACCCCCCCTGGATGAGCAAGGCGATCGCCGGGGTTGCGTAGCGCGGATGGACGCGTCCCACGGAAGGGAAGAACACGCCATCGCGCGCCATGGCAAAGTAGGCGCGCGGGCCTCCCAGCACGGTGCCATTGATGGCGCCAAAAATGGAGCAGAGGATCAGGGCAGAAACGAAGGTTGCGCCCCGCGGCCCCGCCAGGATTTCCATGGTCTTCGCGGCAACACGCTGGTGCTCCGCGAGAGCCGGAAGGGGCAGCACGCGCAGGTAAGCGAGATTCGCGCCGAAATAGACGGCCATCACCACCAGCGTGCCCACCAGGTAACTGCGCGGAAGCACCCGCGACGGGTTCTTGACCTCGCCGGATGCGAAGGAGAGCATGTGCCAGCCCTCATACGCCCACAGTACGCCAATCATGGCCACGCCAAAGGATCCCGCCGTGGTGTGTGGCAGAGGCGAGGAGTGGGCGGCCTGCATAGGGGCGATATGGGAGGAGAAAAAGGCCGCGCCCATAATGGTTGCCAAACCCGCCAGCTTGGCCAAGGTAAAAAGGGTTTGGACAGCGGCAGCTTTTCGCACCCCCAAAATATTGACCAAGGTCAGCAAGGCAATGGCGGCGCTACCCACGAGCTTCTGTTCGAGAGGTGACAGCGGCACAAAGGTGGTACTGTAGATTCCGAAGGCCACAGCCACCGTGGCCAGGGAGCCGGAATTAATCACCAGGAGCAAGGCCCAGCCATAGAGAAAGGCAAACAGCTTGCCGTAGGCTTCGCGCAAGTAAACGTAAATGCCGCCTGCCGCAGGATTGGCCGCCCCCAGTTCCGCCAGAGAGAGTGCGCCAGCCAGTGAAAGCGCGCCACCGATGAGCCAGACCAACAAAAGAGCTGTGACTGACCCCACCTGCTGGGCGACATCGTGCGGCACTAGGAAAATTCCGGAGCCGATGATTGTGCCAATCACCACAGCGGACGCGCCCGTGTAGCCGAGGGCGCGGTGAAGTTCGCGCGCGGGCTCCCTGGGGCCGGGTTGGGTGGACATAGAGCGAACCAGGAAATGAGAAATTAGAAACTCACGAGTGGCGCTAGCGTGTCATTCCGCGAGGCATAGCCCACTCAGCCCCACTCAGATTAACTTTACGCGGAGAGCAACGGACATTATACTTGTGGGGCTAGTTTGAAACACAGGTATATTTTGGGCCCGGAGTGAGCCCAATGTTGTCATGCGGCATCGCCCCGCGGCCCTTGAAATCAGCACCAGGCAGACTCGTTGAGCGAGCTGCGGAAGGAGTCATGATGCGTACAGTGGTCAGAACACCTGAAGCTCCCCAACCGCGCGGGCCCTATTCCCAGGCAATCGTCGCCGACGGTTTTGTATTCGTGGCAGGGCAAGCCGCAATAAATCCAAGCACGAATGAACTCGAACTGGGCGATATCGGCCCGGAAACTCGGCGCACGCTTCAAAACATCAAGGCAATTCTGGAAGGCGCAGGCAGCTCACTTGATGATGTTGTGCGAGTGGGCGTGTTTTTGTCGGACATCAGGGATTTTGACGCCATGAATGCGGTCTATAGCGAGTTCTTCCCCAAGGATCAACCCGCGCGCACCACGGTGGGAGTGCAGTTGTCCAGGATCAAGGTGGAGATTGATTGCATCGCCCGTGTCAGCAAGCCGCGGTAGTGTTAACAGCGCAGCAGAGCCGCAACCCAAAAGAGATTCACCACAGGCCAGAGAGTTCACAGAGAAGCGTCGAAGTATTCCTCTCCGTGATCTCTGAGTGCGCTGTGGTGCACGCTTTCTTGCCGCCGCGAGAAGAGGTTGACTCATAGTACCGCAGAGAGGTCCCTATGCATTACAACGAACTTTCAACGCCCGCGTTGACGATTGATCTGGACACCTTGGAGCGGAATCTGGAGCGCATGGCAAGCTCCTGCCGAGAGCAAGGAGTGGGCCTGCGGCCTCACACCAAGACGCACAAGACCCCCGAAGTCGCCCGTCTACAGCTTGAGCGCGGAGCCCTGGGGCTGACCGTCGCCAAGGTGGGGGAAGCTGAAGTGATGGCGGAAGCGGGTCTGGACGATATCCTCATTGCGTTTCCCGTCATGGGCGCGCACACGCTCCGGCGGCTAGCCGGCTTGGCGCGCGTGCGGCGGATTATCGTGTCGCTGGATTCGCTGGCAGCGGCCCAGGAGCTTTCAAAGGCCGCCTCCGAGCAGGGTTCCACGGTTGGGGTTCTGGTTGAATTTGACGTGGGAGTTCGCCGTTGCGGTCTCGAGCCGGGTCCGCCCTCCGTGGAACTGGCAAGGAAGATTGCCGGACTGCCGGGACTCACCTTCCGTGGCCTGATGACTTATTTCGGGAATGTCTGGGGAAGTGTGGAAGAGCGGCGGGCAGAAGCCCAGATGGTGGCCGGAAAGGTTGAACAAACGCTGGCGGCATTTCGCGAGGCTGGCCTGAAGGTTGAAATCGTTTCCGGCGGTTCAACGCCCTCCGCCGAATTCGCCCACCTGGTCCCGGGACTCACCGAAATTCGTCCCGGCACGTACGTTTACAACGATCTGAACACCTTCTATCAAGGCGCCTGTCAACTCGAGGACTGCGCCACGCGCGTGGTGGCCACGGTGGTCTCGACCGCCGTGCCGGGGCGCGCCATTATCGATGCCGGATCGAAGACGCTTTCCTCCGACCTCTTAGGTTCGGGACCGAAGTCTGGCTACGGGTGTGTGGTCGAGGCCCCTGACGTACCCATCATAAAGTTGAACGAGGAGCACGGCTACCTGGACATCACCCGTTCAACCCACCAGTTTTACGTTGGTGAAGTCCTTACGATCATCCCTAATCACGTCTGCACCTGCGTGAACATGCACGACGAAGCGTTTACCTTGCGCAATGGGATGGTGGAAGGTTGCTGGCGCGTGGCGGCACGAGGGAAGGTCCGATAGATTGGCATCATGGAGCCGGCGACCAGACTTGAACTGGTGACCCTCGGTTTACGAAACCGATGCTCTACCGACTGAGCTACGCCGGCGCGACAGATAGCAAAATGCTCACCCGCCTCAGCAAAAACTCCCGCCGAGTTTGCGGGTGAGCATTTTCAGAGGAGAATAGAATGGCGGACGCGCCCCGCCATCTAAGCTCGAAAACGAGTCTAAGGAAAACCTGGAAGTGATGTCAAGATAAATTTCAGGAATTTTTTTGCCGATCAAGTCTTTAATTATGAATAACTTACAAACTCAATGCGATTTCAGAAGAAGGAATTCGAAAAAAGTCTGAGGAGCGGGAATCTAACGCCGATTTCTTGAGCTATCCTACTGAATATATTGATGTTAACTCTACTAAAGGTTCAACCGTATCAGTCGATCCGCTTCCGGGTGTCCCCACTGCCAAGAGGGGAAGAATCTGGCTGTAACTCGTCGGGAAAGAACGATTAACACGCCGCCTGCGACACCTCCTCCGGCAAGAACCAAGGTCAGGAGAACGTTCCCCATAATGAGTTCGAACAACTGGCGGCCTATCGTCTTATTTCCGGGGTATTTCTCGTCCCAACTCAACTGCTGTTTCACATTGAACTGGTCCAGCAATTTCGTTGCAGCGGTTTTGTTCTTGGCCTTGAGCGCCAAGAAAATAAACGACCCTTCTCGACGCGCGTAGAGAGAATTTGCACCACGGTCCTGATTCAGACCGAGCTGATCACTCATCGCGCTGAAGCGCGCGCGGGCAATTTGAGGAGTGGGGTAGCTCACCTCCATCATGGTAGATCGGGAGTCTCCGGAAATGTATTCGCCGACCCGAACCTCTGCACCCTTGTCGAATCCTATCAAGTCGGTGCGGAAATCGGGCAAAACGTGACGCGCAACTTCCGGACCGAGAATATATTTCTCACTGCCAGGAATCAAACCTAAGGAAGGGAGAGTGGAAGGTAAGTTGGCCAAGGAATCCCTGGTCGGGCGAGTTCCCCCAACAAAAACCAGTAGCGCACGGAATTCGTTCTCGGAAAGCTGGGAGTCTTTGGGGCGAAGGAAGCGGATGAAGGTTCGTCCGCGCGCCATCAAGCTGACTTGCGGGCCAGTCATCGCAAGCTGGATGGCTTTTTCCGCATGCATGGATTCATTCTGATAGTAAGTCAGCAGGCCGTAAGCGGCGCTTACATCGGCGGCAGGTTCCAGGACTACCTCCGCGCGCGTCCTGCCAAGCTGGTAGGTGCGTATTTCGAGCGATTTTACCCCGTACTCGCGCTCGATCGCCGGATCTCCACCGTAGTTCTTGATTTCATCAATCCCCAGTTCTTGGGTGGCGGCCAGCCGCCAATTGGCTGCGGGAACAAGAGGGATAACAGAAACCTTTTGAGCACAGGACAGCGGACGGACCGCGTTGAGGGTTATCAACGAGAACGCAAGGGTTGAAGCGAAACGGTTCATCAATCTCAAGCCTATCAGAATTCCGCCCCGGATTGCGATGCCGTTTTCTCGGAGGCTGCGCGCTGCACAACCCTCACTCCGCCAAGATTGTTCACATAATCCAGGATTCCCTGGTAGAGCGCTTCCGCGATCTTCTGCCGGTAGTCAGAGCGGCGCAGCGATTTTTCATCGCGGGGGTTTGTAAGGAAAGAGATTTCCGCCAGGACGGAGGGCATGTTGGCGCCGATCAACACCACGAAAGGCGCCTTCTTCACTCCTCGGTCGCGTTGTTTGCCGCTCAATTGCCTAGTGCGCCGGTAGACTTCCTTCTGTAACTGCCGGGCGAACTCCTCGGACTCAGTGATTTTTTCCGTCAGCACTATCTTCTTTATCAGGTCTTGGAGCTGGTGCACTGACTCCTGGGAGGTGGCGTTCTCCCTTGCCGCTACCTCCAGAGCATCAGGATTGGAGGTGAAATTCAGATAGTAGGTCTCGATTCCCCGCGCGCTACGGTCGCGGCTGGCGTTGGCATGGATCGAAACGAATAAGTCGGCCGCCCTCGCGTTGGCAATGGCAGTCCTTTCCTCGAGGGGGATGAAAGTGTCGTCGCTGCGGGTCATCACGACCTCGCAGCCAACCTTGCGCTCGAGCAGCTTCTTCAGCCGTAACCCCACGTCCAGCACCACATCCTTTTCCCGCAGGCCCGTCGGGCCGATGGTGCCGGTATCGTGGCCTCCGTGTCCCGGGTCGATCACGATACGGCCGATCTTGAGTCCCAACACTCGCGTCAGGGTCCTCGAGCCAGGTTCGGTGGCCGATACGCCCTTCTGTGGAACGGCGGCTGGCTTGGCCGGCCAAGTCTCGAGCGAGTCCGTCCTCGTCTCGCCGGATGCCGCAGGGGTTGGGGGCGGCTTGACAGTGGCCGTTTCCACCTCCGGCGTTTGTTCCGACGCCCTTGCCTCCCCCTTTGTCTTACCCTCCGGCTTGGGCTTGGCGCTGCGTGTAACAGTTTCGGGTATGGGGGTCGCCTCATTGCTGCGGGTGGGCGGCCCGCCGGCGGTCGAGCTTTCCTCCTGCCGCGGCGCGCGCGCCGCACCGGGTCCGGCGGCAGACCCTTTCGCAGCTTGCTCCATCCCCCGGTTGAGCGGGCTGGTGCCATGGATATCAACCACTAAGCGGAAAGGATTAGGCAGGGGTAGGACTGAATAATCCTCGATCTTTTCCACATCCAGCACCACTCGCGTAACGGTAGGTGAGAACTGTCCCAGGCGGACTTCCCGTAGAAAAGCGTCTTCCACGGGGAAAGTCTTGCCGACCAGGGCCGAGCTCAGGCGGGTGCTTTCAATGTCCAGCACGATGCGGTCCGGATTGGAGAGGCGGCTGGTCTCAAATTTCACTTCCCCGTCCACTCCAATCACGATGCGGGAGTAGTTCGGGCCCACCCAGCGACGGATCTCGGTTACCTCCCGCAGCCTAGGGGCGTGTTGGGTTTCGGTCGTTTCGCGCTGGGAACTCGGCTGCGTGGCGGCGGGCGCGGTCTCCAACGGCTTGGCGGCGCGCGCTGCTTCCGACTGGTCGATCTCATCGATCTTCGCCTGCGCTTCCTCGGCTTTGGAGGACTTGGGGTACTTTTCGAGAAATTTCTGGAAGGTCTTGCGAGCGTCCTGGGGGTTTTCGAGGTCGGTTCGGTATATCTCCCCAATCGTAAACAAAGCTTCCCGGGCGACTTGGCTGTGAGGGTATTCGGAGACGAGGAACTGGTAGGTTTTGACTGACTCGAGGTAATAACGGTCTGCGGAAAAAAGCCGCCCCATTTCTTCATATAATTCCGCCACGCAAGCGAGCGCGGTGGGAACTTTGGCATGGGCCGGGTTGAGGCGCCCGACTTGCCGGAAAGTCTCGATTACCTTAAGGTAGTCCGCTTTAGTGCGCTTGTTCTCGGGCAATGACTCGAGCGTCGTCCGCATGCGAACCGCACGGTCGAACGTGGCGATGGCTTTTGCCTGCCGCGAGACAGGGGGAGCAGGAAAACAAATTTTGGGGAAGGCCAGAAGCCCGGCAAGAAGAAGTACGAAGCAGGTTCGTTTGTGCAATCCGATCAATGTAGACCGTTCCGTGGCATTCAAATCACCCTCCACCTTCCGGCAAAACCCTTTTCACCGAGAGGCGGATGGCTATGTTCGATCAACCCGAATCATTCCACATTGGAATAGTGCACTACGCCTCGTTCATCCACATACCGAGTAATGGGCGGAGGCTGGGGTTTACTCCCGGCGTCATTCGTGCCGGACTGCGAGGACGCCGATTGGTAGATGTTGGTCACCTTCTGCACGTAGTCCTTTGTTTCGGCAAAGGAAGGGATTCCGCCGTATCGCTCGACGGCAGCTTCTCCGGCGTTATAGGCAGCGAGGGATAAGGCAAGGTCGCCTCCATAACGGTTCAGAAGGTGCTTCAAATAACTGACCCCGCCTTCGATGTTCTGTTTGGGATTGAAGGGGTTTTCGACCCCGAATCGCTGCGCCGTCGCCGGGATGAGTTGCATCAGCCCCATCGCGCCTTTAGGCGAAACAGCCTCCGGGTGGTATTCCGATTCGACTTTGATAATGGCGTGTACAAGGTGGGGGTCAACTTGATGGCGGCTGGCTGTCTGCTCGACCAGGTGGCTGATCTCGAGGGTGGGATGGACAGAATCCTCGGCCTTTGCGGGCGCGTGGGCACTCGTGGTCCCCTCGCCATTGGCCCGAGCTTCGCCCGAGTTAACGTAAATCTTGCGCCCTTGTTCGTCGGTGATAATGACAATCTCGTCCCCCCATATCGGCCGAGAGAGGGACAGACCCCACACGACCAAACAAGCCAAGACCGCCAGGCGGAACTGGGTCCATTTATGCATCCAACTCCAAAGCCGCTCCTGCGGCCCTTTTAAACTCCTCCCCTCCAAGTCACGCGCGCCTCTTAAACCGATTCTGACTCCCTACGCTCCTCTCCGTGCTCGTGGGGTCGCAGAGTGGCGCTCCTACGTCCCGCTAAAACCTCGGCACACTCCAAGCGCCGAAGGTTGCGGCTATTATAACATTCCCCTCCAAGGGGCGCAAAAGCCAATATATACGAAAGTACTAGGTTCAGAAGGCAGGTTTCAGGATTCAGCAGTTAGATGTGCGAGACTCGCAACCCTGTCCCCCTAGGAGCCTGTCGGAGATACGGTTTCCGAAATCTACCTTCTGAGGTACCCGTTGTTCTTGGAGAGTAGGACTCTGACCT
>Ga0315282_10006335_pt1 | contig 19869 bp, 11 predicted proteins | sample YL17G07_20_MG_FD_203693 | JGI IMG/M metagenome (GOLD analysis project Ga0315282, IMG submission 203693) | Sediment microbial communities from Yellowstone Lake, YNP, Wyoming, USA - YL17G07_20 | ecosystem: Environmental > Aquatic > Freshwater > Lake > Sediment | place: USA: Wyoming | collected... | reverse complement strand
GGGCGAGAACCCCATGCTCAGCGACCCCGACACGACGCGCGTGGAAGAGGCCCTGCGAGCGCTGGACTTCCTCGTGGTGCAGGACATATTCCTGACCGAAACGGCCCGGTTGGCGGACGTGGTCCTTCCGGCCGCGGCGTCGGCGGAAAAGGACGGCACCTTCACCAACACCGACCGCCGCGTCCAGCGGGTCCGCCAGGCCGTCGAGCCGCCGGGTTCGGCGCGGGCCGACTGGCGGATCATCTGCCAGGTCGCCGAGCGAATGGGAACGCCGATGAGTTACCCCGGCCCCGCGGCCATAATGGACGAGATCGCCGCGCTTACGCCCATTTACGGCGGCATAACGCACGGCCGGCTCGACCGCCAGAGCCTCCAATGGCCCTGCCCGACGGGCGATCATCCCGGCACGCCGATCCTGCACCGGCAGCGTTTCACGCGCGGCAAGGGCAGGTTCCACCCGGTCGAGTTCATCCCCGCCAGGGAATTGCCCGACGCCGAATACCCGCTTCTGCTGTCCACCGGGCGATTGCTCCAGCACTTCCACACCGGATCGATGTCGCGGCGGTCGGCGGTGCTGGACGAGATCGTCCCGTCAGGGGCAATCGAGATCCATCCGCAAGACGCCGCGAAGCTGGGCGTGTCCGACGGCCAGTGCGTGACGGTCGAGTCTCGGCGCGGGCACATCGAGATCGCCGCCCGCGTGACCGAGCGCGTCGCGCCGGGATCGGTCTTCCTGTCGTTCCACTTCAGCGAGGCCCCCGCCAACCGCCTGACCATCGCCGCCCTGGACAGCGTGGCGAAAATACCCGAGTTCAAGGTCTGCGCGGTGCGAGTGAAAAGGCTCATCGCAGTCGATCATGAGCCTTCGGCTCACGCGAAGATATGAAGAGTCGGCATCGTCTCCCAGGGATTGCTATCCCTGGGCTTCTGGTACCTTCCGTACTCCCTCCCTACTCCCTACTCCTTACTCCCTACTCCCTACTCCCTACTCCTTACTCCCTACTCCTTACTCCCCTCTACCTATTACCTACCACCGTTTTTTCAGAGCGGAGCATGCGGAGGCCGCGGAGAAGAGGACATAGAAGCTGGCGCGAAAAGAAGTAGTCTGGTTGCCTCGCGCGGGCATCATCGGCCAACTTTCATCCTGTCTTGGCGCATAGAATGTTACAGAGCGGGGGCAGGGAAATGCGCGCGGCTCTCAGGGCGTGCGGAAAGGACGGCGGGTGCGAATATGGCTTTTACCGATCATGATTCCGATCTGGCCCGCGAGGTGCGGGAGTTTGTGACCAGGGGTTTCGTCCCGCATTACGGGCAGCTTTCGGAGAGATTCCCGGCAAACGCCACCTGGCGGCGGATGAGGGAACTGGGCTCGCAGTTGTGGCTGGACACGGGCGACATCGAAGAGGTCGACGCGCTCTGGACCGGCGAGATGACAGCGCTGACGACCAACAACACGCTGCTGAACAGGGAGGTCCAGAAGGGGATCTACGACGAGCTCATCGTCGAGGCGTCGGGCCTTGTGGACAGCCACCCCCGGCTGACGGAGAGGCAGCGAAAGCTCGAGTTGGCGTTCATCCTCAACGCCCGTCATGGGCTGCGGCTGGTGGAGAAGTTCGACGCGCGGGTTTCCGTCGAGGAGCACACCGACCTGGCGGACAGCTTAGACGAGGCCGTCAACTACGGGCGCCGGTTCCATGCCGTCTGCCCACAGCGATTCATCGTAAAAGTGCCGATGACCCCGGCCGGGGTGCTGGCGGCGCGGCGGCTCGGGGCCGAGGGGATCCCCGTCAACCAGACGCTGGGTTTCTCGGCCAGGCAGAACTACGTTTCGGCGTCGATCGCCGCGCCGGCGTTCGTAAACGTGTTTCTGGGGCGGCTGAACAGTTTCGTGGCCGATAACGGCCTGGGCGACGGGAGGAACGTCGGCGAGCGCGCCACGCTGGCCTCACAGGCGGCCGTGGCGCTTCTGCGCGGCCAGGCCGGGCTCAAGACCAGACAGATCGCCGCCAGCATACGCGGCGGCGAGCAGATACGCGACCTGGCCGGCGTGGACGTGTACACGATGCCGCCAAAGGCGGCCAGGGAGTTCCTTGACCTTCACCTGCGCGCCCGGGACCTCACCGACATGACCAGCGCGAAACTCGACGTGCGGCTCAGAGACGGCGTGGACGGCCGGGCGATCAGGCTGGACACCTTGTGGGACGTGGACCAGGGCCTGAAGGCGTGCGTCGAGAAGCTCCGCGGCGAGCGGCTTGACGAGTTCCAGCCGGGGCAACTGGCGAAGTTTTTCGCCGACAACGGCTGCGGCGACGTGTTCGTGGACTGGTCCGACAGTCAGGTCCGCACGAGCGCCGAGGAAGGCAAGATCCCTCGGCTGGAGAACTGGCGCGAGTTGCTGGCCAAGGGCAGGATCGGCCTGGACAGCCTGATGAACCTCGCGGGGCTCAACAGCTTTCGCGGCGACCAGGAGAAGATGGACCACAGGGTGCGGGAAGTCGCGGCGGCGGTGGGACGGTAGCGTTGGTGGCAGAACTCACGTCTGGAGGAACTGCCTGACGCCTTGAAGGGACATGTCGACGGCCAGGGTGGTCAGGATCATTCCCATGAGGCATTCCATCGCGCGCAGTCCGCGCCGCCCGAGCACGCGGTGCAGGAGGTCGCCGACGACCAGGACCGCCGCCGTCACCACCCACGCCAACAGCAAGGCCGCCAGACACGCCATTTTGCTCTGTGGCTGCTGGCTGACCAGAAGCAGGACGGTGGCCATCGCCGACGGCCCGGCCACGAACGGAACCGCAAGCGGGACGATGAACGGTTCGTCGCCGTGGTTGGCGACCATCGTCTCTTCGCTCGGCGAGAAGACCATCTTCAGGGCGATCAGGAACAGGACGATCCCGCCGGAGATTCGCAGTGCGGGCTCGGAGATGTGCAGGCCCTCCAGCAGCACCGGCCCGGCCAGGAGGAACGCCATCAGCACCGCCAGAGCGATGAGCAGCTCGCGAAGCACCACGCGCCACCGCCGGCTGTCGGGGACGTTCTTCAATGCCGCCAGGAACAGCGGCACGTTGCCCAGCGGGTCCATCACCAGCACCAGCAAAGTTGTTGACGCAAGTAGTGTCATGGCAGGCGGCAGGTCACCCCTCCCGCGGCCGGCAGATAACACCGCATTGTATAGTCCCGCACCATCCTTCTGGCGCTGAACCGCCAGGGCAGGCTCTTCATGGCGTTCTTCTGCCGGGCGATCCAGCGGCTCGGGATGCCCTTGCTGTTGCGGTCGTAGAACATCGGGACAACCTCGTTTTCCAGGACATCGTAAAGGGCGGCCCTGTCGATGTTGTCCTGGCGAGCGGTGTCGGAGTGCTCCAGGCCGCAGCCGATGACGAATCCGTTGGCGCCGTCGTACGCCTCGGCCCACCAGCCATCGGGGATCGACAGGTTGAGCCCGCCGTTGAATACCACCTTCTGCCCGCTTGTGCCACAGGCTTCCATGGGCCGGCGGGGATTGTTCAGCCAGACGTCCGCTCCCTGGACGAGGTGTCGCCCGACGTTCATGTCGTGGTCCTCGATGAACGCGATCCGTCCGGCCAGGCTGGGCCTGCGCGTTATGCGGAAGATCCGCTGGATGAGCAGCTTGCCCTCCTCGCTGTTGGGATGGGCCTTGCCCGCGAAGATGATCTGCACGGGTTTGCCCGGGTTGTTCACCAGCCGCTCGAGCCGCTGGACGTCGCTGGTCAGCAGGTCCGCCCGCTTGTACCCGGCGAACCGGCGGGCGAAGCCGATCGTCAGCGCCGTCGGGTCCAGCCTGACAGGGGAGGCCGGCTGGCCGCCTTGCCGGCCGCGCTGGGCCTCCTGGCGGGCGAGGCATCGCGTGACGTACTCGATGAGCCTGGCCTTGAGTATCTGGTTCTGTTCCCAGAACTCCTCGTCGTCGATCTTGTCGATGCCCTGCCAGGTCAGTGCGTCGTGCATCCGGTCTTCCCAGTCGATGCCCAGGTGGCGCTCGAACAGCGGCGCCATCGGCACGGCCAGCCAGGACGTCGTGTGCACGCCGTTGGTGATGTGCCCTATGGGGACCATGTCCTCGGGGAGTTTCGGCCAGATGCGCCGCCACATGGCCCGGCTGAGCCGCGCGTGCCGGTTGGAGACGGCGTTGCGATACTGGGCCATCTTCAGGCCCAGCACGGTCATGCAGAACGTCTCGCGATCGTCGTCGCTCTCGACGCGCCCCAGCGACATGAAGTCGCGCGGCGAGAGGCCCAGGTCCTCGCGAAGGGGGCCCAGGTTGCTCTCGACGAGGCCGGCGTCGAAGCGGTCGTGCCCGGCCGGAACAGGCGTGTGGGTCGTGAAGACGGTCATGGCGGCGACTTTCTCACGGACGTCGTCGAAACTCCGCCCCTCGCTCCGCATGGTCGACCTCGCCGCCGCGAGGGTCGCGAAAACGCAGTGGCCTTCGTTGAGGTGCATGACGCCCGGGCATATCCCCATCGCCTCGGCCGCCATCAGGCCCCCGACGCCGAGGACCAGTTCCTGGCGGATTCGCACCCGGCTGTCGCCGCCGTAAAGGATCGACGTCAGGGCCTGGTCGTCGGGCGTGTTCTCCTGGACGTTGGTGTCCAGCAGGAGCAGCCTGTTTCGGCCGACATGGGCGGTCCAGACCTCGGCGCAGATCGTGGACTCCCGCGTGGGGACGCGGACTCGCAGGGGCTTGCCCGCGGCGTCGACGGCGCGGCTCATCGGAAGCATGTTGACGTCGGAGACGAAGTAGTCCTCATGCTGCCAGCCGTCCTTGTCCAGGCTCTGGCGGAAATAGCCCTTGGCGTAGAACAGCCCCACGCCCACCAGCGGCACGCCAAGGTCGCTGGCGGCCTTGAGGTGGTCGCCCGCCAGCACGCCCAGCCCGCCGGAGTAGATCGGCAGCGACTCGTGCAGGCCGAACTCGGCCGAAAAGTACAGCACGGGCCTCGCGCCGAGCACGCCGGCGTGCCGCGCGCCCCACGTGTCGCGCATCGAAAGGTACTCGTGCATCCGGTGGAAGGCCAGGCTGACGCGGGCGTCCAGCGCCAGCTCGGCGGTCTTCGCCTCCAGTACGGCGGCGTCCAGCCGGTCGAAAAACTCCACCGGGTTGTGGTTGACCTCCCGCCACAGCGACGGGTCGAGGTCCCGGAATATCTCGATTATCTCGGGATGCCAGGTCCAATAAAGGTTCCGAGCCAACTCTCGAAGCCGATCGCCGATCTGCATTGTCCTATGCTCCCCTTGTTGTCGGCCTTTTGACCGCCGGACCGCGACCGCCGAGGTCCTTCACCATTCACGAGATTATACCCACGCGCGCCCTGAAGATCGAAAAACAGCATCTCAACGCAGAGCACGCTGAGACCGCAGAGGAAATAACTAAGAGAAGTCTTTTCTCTGCGTGCTCTGCGTTGAGTTCTTCTTTGGGTTGCGGGCGAAGCCCGCGTCAGGTGCTCCGCGTTGAGATCCTTCTTTCTTCTTTGGTTCACCACTGGCCGACTGTTTTGCACAGTGCGGCGCAGCAGAGGCCGAGGTACGTGCCGACGATGTTTCCCAGCACCGCCAGGAGCAGGCCCACGGGCGCCAGGCCGGGCTGGTAGACCTCCGCCACGACCGGCGCCGAGGCCGTGCCGCCGATGTTGGCCTGGCTGGCGGTGGCCAGAAGAGCCAGCGGCGCGCGGAGCAGCCGCCCCGCCGCCAGCAGGAAAAGCCCGTGAATGACCACCCACACCAGCCCGGCGAGCACTATCACCGGCGCGGCGCCGAGGCTGCCCAGGTTGGCCCTGGATCCGATGGCGGCCAGCACAAGGTACAGCAGCCCGTAGCCGACGGCCGACGCCCCGAACCGCTCCAGCCGGCGCGCCGGCGTGAGCGACAACACCAGGCCGATCGTCGAGGCAAGGATGATCGCCCACGTTGTGGCGTTTATCATTCCCGGCACTTGCGGCATCGCCTCCGACAGCCGGACCGCGACGGCGCAGGCGCCCGCGGCGATGCTGAACATCAGCACGACGTGCCGCAGGGTGATCGGATGGGTCGCGCTTGGCCCGGCGGCGGCGGCGCGGCGGCGAAGCTCGTCAAGCACGCCCATGCGCGAGCGGTTCCAGCGGTCGAACTTCTCCTGCCGCCCGGCCAGCAGCATGAGCATGGCCATCCAGAAGTAGGGCACGAAGGTGTCGACCACGACCATCATGTTGTACATCGAATTGGACATGTTCAGGCCCGTGCCCACGGCGATCATGTTGGCGCTGCCGCCGGTCCACGAGCCCGACAGCGCCCCGATCCCCTTCCACATCTCCGGTGCCATGTCCGGCGGCAGCCAGTGCCAGAAGATCAGCAGCACCACCGGCCCGCCGACAATCACGCCCAGCGCCCCGGCCGCCATCGCCGCAAGGGCAACCCAGCCGAGCCGAAGGATGGCCCGCATGTCCACGTTGATCAGCAGAAGCACGAGGCTGCCCGGCAGGCAGTACGTGACGACGGCGTCCTGGACGGGCGTGACGGCCTTGCCGGCCTGGTCGTGATGGGCCTCGAACAGCCCGGCCGTGTTGGCAAGCATCGGCAGGAAGTAAACCCAGAACATGAACGGCACGAACTTGAACAGCCGGCGCAGGCTCGGCATCTCGGCCGCGTAAAGCGCAAGGCCCTCGATGACCAGAAGCGCCGCAATAATCCCAAGCGGGTCGGTGATCATTGCTCGCCCCCGCTGCGTCCCCGCGCCGGCGCCTGGCCGTCGATCAGGTATTTCCGGCCGGCAATCGTGATGTCGCCGCGGCGGCGCGCGCCAAACAGCAGGTGTGCCGCGTCGAGGTCCACGTAATCGAATGCCGCCGTCCCGGCCGCCATGTATATCCCCGCGGAGAGGCCGACCATCGTCTCGGTCATGCAGCCGATCATCAGCTTTAGCCCGCCGGCGCGGGCGCATTTCAATATCGCCGCCGACTGGGCTATGCCGCTCTTGGCGATCTTGATGCTCACCCCGTCGCCAAGCCGCTCGTCGACGACCCGCCGGCACGCCTCGGCGTCGAATACCGTCTCGTCGAGTATCACCGGCACGCTCGAGCAGCCCGCGATCTTGCGCAGGCCCGCGAAGTCGCCGGCCGCCAGCGGCTGCTCGAACAACTCGATGTCGATCTTCGCCCGCCGGAGCCCGTCGAGCATCCGGCGGTACGAGTCGGCCTCGTAGCCCTGGTTGCCGTCCAGGCGGATGACGTAACCTTCCGCCAGAGGCTCCAAATGCTCCCGCACGGCCTTTACGAAGGCGATATCCGCCGCCACGTCGCCGGTGACCTTCACCTTGTAGTGCCGAAAGCCGATTCTCGTGACGTGCTTCATCCATCGCGACAGGTCCCGCTCGTCGGGGATGAAGGTGACGGTGATGTCGGTCTCGACGCTTCGCGACCGGCCTGACCAGAAGGCGAGTTCGCTTTCGCCCCGGCTTGCCAGTTCGGCGCGGAACAGGGCCACCTCCAGGCCGGAGCGTGTCATGTGGAACGCGCCGAAGCGTTTCCGCAGGGTGGCCAGGTGGGCCGGATAGTCGTCGATAGGGGCGCCTGCCAGCGCCCGGCGGGCGTCGGCGAGCACGGCCTTGATGGCGTCCGGCGTCTCGTGAGGCAGCACGAAACTCGTGGGGACCTCGCCGACTCCCGTTGCGCCGCCGGCGAGCGTCACCTCCACGAGCACGCTGGTGGCGATGGATTTGCTGCCCAGCGACGTGCGGAACAGGGTCCGCAGCGGCCTGAGAGTCTGCCGGAAGCGGATTCTTTCGATGCGGCTCATCGCTGGGACTCCGGCCGCCTGGACGCATTCGCCCCTGTGTCGAAGGGGCCATTCAGCATGACCATGACTTCGATCGCCCCGAGCAGGTCGGCCTCCGGCAGGATGATATTTGGAAGCTCGATCCCTGGGCGAAGCGTGGTGATGCAGCACCGGCCTATCAACTTGTAGCCTTCGCCGCCGCCCGGATCGCGGACCTTCACGCCCCAGGTGTTGTGCATGATCAGCGCCTTGCCGTCGCGCCGGCCTAGGTAAAGCATGATGTGCCCCGGCGCGCCGAGAAGCGTGAGCATGGGCACGCCGTCGCGGATGATCAGCCGCTGCTTGGCCTGGCCCGACATGCCGCCCAGCGGGACGACCTTGCCCGCGCGGGCCTGCTCGGAACTGTTTCGCGGCAGGTACAGGCCCAGGGGCGCCAAGAGGTCGCGAATCATGGCTGAGCAGTCTCGCTGCTCGTAGAGCCCGCCCCAGCCGTAGCTCTGGCCGAGCATCCGGTCGGCCAGGTCCGCCAGATGGCCCGTGGTGGCCGGCACGGGGAACATCTCCGCCTCGCCCTGTTTTAGCCGCACGCGGATGGCCTTGGCCAGGCCGTCCGGCATTCGCGCCGCGGCCAGGACCTCCAGACCCGCAGCCTGCGTGGCGCCGTCGCCGCCGCCCGCCCCGGCCGAGGCCGGCACGTCGGCAAGCGGCAGCACCGCGCCGATGTGCTCCCGCGCGATGAACGCCCCGTCGGGCCCGCGAAGGCTCACGCCGTCGCGAACGATCGCCGCCAGCGGATGCCTGCGCCAGGCGTCCACCACGGCGTCGTCCACAAAGGCGACGTCGGCGGCGGCAACCCACCCGGCGGCGAAAGACGTCTCCGCCCACGCCCACGCCCCGCTGGCGGAGAGGTGGGCGACGAAGAGCGGCGTGTTCGCGCACACGGCCGACTCCTGAAGCTGGTCGAACGGGAAGCCCACGCCCTGGCCCGGCAGGCGGAACACGGGCTCGACAGTCGGCAACTGGCGGATGGACGTGGTGCGGACGGTGATGGCGCGCCGCCGGCAGTTGGGATAGCCGGGCAGGTTGGCTTCCGGCAGCATCTTCCGGACCCAGGCGGCGTCGCGCGGCACGAGGTTCTCCCCGCAGCCGCCGTCGCGGGCGTGCTTGTCGAAGAACTCCATGACCTCGCCGGCCAAGCGGGGCGAGTAGCCGTCGCACCATGGCAAGAGGGTCATTGGGCGGTAGCTGCGGGCAAACTTTGTTTGCATATCTGGCGGAATCAGCGTCCTGTCGGCAAAGCCCTGCCCCAGCGCCAAGCGGCATTCTTGGGGGATTTCGCGGAGATCGGCAACGGGCATCGCCGCGTCCTGGGCGCCGCAGCCGGCAAGGGCCGCCAGCGCCAACACGACGAACGCGGAAAGCAGATAAGAACCGGTCATGGCGCGTTTCATAAGCCGGCGTCAACGAGTTGGCGCTCGTCACCGCCCGGCAGGTGCAGTCGGCGTACGCGTACGCGGCCTGAAAGCGGAGCCGTCTACTCTTGGGGCAGTTTTGCCTGCCCGTGGTAGTCGTAGAAGGCCTCGTAGTTCTTGCGGAGGTATCCGCCGGCGACGGCCCGGACGCCGTTGAGGACTATGCCGAGGATATGCGTTCCGCCTCGCGAGAGCACTTCCTGGGTTCGCTGGACGATGCCGTAGGTGTTGGCCCCGGCCCGGACGACCAGGATGATCCCGTCGACCAGGCTGCCCAGGGCCAACGAGTCGGTCACCACCAGGCACGGTGCGCCGTCGAAGATGACCTGGTCGTACTCGCCGACCATTTCCGCAAGGATGGTTCGCATCTGCTCGGAACCCAGCAGTTCGCCCGGGTTGGGCGGCAAGGGCCCGGACGCCATCACGCTGAAGTTGGGCTCGATTTCCACTACCGTGTCCCGCCACGCGGCCTGGCCGACAAGGGCCGAACTGAGCCCGCCTTCCGGGCAGGCCGCAAACAGGCCGCGGACCGCGGGCTGGCGGAAGTTGGCGTCCACGACCAGCACCTTCCTGCCGGCCCGCGCGACGGAGGCGGCCAGGTTCAGCGCGACGGTGGTCCGCCCGTCTTCGGGCTGTGGACTGGTGATCAGCAGGCTGCGGCGCTGACTGGCCGGGCCGCTGAATTGCAGGCACGTGCGGATCTGGCGGAAAGCCTCGCTGATCAGGCTGTTTGGGTGCGAGGCGAAGGCCACGCGAAGGTCCGCGATGTTCTCCTCGACGTCGTCGTGGTGCGGGACCATGCCCAGCATCGGCAGATCGACGCGGCGGACAATGTCGGACGGGCCCTTGATCGACGTGTCGATGAACTCCAGAATGAACGCCAGCCCCAGGCCCACGATCAGGCCGAGCAGGACCCCCAGCGGGATCATGATCTCCCACCGGGGCATCGACGGCTTGAGAGGCGTGTAGGCCGACTGCATCACTTCCAGCGGGGAGTTGCCCTGCTGGAGAATCCGCAGGTCGACAAGATGGCTGTCGATGCGGTCGATCTGGTCGGTGAAGGTCTTGTCCTGCTCCTCGAACTGGAAATAGGCGCTCGTGGTCGCTCGCAGGTCGCGAACCTGTACGCCGATCACGTGGTACTTCTGACGCATCTCGGTAAGCCGGCTCAGTATGATGGACTTGTTGGCCTGGGTGTGGGCCGTGATGGAGTTCACCTGGGCCTGAAGGAGCTCTTGCCGCCTCTCCTTGGACTCCTTCGTCATGCTCGCAATGCGGCCCATGAATTCGATGTACTTGGGGTTCTTCTCCCCCCACTTGGCCGCCATCGAGGGCTGCCCGGCCCTCATGTTCAACAAGGCCGTCTCAAGCGCGCGAATCGACGGGTCCATCTCCATTGCCTGAAGCACGGCCGGGAGATTCTTGATCTCTCCGCTCTGGATCTGCTGGCCGAGAAGCCGGAGTTGCTCGTCCGCCTGGGCGAAATCCAGTTCCAGGGTCGAAATCTGCGGCGCGATCTGGTTGAGTTCCATGCTCAGCACGTCTTGCTGACCGGTCAAGTTGGGCACCTGCGCTTCCCTCAGGAGCTTTGCCTTCTCGGTCCGGATGTGGTCCCGCGTATCAGCCAGCCCGCTCCGCGCCTGGAGGAGTTGGCGGATCTGGTCCGTCTTGCCGCGGTTGGCGATATCCGCGCTTAGTACGCGGGCGGCGTTGGCGACGGCGTTGACGATATCGGGCAACTCAGTCTTGTTGGTGCCCGTGGCCGAGATGCGAATCAGGGCGCTGGCGGTGATCGGCGAAATGCTGATGGTGTCCTGGAGCCGCAGGAGGGCGTCGTCCGGGCTTCTCTGGAGCCATTTGCTGGTGCGGACCTCCGGGGAGGCCAGGGCGGCCTGGAGAACCGGCTCGCTGCCGGCGAGGCTGGCGTACTTGGTGGCCAGGATCTCAAGCATGTCCGTCGTCACGTAGCCCCGCTCCGACGTGACGGCGGAGATGGGCTCCGGGCGGACTTCCAGCACCGCGAACGCTGTGAACAGCGGCGCGTTCATCAGCCAGAGCACCGTCGCGCCGGCGGCCAGCGCCACGCAGATCAGTTCGGCGAGGATGATCAGCCACTTGCGCTTGCGCAAGATGCGGAGTATGTCCCGGCCGGTGAGGCCCCCCTCGGCCTGCCGGCCTTCGGCCGGACCAAGCCGCCCGGGAACCCTGCCGGGCCCGAGACGCACGATCTGCGGAGCAATCTCTCTGGTTTGTATTACGCTCATCTGCCACTACCTCGCTCAAGCTTCTGACCGACTCGCTCCAGAGCCTTCTTCAGGTCTCCGTAGAGAGTTTCGTCAGACTTGTCCTTGATCATTTCCAGGCCCTGTTGGTACTGCTTCTTCGCCTCTTCCAGATTGTTTCGCTGCTCGTAGACCCAGCCAAGATGATATCGGCTTACCGTGAGCGGGCTCTCCAGTTGAACCGCCCGCACAAGGGCCTGCTCGGCCTCGGCCAGGCTGTTGAGGTTCGCCAGCGTCCAGCCGTACGTGTCCAGGATCTTGGCGTCGTTGGGAGCCATCCGCGACGCCTTCTCGGCGAACTCCAGGCCCTTCTTTGGCTCCTTCAGGTCGTTGGTGTACAGGTACGCGAGGTTGTTGGCGACCTGGACGTCCTGGGGCTGGTTGGCGATGGCCGCCAGGTATGCCTGCTCGCAGTCCCTGAACCTATTCAACTGGTAGTACACCGACCCGAGGTAGCGATTGGCCAGGTACCTGGCCTCGGGCTCCTTCGCCAGGTCGCGCGCCTGGGTGAGGCTCTTGACGGCCTCGTCGACGTCTCTATTGTCGCTGTACATGAGGCCCAGCATCAGGTGCGTCCGCCAGCCCTTCAGCCCGCCCTCCATCCACTGGCGGAACTTGCTTATGGCGCCTTGAGTGCCGTAGGCCGCCTGCATCTGCTGGGCCATGAGCAGCGCCAGATTGGGCGGCATCGCGCTGAGCGAGGCCAGGAAGAGCTGGTCCGCCTCGCCGAGCATGTTGAGCTTGACCATCGCCCCTGCCCGGATCGGGCCGATCCACCCGGCGGCATCCGGGTTCTTCATGTAAGGCTCGCTCACCTTGAGAACCTGGTCGTACTGCCTGGCCTCCATGAGGCTCATCAGGTACGGCTGGAGGTACTGCGCTGACTTGGGCTCCAGGCGGACCGCCTCTTTCAGGGCGGCAAGCATGCTGGGGGCGTTGTCCCGCGCCTTCCACATCCGGGCCTCCCACATGACAAAGGCGGGGTTGGAGGGCATCGCCTTCTTGGCCTCGGCCAGCAGCTTCTCCATCTCCTGCCACTTCTGGCGGCGCATGTATATCATCAAAAGCCGGTCTATGGCGGGGACGTAATCCGGGCGGTCGCTGTGGATTTGGCGGTAGACAAGCTCGGCGCTGTCTTCCTCCCGCAGCGCCTCGAACACCGTGCCGAGCTGCATGGACACGTCGACGCGATTGGTCAGGCGCTTGGCCTCCTGGAGGTCGGCCTTGGCCCTGACGTTCTCGCCCTTGATCAGGTACACCTGGGCGCGGTAGATAAGGGGCTCGGCATAGGCCGGGCTGTCCTGGATGGCCTGGGTGAACAGCCGAATCGCCTCGTCGAAGTCTACGAGCTTCTTGGCCTTTCGCATGGCCAGCATTCCGCTGAGGGTCTCGCTGGCGGCGTCCCGCGGGTCCGCCCGCAGGAGCCCTTCAATCCGTTTTCCGGCGACCGCGTATTGGCCGGCCTCGATGCTGTAGCGGATGAGCTCCTTGACGCCGCCGATGTCGTCGGGCCGGACGCGGACGTAGTCGGCCATGGCGTCGGCGGCCTGGTTCCAATTGCGCTGCTGGTCCTGCTCGTTCTGCCCTGCCCGCCCAGCCTGCGAGGCCCAGAACCTTGCCAGACCCAGGTGCCCGCGTGGGTCCTTGCGATCGGCGGAAATGGCGTTTTCCAGGAAGGTCTGGGCCCGCTGCGGATCGGTTGGTGTCAACAGTTCCGCGTACAGCACCCGCACGCCGACGGAGTCCGTCGATTCGCCGAGCATGGGCTCGATGATCCGTTCGACGTCCTTGGTCCGGCCGCGGCGCTGATAGAAGGAGCACAGGACTTGGGCGCCAATGAGCTTGTTGTCATTCTTCTGGAAGAACGTGACGTACATCTTCTCGGCCTCGTCAAATTGGCTGACACGCTCGTAAAGCGCGCCGAGACTGATGATGTTGCGCAGGTCGTTGGGGCTCTGCCTGAGCGTCCTCTCGCGCTGCGCGATGAGTTCCCGCGGGCTGGTGGTCTCCTGCTCGATCTCCATTTTCCGTTCGCGGATGTAGGGGTCGTTGGGCGCCACCCGGCACGCCGCGGCCACGTACGAGCGGTGCTCGCTTTCCTTGTTCAGGCCCGAGGGCGACGTCACCGCCGCCAGGCCGACCAGGGCGGGCGGGTAGCCGGGGTCGTTCTCATAGACGATCTTGAACGCCTCGTAGGCCTGTTCGTAGAACCGTTTGCGCAGGTAGGCCTGGCCAAGCAGGCAGCGGGCGTCCTTGCGGTTGGGGTCATCCTTGAGTATCTCCAGGCCGGTGGCAATGACCGCGTCGTACTCGTTGCGGGCCGTGGCGAGGCGCATCCGGTACAGCCGGCCCTTGCATCCGTCGAGGTTGGCCTTGCCGGCCCGCGCGACGCAGTCATCGGCCGACTTCCAGTCGTTGTCGGTTATGGCGCGTTGCAGCAGCCGCTCCACGACGCCGATGTTGTTCGGGTCGGCCTTGGAGGCCTCTTCCAGGAACTTCTTGTAATCGCCCAGCTTGTCCTTGCCGAACGACGCCGCGATGGCGGCCTTTTCCAGTTCCCGCTGCGGCGAGGGGTATTCGTCGGCGATGTCCAGCAGTATCTTGTACTGAGTGTTGGGGTCCGTTTCGCGCAGCAGCTTCTTGCGGGCCGCCAGCGTCTTGTCGTCCGGGCGGGCCTTGATGGCCTCCTCGACGAGTTTCTCGGCCTCGTCGAGCTTCCCGGAGGCCCTGTACATCCCGAACAGGCGCGAGAAGACGGTCCTGTCGTCGGGGACACTGGCCTTGAGTTGCTGGACATACTTGGTGGCGTCTTCAGTCCGGCCGTCCAGCCACATGCCGGTGGCTTTGTCCAGAAGCAGGCCAACAGTCCGCCTGTCAAGCTTGATGCCGGGCGGAAGGTTCGGGTCATACCCGTGGAGGGAGTTCAGGATCATGCTGGTGTTCAGCGCCTCGGGGTCGTTGGGGTCCAGTTTAAGGACCTTGGCGACCAGCCGCTCGGCCTTCTCGAAGTCGCGGTAGCCCATCAGGAACTTGATTTTGGCCTTCAGGGGTGACGGGTTGTTCTGCTGGCCCGGTATGCTGAGCAGTTTGTCGATAATGGCCTCGGCCTTGCCTGGCAGGTTCTTCTGGAGGTAGATGTTGATCAGCAGGTTGGCGATCCTCAGGTCGAAACCGCGGGAGTTGTTGTAGGCGTCCTCGAGTTCCTTTTGGGCCTCGTTGACCCGGCCCTCCGCCAGGGCTATCCGCCCGGTCAGGCGGGAGTACATCGGCCCGGAGAACTTGGAGGCCTTCAGCGCGGGATAGCACGCGTTGACCTGCCCCATCAGTTCTCGTCGCTTGGGGTCGTTGGGGTCCTGCTTGCCGTCTTCGACCATGTCCAACAGGACGTTGGCCTTGAGGTAAAGAAGATCGAGCTTTCCGGAGGCCGGGTCTTGGCCCTTGCCTTCCGGCTGAGTCGCCGGGGCCTTTTCCAGGGCCGCCAGGCCCTGGTCCAGGGCGGCCAGCGCGTCCTCATGCTGCAGCCCGGAGCCGAGGATTGACGCCTTGCCCACATAGGCCCGTATGTCCTGGGGGGCTGCCTTGATGGCCTTGTCCAGGGCCTCCATGACCTTCGTCTTGTCGTTACTGGCCGAATAGTAATCCGCCAGTGCGAGGTTGCCCTGCACCGGGTCTTTCTCGACGGCCAGATCAAGTATCTTGAGGGCGTCGGGGGAGCGGTTGTGCCTCCTCAGGAATGAGGCATAGTTGACCATCAGGCCGGCGTCGTCCGGGTTTGTCTCCATTGCCTTCTGGAAGGCTTTTTCGATCCGGCCCTCGTTGCCCGCCAGGCGATCGAGGTAATTGACCAGCCCCAGCCAGTAGCGAGGTTCCTTGGGCTTTATCTCGATGGTCTTGTTGAAGTCTTCCAGGGCCTCCTTGGCAGTTTCACCGGGCGCCGTGGGGTCCGTCAGTTCCGCCTTGGCCGTGGCGCGGCGGAAGAGGGTCTCGGCGTCGTCGGGCTTGAGTTTGATCAGCGCGTCGGCTTCCTTGATGAAGGCGTTCCAGTCCTGCCCCTGCCCGCCCCTGAAGCCCGTGTTGTAGTTCCAGAAGACGTCGGCCAGGAACTGCTGGGCGGGAACATATTTGGCATCCGTCAGAAGCGCCTTGTGGGCCAGCGCAATCGACGCGCTGAACCGCTCCTGTCGCTGCGTCTTGGTCAGGCCGTTGCCGTCCAGGGCCCAGTCGTGATTGAACTTCGAGATCTCCGTGTAGAACTCGGCCATGTGGGGCGACCGCGCGGAGGCCCCCGCCGCCAGCGCCGTCCTGAACGCATCGTCGGCTTTCCGGCGGTCGCCTTCCTTCAAGAACTTGCGCCCCTGCTCCATCAGCACGGAAGCGTCCTTGGGGAACAGGCGGTTGAGCCAGTTGCTGCTGAACGACATCGTCACGCCAAGGGCTATCACCAGCGCCCCTATGCAGCCCAGCACAATCACCACACGCGTATTGAGTTTCTTCCGTTTCTTTGCCATCGAGTTTCAACCTGATATCAGGAACCTATGGACCTGTCTTCTTGTCGACCGCGCCGGCGTCGAGCCTGTCGATGTCCTTGGGCGTGGGCAGCGTCTTGAGGACGCACGGCATAAAGTGCTTGACGAAATCCGCCGCGGCCTGGTCGGCCTGGGCGGGATCGGGGACCGCGTAGACCAGTCTGCCGGCCTGCCGCTGCACCGCGGGAAACGGGGCGAACTGGACCTTGGCGAAATACGCGTGTTTCACAAACAGGCTGCCAAGCGCCCACTGCACTCTTCTGCGGCTGCTCTCGGGCGAGCCGTTGAGGCAGAAGATGTAGTACTGGACGAACTGCCCGGCGTCGGCGCCTTGCATGTCCCTCCGCTGGAACAGCGCCCGCTGGAAGGCCAGCGGAGTATTGCCCCAGGGCGCCTCCACGCCGCCGACGGTGACGGGCATGTTGGTCGTCCCGAGCCACTCGGCGCCGCCGGCAACGATGCATCGCTCCGGCGTGTGCGGCACGAGGTCCACCCCGCCGGTGTAGTAATAAACCTCCAGCCGCCAGTATCGAAGCGGGTCGCCGGGGGCCCGGCGGCTGTCGCGGTACGTGCGGACCACCAGCCAGTTGCTGCGGCGAAGCGGAAGGCTGCGCTCGTCGGTGGGCGTGCCGATTCCCAGCAGTCCCATCACGTCCGGCGTGATGACCTCGCCCTCGCCGTCCGGCCGCCCGTCCTTGCGAAAATCGCCCGTCTTCTGGTCGTAGTCCAACTCGCCGTCGGCGCTGACGAACTCGAAGGGGCCCATCGTGTCGGGCATGGAGGTCATCACGCACTTGTCGTTGACCTCGACCCCCGCCGGCCAGGGAACCGGCAACTTCTTGATCACCAGATTCAGGGCGTTCACCACGGGTTGCCATCCCCCGGCCGTCAGGGCCAGTATGGCAAGGGCGACCAGGAAGTGAGGGCCGGCAAGGCCGCGCGCAATTGCACGCGTGAGCCCGGGCTGCTCGGCGATTTCAAGCTGCTGGTCGGTCATGTCTTGGCTCCACCGGTCAGGGCCGAGCGTTCCTTGGCAGGCTCTGGCAGTCCTTTTGCGCCTTCTTCGCCGTCATCTTGCTCGTCGGCCACGAACAGGCTCTGCAAGAGCTTGTCAAGGACCCAGAGCATCAGCAGGGCCGGCACCAGCATAAGCATGCCTGTAAACTCGTGCATGAAGCCCGAGCCGAAGTCCGGCTTGTCCATGACGTAGGCGGTGCCTGTTATTACCACTCGCAGCACGTTGCAGGCGATGGCAATCGGCACACCCATCAATACGAGCGTCACCCGCTGCCAGATCGGTTTATCGTCAAGATATGCCATCGCCACGCCCAGGGCCATGAAAGCCACGAGCATCCGCACCCCGCTGCACGCCTCGGCCACGGTCAGGTCGCGCTGCACGCCGGAGACGCTCACCAGCTTCAGTTCGCTGGCCCTGACGATGATGTTGACGCCAAAGGCCTTGAGGATGGCGGCGCTGGCGGCGGCGGCGAGGTTTTGAAGCGGCAGGGCAATCTGCTCGTAGGTGCTTTTCGGCAGCGGCATGGCGAATATCAGGAACACGACAGGCAGCCAGACCACCTTCAGTACTCGCGGCCCGGCCAGGTACAGCACCAGGCCCATGACCGTCGGGATGATTCCCACGTGGCAGATCCAGAATCCTCTCCAGAAGGCCTGGTAGATGTAGAGGCCCGCGACGATCATCAGGATGCCCAGGATCATCAGCCCAAGGCCCCACATGCAGACGCGCCTTGGGGCCGAGAACAGTTCGCTGCGCCTGCTGAAGAGGAAATAGAGGCTGAACAAGGGGATCAGGAACCCGTGGGACCAGTTTCCGTCTTCTATCCAGACACCAACCATTATCCGCAACTGCCAGAAGCTCATCCAGACCAGCACGCCGGCCAGGATGGCGATTCGCGCGCAGGTCTCCAGCGGGAAGCTCTCGCCGAAGGACGGCGCGGCTGATTCCGCGACCATTTCCGCGAGAGACCCGGTAGGTGCCTTTGGGGTGTCATGACGAATTCTGTCGTTCATACGTTTCCAAGGCAGCGCTGTCGTCCTGGAAGATTACCATCGGGTGAATCGGGTGCTGGTTGGAGTAAAATCGGGGCTCCGCGGATCGGAGAAATTGCGGTCGTAGATGAACCCGAAGCCGTAGGTCATCCGGAAGGCGTTGCGAATAACGGCGAAGAACGCGGCCCGCGCCTCGGTGCCGACGGCGATCATGTCGTTGGGCTTGAGGAACAGGTCCGGGTCCTCGCCCCTGAATATCGATTCCAGGTTCAGCGGAATGCTCTGCTCCTGGTTGTCTCCGATCCGCCGGATCAGAAGCGAGTTTGACGGCCAGGCCAAACCGTCGAGGTTTCCCGCCGCCGCCACCGCCATCTTCACGGTGATCTGCCGCCCCATCAGCGAGTACACGCCCGGACGAGAGACTTCGCCCATGATGTAGAACTCGCCCATCTCCAGCGAAGGCACGTGGATGACGTCGTTGTTGCGAATCACAATGTTCATACGCGGGTCGCCGTTGCGAAGTTGGTTAAGATTTATCGCGATAACCCTGGCCATGTCGGAACGGTCGACCTTCTTCCAGCCGAAGGGGTCGGATGCGTCCTTTTCCCCCGCCGGCTTGGTCTGGGGCTCGCTGGCGGCGGCGGTCTCGCCCTGGGCCTTGACCCACTTGCCGCCCGAGTAAATCCACTTCGGGCCGCCGGCCGGGGCGGCGGCGGGCCCGCTGGCCGGATTTGTCGCGCCGCCCGCCTGGTCCGTCTCGGACATTGCCACCATTGCCGGCATCGGGGTGGTCGTGCCCTGCGTGGCCGGCTTGGTCGTCGTACCCGGCACCAGGCCCTGGAGGGCCTTCTGAAGCTCATCGAGGGCTCGCTGGGCCTCTTCGGAGGTTCCGGTCGAGGGCGCAGATGACGTGGCCGGCGCGCCGGTGCCGCCAGGGACCTCTCTAGGCTCCGGCGGCAGGACAGCCCGCGAGGTAGGCCCGACCTGCACGCCCCTGCCGGGGACAAAGATCTTCGCCGCGGGATTCGGGCGGATGACGTAGATGTAGTTGATGTTCATCTGTGTCACCCCGCCGACAAGCGACATAGCTTCCAGAAGGCGCATGTCTTTCCGGACAATGTTGTACGGGCCGGGACGCAAAACCGCGCCGAAAGCCGAAAACGTGTTCTGCGTCTGGGCGACAATCGTCACGGAGATCATCGGGTCGCGAAGGATGTCCGGGCGGTACTTGTTGATGATGACCTGCGTGAGCTCGTCCTTGGTGCATCCCTCGGCCTTGATGCGATCGGGCAACAGGGGCAGGTCGATGTACCCGCTGTCGGAAACCTGCCGCCTCAGCATGTTCTCCTGGCTATCGTTCAACAAATCCATAATGGATATGTCCAAGATGTCCTTCGGGCCGATGATATAGTCCTCATCCGTGTAAGACCAGTCGCCCTCCCGCGGGAACGTCGCGTTGGGCAGGACGTCCTGTGGCCTGTCCGTCGGGCCGATACTCGAGAGAATCGGATTGATCGGCGAGCCGGAAACCGGCGCGATGACCTTGTCCGGAGACAGGAACCGCGTGCTGTCGGTCTTCCACCAGTCGGCGGGGTTCGCGCACCCGCCGCCCAGCAAAAGAGAAACCACGCACACAACACCCGAGAGATTCGTCTTGTCCAATCTTGTAATCATGCGGCAATCCTTTCGTCGCATCGCCCAGAGCTTCAGGCCTGTTCACTCGCGGACCAACACCCCCAGGTACCGTCCGGCCGCGTCCTTGCGATCCGCGCGGTGCCCAGGGAAACAACGATCTCGCCCGAACGGGTC
>Ga0315282_10006334_pt1 | contig 19869 bp, 17 predicted proteins | sample YL17G07_20_MG_FD_203693 | JGI IMG/M metagenome (GOLD analysis project Ga0315282, IMG submission 203693) | Sediment microbial communities from Yellowstone Lake, YNP, Wyoming, USA - YL17G07_20 | ecosystem: Environmental > Aquatic > Freshwater > Lake > Sediment | place: USA: Wyoming | collected... | reverse complement strand
TTGAAGAAAAAATGAAGGCCGCTGATGTGGACGTTGCAATAACCACTTACTCGCTGACCCACACGGACGCGCGGGTAAACTCCTGCAAAGCAGGCGCCCGCGTTGCAAGCATGCCCATGTTTGTTGCCGAAATGTTCTATCCCGGCGGACCGATGGCATCCGATTATCGTGAAATAGACAAAGAGACGAAGAAAATCGCGAACCTGATCACAGGAACTAACGAAGCGAAAGTGACGTCTCCAGGAGGCACAGACATCACTTTCAGCTTGAAAGGCAGAAAAGGAATGGTCGACGCTGGAATCTTCACTGAGAAGGGGGCATGGGGCAACCTTCCGTCAGGAGAAGCCTACTGCGCACCCGTAGAAGGAACTGCCAACGGCAAGCTCGTCGTAGAGCCAAACTGGTACCCAGACCTCAAAGAAAAGATGACGCTGAAATTCCAGAACGGTTACGTCACCGAGATAGTTGGCGGAGGAAAAATCGGCGACGAATACAGAGGCCTACTCGACTTCAGTAAAAAAGCAGAACCCTACACTTCCAGAAGGAACCTCGCAGAGCTTGGGATAGGAACAAACCCAAATGCGAAACGGCCTGACAACATTTTAGAGTCCGAAAAGATCAAGGGAACCGTTCACCTAGCCATCGGCGACAACTCTCACATGGGAGGCAAAGTGTCCGCAGACCTACATCAGGACTTCATCATTCCAAAGCCCACATGGACGCTCGACGGAAAAGCCATGATGAAAGATGGAAAACTCGTAGCATAAGGCAACATTCATTCTCCACTTTTTTTCACTTTTCAATTTCATCCATTATTCTCCGAGCTTTTTTGCTCGCATGAAGGTGTTAAAGCTACTTCAATCAATACCGCTGAAGCATGACGAAAAGAGGGAAAGACGTAGGCACGCGTTCGAGACCCAGAACATGAAGCATTGGTCAAAGATCAAAGCTAAAACAATAGGCTTACGCAAAACTGTGCAGGCAGAGGTCAAGCAGTGCGTGAGAGAGGCTCGAGGATTATTAAAGACCACACACTCAGAAATACTAAAACAACCTAAATGCGTGAAAAGTTGTCAACGGATTAAGGTCATATACTATTCCGGTTTTGTTATTCTCGATCGGGCACCGGGCGGTAGCTCAGCCTGGCAGAGCTTCCGAGTCAGCGCAGAACCAATCGAGCCTAGCTGACGGAGATGCTGTAGACGCCCACCCACGGTGGGTATCACCCAGCCTACCAGGCTAACACGCAGAAACCGGATTGTCGCAGGTTCAAATCCTGCCCGCCCGACCAAGTCTCTTTTCGGTCAGATAAGGCCAACGTGCGATTCCTTTGGACGCAGAGCCAATTTTCGTCTCTTTCTTTAGTCGAATCATGCTGCAAAATTGGAGTTTCGTTTCTTTTAAGTTACCCAGGTGATAGTCGAAGAAAAAAGAGCCGCAGGCTGCCACCCTTCCATTGGAGGAAAAAGATAACAGGAAAGGAATACGCTGGAAGCTCTCCAGCAACCCACAGCCCCAAGACTTATACTGTCTCGTCAACTTATATGGTTGGCGACGTTGTTTCTCAGATATAACTTAATGAGGTCTTCGTTTCGGACATCACCAGAGCTTGGAAAGTCAACGTCAGAAGCAATTGGCACCTTAAGCTGGCTCTTGCATTCAACATTCAAATCTACCTGCCCGCGTCGAAAAAGAGGAACTATTGGTAATGCTGAAGGAAGTGGTTTGCCTTTATTTGCATGCTAGAACATTATGACTTGTTGGACGTGATACGCTGGCGTCAGCAACAGGCTATCGCATAAGAAATCCATTGACAGAGTCGATGCTTGTTTTGCGTACGGGTGCCTCAATCATTTGCTTGGTGATACTGATGAGGCATTGGCCTCGTATCTGTTGAAGGAGGCCATAGTGGCAACCTCACCAGGTTCAGTTTTCGGGAAATAGGCAAGGGGCATCTAAGAATATCCTACTCTGTTTCCTATGAGCAAGTCAGAAAAGGAATGAAGCCAATCAAAGAACGCCTAGAACGCAGAGTGTAACTTGCCCCAGGCACAAGTGTGTTCCTTGGAGATGATGATACTCGCCCTCTAGGATGACGCGTAGAAAGGCTCAGTAGCCTCCGTGATGATAATATCTAGCACACGTTTCTCAATAGAAAAGGATTAATTTGTGTGCGCAATCTCTTAGAAAGTCTAGGGTGTCCTATCGTGAAGACGTACTTGACGGTATGGTTTAGCAGTGAGGGCGGTGGCCCTGTTGAGGTTGTTGAAAGACTTCGTTCTTTAGGCTTTGAACCCCTAAGAGGTTATCACGACCACGTTTACGATTGGAAGAGGAGTGTTGACCTCGGGGATATACTTCAGCTCACGGATAAGATTCATCACACGTTGAAAGGCCTAAGAGTTCTTTACAAGATTGAGACAGAGTAGCCCGCGCGCGCTTAGCGTCGAAGTCTTGATGTTGTAATCTGCGGCGTTGTGTTTCGCTTTTCGGTGAAAATCTTATATATATGTTTCTTGTGCAAGTGAAACTGGCTTCCTTGAGAATGACGGGTTTGACATCGCGGAAGTTTGAGAGGATTTATCGTAAGCTGCTCCTGTGTAGCCTACGTGGGGTTTCGTTGGCGCGTCAGGAAGACGTTGCCTCAGAGTGTGCGGTTTCGCTTGGTTTGGTTAATAAGACGGTGCGGAAGCTTGAGGTGGCTATGGCGGTGGAGGCCACGCGAAGCGGTGTTAGAGTGTTGTCGCCTGCTAGGCTTTTGAATTTGTGGGCTGCTGAACGTGACTTAGGCAAGGATGTTTGGCAGTCGTTTAGGCTTGATCCAGTTGCAGAAGTGGAGAGGGATCTTCCTTGGGATTTCCTGGTCACTGGTTTTTCTGGGTGGTTTAGTGTTTCTGGGAGGAGGCCTGCTGAGTATGACCGCTTGTATTTTTATGTGACGGATATGGAGAGTTTCGAGTCATGGTTTGGTTTCAGGAAGAGTAGAGTTCGGAAGGTGAGCCCTAACGTGTTTGTCTTGTGCGTTGATGATGAGCATCTTGTTCGGTCTTCTGATAAGGGCGTTGTTTGTGTTCCGCAAGTCTATGTGGACATATATTCTGCGGATGGTCCTGAGGCTTCTTCTTTCCTGCGTGATATTGCTTTGGCGTATCCGAGTTTGAGTCTTTGGTGAGTGTGACTGGAATGTGGCGGGATGAAGTCGTTGAGAGATCTTGGCGCGTTTTGCGTGAGCTTAACGGTTTTGCGGATTTTGTGTTGATTGGCGGTTGGGGAGTGTATCTATGGACTAGGAAGCTGAAGAGTCGTGTCATAGATGTTTACATTGATCAAAATAACTTTTACAAGCTTCAGTCTGAGTTGACGCTGAAGGGTTATGCGTTGAAGCGTAATGTTCGTCTGAAGGAGTTTGAGACTTTGATAAGTGATGTGGAAGTTGATATTTACACGCCTTTTGCGAGTAGGTTAGTGATTCCCTGTTTGGATGTGTTTGACCGGAAATTGTATTCGGTGATTGAGTGTTTCAAGGTGGCGGTCCCTGAGGTTTTGCTCTTGCTGAAGGGTCAGGCTGCTCTGGACAGGTGGCATGCAGAAAAGGGGGTGAAAGACAGAGTGGACATTATCTCTCTCTTGAAGTTTGCTGACGTGAAGAGGGACTTGCTTGAGCAAATGCTGAGGGAGTATGACACACGGCATACGCTACAAGATGCTATCAAGCGAACAATATCTGAAAGCAGGATCGAATACAAGTTCTTGGGACTTGCGTATGAGAAGGATGGCGTTCAACTGAAAAGGTCTTATGAGAGCCTTTGAGTCAGGTTTGGATCTTCGCGCTGCCTATGAGCAAAGGAGGCACTAGAAAAGATTGTGGGCGTGCGTGATTTAGGCCAGTCTTTCAATTCTCGAGAAGGAAGCCCAAAACAGGTTCCAAAATGGATCTTACAGGACAATGAATATTTCTTTCACTTCCCGGCTGGTTACTTTGACTCAGAAGAACCATAAACATTACAAAACATGCGATTTGTGTCGAATTCCGGCTGTGGCTGCACAGCGAAGATCTTGAGATGCTTAGGGTGTGAAGATAATCTATTAGCCTGCTTTAACATCCAATTCTTCGCATAGCGCAAAAGAAAGGTGAAAGGAGACATCGTAGAGATTACTGGCAGCTGGACATCGATAGATAGAGGATCATGAAAACGACACGCTCAGAAATTCAAACCAACCTAAATGTACGGGTAATTTGCCAACGAATTAAGGTTATATACTATTTCGTTTTTGTTATTCTCGGTCGGGCACCGGGCGGTAGCTCAGCCTGGCAGAGCTTCCGAGTCAGCGCAGAACCAATCGAGCCTAGCTGACGGAGATGCTGTAGACGCCCACCCACGGTGGGTATCACCCAGCCTACCAGGCTAACACGCAGAAACCGGATTGTCGCAGGTTCAAATCCTGCCCGCCCGACCAAATTTATTTTGCTGAAATGGTTGAGAATCAGGCTTTTTTCAGCAAAAGCTCCATTATAACCTCTTCTGATTTGCAGTTTCTCAATTGGAAAGGCTGGATTTCACTTCAAGATTTGAACCTTCTCACTTTTCCGTTTGATAATAACAGTCAAACGTTCACTTAATCCGAGTCATGTTTCCATATTTCGGGATTTCTAGAAAGTTTTAACTTCGTCATCCTTCTTAGTATGTCACTAAGGCTACGGGTCTTCGTGAAAATCCCACTTGTGGGAGTTGAGTGTAAGTTGCCAGTTGAGATCGGTTTGGAGATGTATGCTGAGAAGCCTGTTGTCCTGCCGTTTTTTACGGGTCATGTTGCGCGTGGTTTGTTGTTGCATTTTGTGAGACAGGTTGATCCTAGCGCGTCTGGGCTGTTGCATGAGTTGAACGTGTCTAAGCCTTATAGTGTGGCGCCTTTGCGGTTTAGGAGTAAGGGCCGTGCTGAGGGTGGTTATGTTTTGGATCCGTTGTTTCCTTGTTGGGTCAGCTTCAGGTTTTTGAAGGATGAGTATTCGACGTTTTTGCTTAGTTTCTTTCAGAAGCAGAATAGCTTGATGGTTTTTGATACGGTTTTTCGTATTGCTTCGTTAAGTGTGAACTGCAAGAGCTATGAGGAGTTGGAAAAGGAAGCGGAGGCGTCGGATGCGTTTAGGCTTTCGTTTAGGTCGCCTACGTATTTTGCGAGTTTGGGGAGTGGTTATCATTGGATGTTTCCTGATGCTGTTAAGGTTTTTTCGGGTTTGATGCGTTGTTGGAACTTGTTTAGTGATAGGAGAGTGTTTGGTAAGGAGGAGTATGTGGCGTATAGGGAGTGGTTGGGGAAGAATGTTGGGGTGAGTGAGTATGAATTGTGGACTAGGCTGGCGGTTATGAGAGCTAAGAAGGCGACGGGGTTTGTAGGATGGGTCACATATGAGATGAAGGACAGGGGAAGCGAATGGAACAAGACAACGCGCATGCTTGCTAAATATGCGGAGTTCACCAATGTTGGTGGAAACAAGACTGGAGGTTTTGGAGTTACAAGAGCTTTTTTCAGGAGAGAGTGAGCTTCCCGATTATCTTTATGAATCGAATTGCAGCTTCTGGATAATCGACGGCAAGACCGATAAAGAGCGTCTGCTGAGGTGGGAATGCCAGAAAAGGCGGAATTTGAGGTCGGGATGCAGAACGAAAATCCCAACAACGGGAACTGAAAGTCGTCATCATCTGGATGTACCGCGAAGGCGAATCCATGAGGATGCAGAACGAAAATCCCAACAACGGGAACTGAAAGAACTTATGTGCACTTGATTGTTAAGAAAATCAGCTACGTGCGGACAACAAGATTTACGAGAAATCATCTTTAGCGTTTCCTTAGAATATGCAACAATTGTGTTCTATGGCATCGAATGCTGCAATGGTTTGGAAAACATAAATAGCACATACTCCGATTTCTGTTCATGAACATTTCTCTAACCGGGAACCCCTTCGTTGATACAGGCCTCGCGGTTTTGGCTTACAGAAGTGGTTGCGAGCATATAGAGGAGTTAAGCTTAGAGAAGATGAAAAAGGTTCACGGTGATGGAAGAGAACTTGCGAGTCGCAACTCAAAATTGAAGAGCACAAGTATAGTATTCACTATTAATTCTCTCGTGACTCATCCAGGCATAAAACCCGTCGAAAAAAGGATTCAGTTCTACAGCAAGATTACTACCGCTCTGTTGAACAAGATAGGATTTGAGGATGTTCACGAAAGATGTGAAAGTTGCGGTAACGAAAGTAGTTTGAACATCGACAGGCTCGTCAGAGAGACTCTGGTTCCTTTAGGTTACAAAAACGAAACGAGATATACCGGTCGTGACTGGTTTCCACTCGCAGGAAGTATGGGGAGTGACGCTCAAGCTTTGCCTGCTGGCTCGCGCTCGCCAAATCTTTGTGCAAAATGTCTATTTGCGGTGCATTACCTCCCTCAAGGAGTCATACTCCGAGACGGGAAATTGGCAGTATTCCAGTCCACCTCGCAGACTTTTTGGTTCTGCCATATAAGAGGAATTGCGAAGGATGTTGAAACGAGAATCTTGGCGAATATCTATGAAACGCGTGGATCAAAAGAAGGCAGCGCTGCAATTGTCGAAAAAACTCTGGATACGATGCATGAGCTAAAGAATTTGGACCCCGGAACCACACTCTTTGTCTGGATGTTTTCCAACTCCGGAACAGGGCCAGACTGTAAGATCGAAGAGATACCAAACAGCGCCCTTCAATTTCTTTTCGATGCAGTCTGTCAAGGCATTCTAAGAGAAGAAATTATGCACCTTGTCAAGAAAGACAAAAACCCCGAATACTCATTTCTAAATTGTCTTTCAAAAGGTATTGATTATCATCGGTTGTACCCATCAAAGAAATATGCCGGAGTATCTCCAGAGTTCTTTCTCTTATATCAAACTAAGATTCGTAATGTCTCAAAGAATGCGTTACAAGTGGCTTCCAAGATAGCGAGATACCTGAAAGATAGTTTTCCAGAGGTTAAGAAGTTTGAGGATTTCAGAAGAGATCTCAAGAACGACTTTGCCAAAAGGAATAGGATTAACCGTTGTATCGCTGAAATGGTCAGTAATGGAAACCTCAAATTCATGGAATACATTACACTTTTTGCTCGAGACTCCGATTGTCGTCTCGGAATAAATGGCGATGCTTGGAAGTACATATCATATTACACATATCACACTGAATGCTGGGAAACAGAAGAGAAGTTGACCGATTCCAGTGAGATTTCCAGTCAACTGCTTTGTTATATTGGAAGAAAAATTTTCGAAGATCAACTGCGAAACATAGGTGCCACAAGATTCAAGAAAGATGTTCTTGATGGGCTTGCATTAGGCAAGATAGGTACTTCATGGTTGCGACGCCAGTTTCTCAAGGGTGCCACACTATATGAAGGATTCAACTACGATACTTGGAAAGTTTTGTGCCTGAACGACAAGGGAAAAGAAACTACATACCAGACTTTGTTTAGATTCAGGCTTATGTGGAGTGAATGGCTAAAAACCGAAAACTCTCTAGGAATCTCAGAGCCTCCTAAAATGGTTAACATTCCGCACGATGCAGATGTACCTTCAAATCTTGAAAAACTGATATGCAAGATATCCGAAGACCACCTCAACAAACGTGGTCAGGTTAGATTCAAGAAAGATATGATTGATGGGTTAATAACTGGGGAAAAGGACCTTTATTGGTTTAGAGATAGACTTTCCAGATTCGACCCTGCTTACTCAGACGACACATATTGGGAACGCTTTACCACCCAAGATGGCTATTCGATTAAGACCCTGAGACTTTTTCAATTCAGTCTGATACTGATTAATTATTTTAGAGAACAAGTTTTTAAAGGGAACGCACATAATAGGAACCATGTCTGCAACTAAGAATATTAGTCACGTCGCAGGTACTTTTCTAGTTGAAGCTTCTGCATCTTTTCTGAATGGAGCAGGGTTAGGTGAAGGTGAAAATCGAAATGTTACAGTCCCGAAGACCTTTAGAGATGGTTCTAACCGGATTCCATATGTTTCATCGCAGGCTTGGAAAAGATGGCTACGGAACACGATGATTGAAGAAACAGGGTGGCCAGCTAGTGAACTGAGAGCTATTGGTCTATCTACTACTAAACAAACTACATCAAAAATTGGAGGAGAATTCAATCCCGTTGATTTCCCAGAAGATGATATATTTGGGTACATGAGGGCCGAAAGGAGTCAAGGAAAACGTCGATCTGATGACGAATCAGAAAATCCTGAATCCGAAGAGCTAGAGGAAAAAGGCGGGAAAAAAGTAAAACCTGTCATTCGGGCATCTCCGTTTTGTGCGTCGATCTTGTGTTCGATTCGAAAGACAGGTTGGCAAGGTAGAGATGAGGGTTTTGTGCATCTAAAAGAAGGAACTCCGTTGCCTTATACCACAGAGTTCTATAATACACACTTACAAGGTGTGTTTTGTCTAAACTACCTTCGTCTTGGCATTTTCTGGAATATCGGCGATCGAATAGAGCTTGACGAGGCTAAAATTGAGGCTTTTCTGCAAAAACAAAAGATAAAAGTAATGCAGGACAGAGGAAAGAGCGGCAAAATCTATGAGATGACAGACGCTCAAACAAAGCGAAAAGAGAGAGCTTCGGAATTGCTAAAAGCTCTTGCTCGTTTGCGCGGTGGTGCAAAGCAAGCAGCTTTTGGTACCGATGTTTCTCCCAAGGTTTTGATTTTAGCTGGCACAACCTGCGGAAATCCAATCTTCAACAGCCTCTTCATAGACGAGGGAAACGGTCCTATTCTGAAGGTTGATGCGCTCAAAGAAGTCGCTCGAGACTATTCAGACAAAATCGTGACACCAATCTTTGTCGGCGTAAGAAAGGGATACTTGAAAAATGAGACTGACGTTTTGCAGCTTGAAGGGATAAAAGAAAAAGGTGTGTTATTCAAAATTACTACTCCTATTGATTCAGCTGAACAAATGGCGAAGGCTTTGAGCTGAAATGTCAAGTATTGCCGCCCTTCATGTTCAATTGGAGGGGTTTACCGCTTTTTTCAAGCATCCTTTGACAATAACTGGTACCCAGATTTCGTTGCCCTGTCCTCCTTATAGTACGTTGTTGGGTATGGTTAGTGCAATCGCGGGCAGAGTCATTTCGCCTTTTGAAACTAGGATTGGTTTCGAGTTTCATTGTTCCTCTAGAGATATAGAAATTGAAAAGACGGATCGTTTGGCCCTGAATAGAGGTGTACTGTCCCCACACAAAGAAGGTCAGGGGGTTCTCAAGAGGTATGTATATTTCCGTCCCGAACTTGACCTCTACCTTACTAATCTTGAACTCAAACAAGCATTTCGTTCTCCAGTTTCTACCCCCTCTCTTGGACGATCGCAAGACATAGCATGGGTTAAAACTGTGGAAATAGTGAAGCTCACGGAGACCCCCTCAGGAAATATAGGTCCGACATTAATACCTGAAATCAAAATGAACATTCCATCACTATTGGTTCGCTGTCCTGAATGGTTCGAGAACGACATTGAGGGCAGAACACGAATAGCCGGACCATTCGGTTTTTATCAGGGTCTACTGCCCACAACTAGAGAAAGATTTCTCGTTTCTATGAGCAACCTGTACCATCCATCGCATATGAAGGAACCCTGCGATGTCATCTATCTTCATGAATGGCTGCGGAAATGACGGGATCAGCTAGAATATTGGCTAAAGACACGGGCGAGACCTTAGCTGAGCATACAACACGTTGTTTGGAAATCGCAGAAAGCGTCTTAACTAATCTTCCTTTTGAAGAAAGCAAAATTGCGTCAATAAGTAATGACCTTCGAGCAGCTATAGCTGTGCATGACGCAGGCAAAGCAGCGACTGGATTTCAGAAATCTTTAGAAAAAGATTCTAAAAAATGGGGACGGCGGCATGAAGTTATCTCCGCTTCATTTGCTTCATTTCAAAAACTCAAGGAAGAGATAATATTTGCGGTTTTAACCCACCACAAAGTCATACCTTTAGGCGGTAGCCTCAAAGGTGCAATGCGTTTACATTTTGAAGAAATCCCCCTAACTCCTGAACCCTACCCAGTTTGGTCTAAGATGGCGAAAGAATGGGAAGAAAACAAGCGTGTATTTGCTGATGAATGGACTAAAATTCTTAAACTCGCCAAATGCGAAAGCCTTAAAGCAGATTTAGGTCTAAGCTGCCTCGCCATACCTGGCACATGGTTGCACTTTGCGCAACAGGAGAAGGTGGATTTTCAAAGACGATTATATGCCTCTCTTCTACGTGGTCTTCTTATGTCCTGTGACCATGTTGCGAGTAGCAACGTAAGAATCAATGTCCCCAAAATCCCAAATTTGGCTAATGTCGCACTAGATGTTCCTACGCTGCACAATTTTCAAAAGAAAGCAAGTTTGGTGCGGGGCGATTTGATCTTGCAGGCGCCTACAGGTTCAGGTAAAACCCTTGCTGCGCTTCTTTGGGCGCGTAGAAATCAAAAAAAGAATGGAAGAATCTTCTATTCATTGCCAAATACTGCAAGCATTAATGCAATGTATCTCCGCCTTATCGAATATTACGGCGAAACGAATGTTGGTCTCCTGCACTCGCGAGCGCTATCTTCATTATATGCCATGTGGGAAAACGACGAATACGATTCACCTTTAATTCGGCAAAGAGATGCACGATTGGCCAGTTCTCTCGCAAAGGAAATGTGGTATCCTATTCGTGTCTGTACGCCCCATCAAATCTTAAGATATACCCTCCATGGAAGAGGTTGGGAAATGATGCTTTCCGAGTTTCCCAATTCATGTTTCATTTTTGATGAAGTTCATGCTTACGATCCAGTCGTGACAGGATTTGTCATAGCCACGGCGAGATTCTTGATCGAGAATGACGCTTCATGTCTTTTCCTCTCAGCAACAATGCCTGACTTTATGAAAAGAATGTTGGAAAATGAAATTTCATCAATTGAGTTTGTGGCGCCGTCACTTGGTGATCAATCAGACAGGAAAATACTGGAAAAAAAGAGACACAATCTGCGGATATCTGACGGGAACATGTTGACAAACATTTATAATATTACAGCTGCAATCGAGAAATCAAACTCGACATTAATTGTCTGTAACCATGTTCCCTCCGCCCAAATGATCTTCGAAGAAATATCCAAGAAAGGCATTAAAGACACAGTTCTTCTCCATAGTCGCTTTTGTCGAAGAGACCGCGACAATATTGAGAAGACCCTTCAGGAGAGAATACCCAAAGTTCTAGTGGCAACTCAAGTTGTTGAAGTAAGTCTAGATGTAGACTTCGAGCAAGCATTTTCCGAACCTGCGCCAATTGATGCCATAATTCAACGACTGGGCAGAGTAAATAGGAAGGGCGAAAGGACTCCAGCAAACGTTGTAGTGTTTAAGGAGCAGATTAGCAATTACCCCATTTATAACGAGGATACAGTTTCTAGATCGATTACTGAGCTGCAGTCTCTTTCAAATCCTTTACAGGAGATGGATCTAATTGATGTTGCCAATCGAGTATATCAGAATGGATACGAGGGTGAAGACTTGGAGCGTTACAATAATGCTCTAAATCATCCATTAATCAAATGCTACAAAGAGAATTTGGTGGCAGGTTTTCACAATGATTGGACTGAGCTCATCGAGAAGACAGATGGGACCCTGGATCTTCTCCCACGATGTCTAGCAGCACAATATGCTGCCTTCAAGTCACAGGGGTTGTGGCTTGACTCTGATCGATTGCTGGTTCCAGTGAGAACCACCAGTCTCCATTATCTTTCCAAATATCTTGAAAAGAACCCTGACCAGTGGATAATCAATATGCCTTATTCGTCGTCCATAGGACTATCCTTGAAGACACAAGGTGAAATTGAATAACCGAAACTTTTGTTTTCAAAGACCAAACGAATTACTGACGACTTAATTGTTCTCATTTTGACTCTGCAGCTTATTTTTCTTCTTTAGCCTTTGTTCAACTTTTCATTCCGTCTAGCATGTTTGTTTGTGTTTGTCTGTGCTTATTGTGTGGCTACACCACCAAAAACATATTTGACTCCAAATAGAGGGCTAGAAACCGTTGCACGCACACACAAAACATCAAAACCGCCTACACACCTGCGCATGCCCACACCCACCCATACACTTATACCCAGCCACTCGTATAGGCGGCAACTCCTCATCCTTGATAATCCGTTTAACGTGTCCTAGAACTCTCTTCACATAACTCTTCATAGTAGGCGTAATCTCCATCTGCAAGATCAGCGTCTCAGGAATATAATTCACAAAACCACGTTTGACAACAGTGCCAAAACTCTCTTCAAGAAGCAACGCATACCCGACCAATTGATACTTATGGTCCATGCAGACCCTGCCCTTATCGGAACTCATATTTTTGTATTCTACTGGAACGTATTCCTCTTTAGCCGTTTTGATGATACAGTCCACATTTCCTTGCAGTCCAAGCACACCTGAGCCTAGCGAGGTAAACAAGAACTTCTCAGCACCGACAAACTCGGGCGAATAGTAGATAGCGTCTTTCCTTCTCAGTTCCTTCTTTACGTAATCCTCATGCAACTCTTTACTATCTTCTTGCTGCGAACCAAAAATAGGAGTTGCATGCAAAACCTTGTCAAAATAGATCAACCGTGGGCAGTAAATGTAATGCTTAATATCAGTAACAGAAACGGAAGGTTCAGCAATATCAGAAATAGGCAGCTTCTGCTTACTTCTCAACCACTTATCTTCTCTTGACTCTCTGGTCTTTTTCATGTTGTTCCTCCAAGAACAGGCTGACTAGAAATACGCAATCTTGTCTTTCTCTTCTTTCAGTTCATACTTCTTCGGTTTGCCGACCTCTTTCCTTCCCTTGAAGCAACTGTCACAAACTGGATACAACTGCACATTCTCAATCAAATGCTTAATTAAATTCTTCAAGTCCACGAGCAAACTATTCAATTCATCCCGCCGCAGGCTGCCAAAAAACGCGCTGTACTGAATCCGCTGCAAGCCATAATCCTTCAAGGTTTCAGCAACCAAAGCCCGCAGATTATCATCCGTAATATCATAAATCACAACGTACCGCACAACAGCTCACCATCCCAAACAGAAAGGCACATACTCCGCCTCTTTCAGCAAAAAGCGAACCACACACCTAGCCTGCAAATAAATAAAGCTCTTCAACGATCCTTTCTGACCATTAAACATCACCTCACTATCCAAACGCTCCTGAAAACTCGCCAACAAAACCTTAATCACATCCTTACTCAAGACTCGGCCTTCCTCAACAGCCTCCGTAGCCAAAATTTCATTAGGTTTTATGACGCCCTTTGTGATCAATCCCACCAAAGTCCGGTCTACAAGTTGTTGACGAAACTCTTCCATCATGTCCAAAACCAAAGAAGGCTTCCCCGATCTATCAGCATGCAAGTATCCAGCATAGAAATCCAGTCCAGCATAACTCACAGCCTTCCAAACCTCAGGAAAAAGAATCGTCTGATAACCAAAATTCAGCATCGCATTAAAAGGGTCACGCGCCCCACGAGTCTCTCTTCCCGTAAACCCCAGTTCTGGAGGCAAGATCTGCCGAATTGAATCCCAATAATATCGAGCACCTTCAGCTTCCAAATTCATTACTTGCTGACGCTTCTCATCAATATTAGAACCTTGCTCTCCACTGATTCTCTCATTCACCTCATCAATCAACTTGCCCGACTCATACAGCCTCTCAGCCAAATCAGGATCAGTCTGTCGCCTATTCTTTGCCATTAGTTTCAGAAAATTGGCTTGATTCACGAGCTTTCCGGCTATAAACTTCTTAGCCAGAATCAGGCTTCGTTGATCGTTGTAAGCTATGAATTGCTCCCTGCGAGCACGAACAGAACCTGTCATAGAGGCAGGCATCAAGACAGCATAGGGCCAACCTCTGTAACGAGCAAAGATGACTTGAATATTATTCTCCACAGCCAAATCCAAGGCACTCGCCGAGAACGCGACACCAGAAGAGCAGCAGATTATTGAATCAACATCATCTGCAACAATCTCCTTAACTTCGCCCCCAGTCTTCTTTATAATGAATCGATTTCTTTTTCGTCCCAAGAAGATGCCGAAATCGTCTAGAAAAATCTTCATAGAGACACCCGTGTCAAAGGCGCTTATCCGTAACAGGCGTTGTAGTACTGGCAATACTCTTTGCATTGCGAACGTTCAGGCTTGCCCGGATCTTTCCTTTCCGCCACGATCTCCAGTTTCTTGTCTCTCTCTTCGATCCACCACTGCCTCAACTCATCATTCGCAAAAAACAGGTCCTTCTGAACATTTATCCTGCCGTTATCAACATGCAGATACACAGTGCAGCAGATGTCCACTGGCACTTCATGAACACTTTCAAACACAAGAGCATACCCCACAGCATAAAGCCTGTGCCACTCCTCTTTCACGTTAGCAGCTTTCAGATCGAACATTATCGCCCTCAGATAATCATAGCAATCGACACTGAGCACATCGCTTAGGCCGAGCAGCTCACCAGAAATCCTGTGCTCAATCAAAAACGGAACGGCAGAAGCCATCAAATCCAATTCAGAAGCGTGGACCTGCCTGCTCGAAGCTTCAGCCAGTCTAGCCTCGCACATTTTTCGCACAAACTCCCAAACCTTTCTGCAAGGCTCCATGACGTTCTCAGGCTTATCGGAAATCTCCTGCCACCTGATCTTCTGCCACCAAGACTCGAAGCTCAGATCTTGCCGTTGAAGGAAAGCCTGCAGGCTATCACTTACTACACCATGAAAAAGCTTGCCGAGAGCCATCCTTGGGCTTGGAATAGGGTACGTCTTCTCAACGTGTCGCAGATACACATCTCGGTTTGCGGGACAGTATTTGGAGCTGGCCTCATACATCGGCAACTTCACGTTATCAAAGTAGGGCTTCAACGGTGGCTGATGCCAGTTCCAGCCTCTCAACTCCTTGCTAACGCCCACTTCTCTAGCAGTGGGCAAGAGCTGATAGAGCAACTGCTTATGCTCAATGTCAGACAGAAAGTACAATCCGGTCGACCATCAAACGAGTTTCAATCGATTATCTTTATAAACTGAATTACGTTTCAATAATAATCGAGGATACATATCTCAAATCATATTAGAAAAACCCTGAATCGACGAATCGAACCAAAAACGGGGTCGGGTGCATGGAAAAATCCCAAGTAAAGGGAATTGAAAGCCAATGTTTTGATGAGAACATTGAAATCTTCGTCCGGGTGCATGGAAAAATCCCAAGTAAAGGGAATTGAAAGAACGGATCGATTTGTTGGGCCTTACAAAATAGATGTAGGGTGCATGGAAAAATCCCAAGTAAAGGGAATTGAAAGATTGCTTATTACAACGCCTTTGATTGTTCGTATTGCTTGGTGCATGGAAAAATCCCAAGTAAAGGGAATTGAAAGCCCATGCAACGAAGGCGACAATAGCGAACGCTGTTAATGGTGCATGGAAAAATCCCAAGTAAAGGGAATTGAAAGTTGCTTCTCTTCACTATTCGCCTATGACAACATTCGTCGGTGCATGGAAAAATCCCAAGTAAAGGGAATTGAAAGATTACTTCGCATCCACAGCGATGTAGCTTATGCAGATAAGGTGCATGGAAAAATCCCAAGTAAAGGGAATTGAAAGACGAAGAATCGACTATATCATCGATGGTGAGAAAACAGAGGTGCATGGAAAAATCCCAAGTAAAGGGAATTGAAAGAAGGCTTCACGTACAAGGGCGAATCGATCCTGGATGATGGTGCATGGAAAAATCCCAAGTAAAGGGAATTGAAAGGAAATTTGCTACAATGTTGAGATTGCGAAATACTCCATCGGTGCATGGAAAAATCCCAAGTAAAGGGAATTGAAAGGCTATATCTTTGGGCCCACATACCCAATGATCCGGGGTGCATGGAAAAATCCCAAGTAAAGGGAATTGAAAGGGAAAGAAACGATCTACTTCATGTTGCTTGCCTTGGAAGGGTGCATGGAAAAATCCCAAGTAAAGGGAATTGAAAGACCAGTTCAAAGCATTAAGTCACGAAGACAAAGCAGAAGGGTGCATGGAAAAATCCCAAGTAAAGGGAATTGAAAGAGTGTTCTCTATGGTTAACTCACACTAACGCCTATTAGGGTGCATGGAAAAATCCCAAGTAAAGGGAATTGAAAGTAAAAAAGATGTATAGCATGCTGACAATGCACTGGATCGGTGCATGGAAAAATCCCAAGTAAAGGGAATTGAAAGGAACAGTGTTGAGCCCTTCCCAATCAATGAGGTATGGGTGCATGGAAAAATCCCAAGTAAAGGGAATTGAAAGACCAGTTCAAAGCATTAAGTCACGAAGACAAAGCAGAAGGGTGCATGGAAAAATCCCAAGTAAAGGGAATTGAAAGAGTGTTCTCTATGGTTAACTCACACTAACGCCTATTAGGGTGCATGGAAAAATCCCAAGTAAAGGGAATTGAAAGTAAAAAAGATGTATAGCATGCTGACAATGCACTGGATCGGTGCATGGAAAAATCCCAAGTAAAGGGAATTGAAAGGAACAGTGTTGAGCCCTTCCCAATCAATGAGGTATGGGTGCATGGAAAAATCCCAAGTAAAGGGAATTGAAAGATCAAGTCATCGCTGACCTTGTTTCTGAGCTGCGCGCTAAGGTGCATGGAAAAATCCCAAGTAAAGGGAATTGAAAGTATTTGTCAAGTATAAAGCACGCTCCAAAGTATAAGCAGGTGCATGGAAAAATCCCAAGTAAAGGGAATTGAAAGTGGATTATAAACCGTTATTCCAGCCATCCAATTTTCCGGTGCATGGAAAAATCCCAAGTAAAGGGAATTGAAAGTCGGTCGCGTCTGTGCCCGGATTCGCCCTGCTTCCCGATGGTGCATGGAAAAATCCCAAGTAAAGGGAATTGAAAGCAGACCACCTTGGAATCATCGCCGAGCCCTGGAAGTATGGTGCATGGAAAAATCCCAAGTAAAGGGAATTGAAAGAGCGTTTTTCTTTGGGATAAACATAAAGGCTAAAAGTATGGTGCATGGAAAAATCCCAAGTAAAGGGAATTGAAAGAAGGATTCTTCTCCAATGCAGAGGGTTCTGCAATCCTAGGTGCATGGAAAAATCCCAAGTAAAGGGAATTGAAAGTGGATTATAAACCGTTATTCCAGCCATCCAATTTTCCGGTGCATGGAAAAATCCCAAGTAAAGGGAATTGAAAGACACCATATTTGCACGTTTGAATATCCACCCTCACGCCGGTGCATGGAAAAATCCCAAGTAAAGGGAATTGAAAGCTGGTACTTCTATATGTCGTCTTTTCAGATACCAGTTTGGTGCATGGAAAAATCCCAAGTAAAGGGAATTGAAAGCTATAACTACCGCTACAAATCCGAGGACTATGTCTACGGTGCATGGAAAAATCCCAAGTAAAGGGAATTGAAAGTGGCTTTGCTTTCGTTTCACCACGGCTCAGCCTCCTGGTGCATGGAAAAATCCCAAGTAAAGGGAATTGAAAGAACAGCTGATAATGATATAGGCGTGCAGCGTCTGAAGGTGCATGGAAAAATCCCAAGTAAAGGGAATTGAAAGTTATATGCGTGTGTGTATTTAGGTTTTTTCTCCGAGTTTGGTGCATGGAAAAATCCCAAGTAAAGGGAATTGAAAGGCACTCCTAACATAGTGTTTTCGCATTCGAACCTTAGGTGCATGGAAAAATCCCAAGTAAAGGGAATTGAAAGACACATGGAGAGTCCGCACCGTAATCGCATGGTGATTGGTGCATGGAAAAATCCCAAGTAAAGGGAATTGAAAGACATAGTGCATCAATTCGTCAGGAAACATCCGGAGAGGTGCATGGAAAAATCCCAAGTAAAGGGAATTGAAAGTTATTGTGTATTCGATGCCTGTTATCGACGATTTGAAGGTGCATGGAAAAATCCCAAGTAAAGGGAATTGAAAGAGCGGTGTTCGTTGGGAGCGTTCAGTCGCCGAAATGGGTGCATGGAAAAATCCCAAGTAAAGGGAATTGAAAGGGAACCACCATGTAATTCCTGCGTAGAACACTACGGATGGTGCATGGAAAAATCCCAAGTAAAGGGAATTGAAAGACAATAGGCATAGCGATTGAAGTGTTTATCGGAACTATGGTGCATGGAAAAATCCCAAGTAAAGGGAATTGAAAGTTCTTATGGGGAGCTGGAAAGCCATGTTCCATGCATGGTGCATGGAAAAATCCCAAGTAAAGGGAATTGAAAGCCAAATAGCTGGCCACCGCTAAGCTTCCCATCACGCCGGTGCATGGAAAAATCCCAAGTAAAGGGAATTGAAAGACAATAGGCATAGCGATTGAAGTGTTTATCGGAACTATGGTGCATGGAAAAATCCCAAGTAAAGGGAATTGAAAGAGTAAATAGCGCGGCTTTAGCCAAACTGTTTGCTTGACGGTGCATGGAAAAATCCCAAGTAAAGGGAATTGAAAGGTGGCATTCTAATCACGTAGTCTGCACCGTCAAAGCTTGAGGTGCATGGAAAAATCCCAAGTAAAGGGAATTGAAAGGTGGCATTCTAATCACGTAGTCTGCACCGTCAAAGCTTGAGGTGCATGGAAAAATCCCAAGTAAAGGGAATTGAAAGCAGACGGTCTGTCATTGATAAGTTCCTTCTTCTCAGAAGACTGTGGTCCATTGTCAAGTCTTCTGGTCTCCTAAAGACTTGGGGTTTTATTCGCGAGGTTGGCCTGACCTACATGCTAATTCTTATATTACTTTCTGCGTGATTACGTTTGCGAAAGCTTGGAACAGGGTTGTCAGATGGCATCTAATGGTTCTAGAAGAGTTGGGTTGATAAAGCCTTCAGCAATCCGTAGAATGATCGAGCTTTCAGCGAAAGTTAAGAATGTGATTCATCTGGAGCAGGGTGAACCGGATTTCATAACCCCAAGGCATATACTGGATGCGGCTGTTCAGGCGGCTAAGAAGGGTTTCACGCATTACACGGAAATCGACGGAACAATGGAGCTGCGTGAAGCCATAGCTGAAAAGCTCGCGAGAGAGAACGGTATCGACGTTGACCCGCAAACAGAGGTCACGGTGACTTCTGGTTCTCAAGAAGCCATGTTTATCACTGCCCTCGGTTTTCTAAACGCTCGTGATGAAGCCCTAATCCTCGACCCCTACTATCCAGCGTATCTTGAGGACACTCTCTTAGCAGAAGCCTTGCCCGTTTCCGTGCAGCTTAATGAAAAGAAAGACTATGCAATAGATGTTGGACTCTTGGAAAACCAACTGACAAAGAAAACTAGGATGATCTGGATGTGCAATCCTTCGAACCCAACGGGACACGTGTTCTCAAGACAGGACCTCGAAATCATAGCTCAATTCGCCAAACAGCATGATTTGATCGTCTTCTCTGACGAAATATACGAGAAGATCATCTACGATGATGCGAAACACATCAGCATAGGCTCGTTGCCAGGCATGGAGGACAGAACGATAACAGTGAATGGTTTTTCAAAAGCATACGCTATGACAGGCTGGCGAATCGGATACGTAGCGGCTGAAAAGAGGCTGTCTGCCACCCTGCGCAAACTGCACTACTACGCAACGCTTTGTCCAAACGCGATCTCGCAAAAGGCAGCGTTTGCTGCACTAACAGGCCCTCAAGACTGCGTTCAAAGAATGGTTAAAGAGTACGACAGAAGAAGAAGATGCGTGCTCAACGAACTCGGCAGAGTCAAGGCCGTATCGTGCACTCGGCCGAAAGGGGCATTCTATGTTTTTCCAGACTTTTCAAGCTTCGAAGAGTCCGATGAGGCGCTAGCATCGTATCTCTTGAAGGA
>Ga0315282_10006333_pt1 | contig 19871 bp, 3 predicted proteins | sample YL17G07_20_MG_FD_203693 | JGI IMG/M metagenome (GOLD analysis project Ga0315282, IMG submission 203693) | Sediment microbial communities from Yellowstone Lake, YNP, Wyoming, USA - YL17G07_20 | ecosystem: Environmental > Aquatic > Freshwater > Lake > Sediment | place: USA: Wyoming | collected... | reverse complement strand
GAAACTCGCCGTTCCCGTAGCTGTCGGCGTCCCATCAATGACGCCGGTCGCCGCGTGGAGCGTAAGCCCGGCGGGAAGCGACCCGCTGTCAATTGACCACGTATAAGGCGCTACGCCGCCGCTGCCGGCAACAGTCTCGTTGTAGGCCGTCCCGACAGTTCCATCCGCCAGGCTGGCCGTCGTAATAGCAAGGTCTGAAGCGTTGACGACAATGCTTAGTGCCTTAGTCGCCGTCTGGGCCGTACTTGCGGAATCCACCGCTTGGGCCGTGAACGCGAACGTACCAGTAGCCGAGCATGTCCCGCCAACTACTCCCGTGGACGCGTTGATCGACAGACCAGTCGGCAGCGATCCCGCGGAAACCGACCAGGTTAGCGGCGTCGTGCCGCCAGTCGCGGCAACGGTCTGGCTATAGGCGTTTCCAATGGTGCCGTCGGGCAGCGCCGCGGTGGTGATCACAAGTGTGGCCGGGTCGACGACAATCTCGAGGGCCTGGGTATCCGTGAACGGCGTCCCCTGGGAATCGTCGGCTTCAACCGTGAAGCTCGACGTTCCATACGCCGTCGGCGTGCCGTCGATGACGCCCGTCCCAGCGTGGAGCGTCAATCCGGCCGGAAGCGATCCGGCTGAAACCGACCATGTATAGGGCTCGATGCCCCCTGTAGCGGCCAGCGTCTGGCTGTACGCGTCGCCAACCTTTCCGTTCGGCAGCGTCGTGGTTGTGATGTTGAGCGCCGCAGGCGCAACCGCTATAGAGAGTGCCTTCGTCACCGACTGAGGTATCGCCGCAGAATCCGTAACCGCCGCCGTGAAGCTTGCCGTGCCCGTTGCCGTGGGCGTGCCATCAATAACTCCGGTAGCGGCGTGGAGCGTCAGGCCGGCCGGCAGTGACCCGCTGTCTACGGACCAGGTATATGGAGCAACGCCTCCCGAGCCCGAGAGTGTCTCACCGTACGCCGTGCCAACTATTCCGTCCGGCAGGCTTGCGGTCGTCACCGCCAGGTCAGACGCGTTCACGACTATCGAAAGCGCCTTCGTCGCCGTCTGCGCGGTGCTTGCAGAGTCGACCGCCTGGGCCGTGAACGCGAACGTGCCGGTGGCGGAGCACGTGCCGCTTACTACCCCTGTGGACGTGTTAATCGACAGACCGTCCGGGAGCAACCCCGCAGAAACCGACCATGTGAGAGGCGTCGTGCCGCCCGTAGCGGCCACCGTCTGGCTATAGACGTTCCCTATGGTACCGTCAGGAAGCGCGGCGGTCGTAATGAGGAGCGTGGCGGGTTCTACTACGATCTCCAGGGCCTGAGTGTCTGTAAACGGCGTCCCTTGGGCATCATCTACCTCAACGGTGAAGCTCGACGATCCGTATGCCGTCGGCGTACCGTCGATGACGCCCGTCCCAGCATGGAGCGTCAATCCGGTGGGAAGCGACCCGGCGGAGACGGACCATGTATAGGGCTCAATGCCTCCCGTGGCGGCCAGCGTCTCGCTGTATGCGTCGCCAACCTTCCCGTTCGGCAGCGTCGTGGTCGTGATATTGAGCGCCGCGGGCGCAACTGCTATGGAAAGCGCTTTCGTCACCGACTGCGGTATCGCCGCAGAATCGGCTACTGCGACCGTGAAACTCGCTGTCCCCGTCGCCGTCGGCGTGCCATCGATAACCCCGGTAGCCGCGTGCAGCGTAAGCCCCGCCGGCAGCGACCCGTTGTCAACGGACCATGTATAGGGCGCCACGCCCCCGCTGCCGGCAACAGTCTCGCTGTAGGCCGTGGCGACAGTGCCATCCGGCAGACTCGCGGTTGTAATCGCGAGGTCGGATGCGCTGACGATTATGCTGAGCGCCTTCGTCGCCGTCTGCGCTGTGCTTGCGGAATCGACAGACTGAGCTGTGAACGCGAATGTGCCGGTGGCCGAGCATGTGCCGCTTACTACCCCTGTGGACGCATTAATCGAAAGACCATCCGGGAGCGATCCCGCAGAGACCGACCAGGTCAGCGGCGTCGTACCGCCCGTCGCGGCCACAGTCTGGCTATAGGCGTTTCCAATCGTGCCGTCAGGCAGCGACGCGGTCGTTATCACAAGTGTCGCCGGGTCGACGACGATCTCAAGGGCCTGGGTATCCGTGAACGGCGTCCCCTGGGAATCGTCGGCTTCAGCCGTGAAGCTCGACGTTCCGTACGTCGTCGGCGTGCCGTCGATGACGCCGCTTGCGGCATGAAGCGTAAGACCGTCCGGCAGCGACCCCGCGGAAACTGACCACGCATATGGCGCGACACCCCCTGTAGCGGAAAGCGTCTCGCTGTATGCGTTCCCCACCTTCCCGTTCACAAGAGTCGTCGTCGTGATAGCAAGCGCTGCGGGCACTATCTCAATCGAAAGCGCCTGCGTGGCGGTCTCGGGCGTACCGGCTGAGTCCACTACCTGCGCGGTGAAGCTTGCCGTCCCAATTGCGGTTGGCGTCCCGTCGATCACGCCTGTGTCCGTATGGAGCGAGAGACCGGCAGGCAAAGCGCCGTCGGCAAGAGACCACGTGTATGGCTCCGTGCCGCCTGTCGCCGCGAGCGTCTCGGAATAGGCCGCGCCCTGCGTCCCATTGGGCAGAGTCGTGGTCGTGATGCTGAGCTGAGCAAACGCCGCCGGCGCCGCCTGCAGAATGACCAGGACGAGGAGACACCCAAGCCCTACGTGAACGACACCACTCCTCCGTATCATCGTAACCGCTCCTTTCCCGCGCGTTCCGGGGAAGAACGCCAACTCCTCAGCCATTCGAAACCGGACTACTGCGCGTCCAGCGGCAGTCCGTAGAACCTCAACCGTTTAACCTTGGCAGTACCCGTCGCATTAGTGGTGCGCCAATCCATGTCCACAGTCCTCGGCGTAGTGACATAGCGCACATCTATTGAGCTGAAGTTGAGAAGGTCGGTTGTGCTCTTGACCCTCATCAACTGATCTCCGCACGTCGCGGCATTGTTGAACTGCACCCTCACCCCCGTCTGATAAGAAAGCGACGAGTTTGTCAGTCTTGCGCTGTTGAGGAAGAGCCAGTATCCGCCGGCCCCGTATGTCCACGTGGTCGTCAGGCACTGCTGCCATGCCGTCTGCGTCGTGTTCTGCTCCGTGGCATACCCCGCGGCGGTCTGGGCGAATCTCCCTCCGGAAAGCCTTAACGCAAGTATCCTTGAGCGACGAATGTAATGGTTTGCCGGGTCAGTTGCCACTTTTTTCGCGGAAATCTTGTGAGAAATCGGCACCCCTGCAGGGGCGCCTGGCACGTAGTTGAAGCTCATGAAAGTTGTAAAGTCGCCGTTATCGGCGGCGCGGATTATCCCCTCGTCATTGACCTGACCGTTGTAAATGGTTTGCACGTCAGTTGATACGGCGGTCGTAGCGTTTGTCTCCGCGGTGGAGATCACCAGGTAATCGCCCGCGGAAACGGGCGTCCAATTGAGGTTGATGATCTCCGCGAGGCCGGCTGTCAGGGGCACGCCGGCGTCGCGAGCGGCGTTCCAGAACTCCAGAGCGGCCTTCCTCACTGCACATATTCGCGCCTTGCGAATATAGGCCGCCACGGAACCGCTTCCCGCGCGATACATCAGGTTGACGATGTGCGGGCCTGCGGCAAGGGTCCTCACTTTGACCGTGATGAACGGCATGTAGTCGGTGGGGTCGACCGGTTTTCTTGTATTCTGCCCCTCTCCATTCCCATCGATGAAAAGCTGCACAAATGTGGCATACGAGGGGTTGGGGCTCCTGAACTCGCTGAATCCGAAGATCATCCAGTCGTCCGCGGCCGGAGCGGTGAAACTCAGCGTCGTCCTACCTACGTAACTCGTGCTGGTAGTTGAGGTTTCCGCGTCGTTCGCCGCGAAGTGATATGTCGGGCCCGGGACCGATATGGCAATGCTGAGCGCCTTCTGAGCGTAGTCGCCCGGAGTCTGCGAATCCGTCGCGCGAACCGTGAAGTTGGCCCTTCCAACCGTGTTGGGCGTACCGCCGATGACTCCCGTCAGCGGGTTCAACGTGAGCCCGGCCGGAAGGCTTCCGGACGAAACCCACCATGTGTAGGGCGTAACCCCGCCGGTCGCCACAAGGGTCTGAGAGTACGCGATGCCCGTCTGCCCGGCCGGAAGGTATGTTGCGGTAATGGCAACATCGGCCGGCACTGTGATAGAGAGCGCCTTCGTCGCGGTTGCTGGAGAAGTCCGGCTGTCGGCAACCCTGGCGGTGAAGCTTGAAGTCCCTGATTCTGTCGGCGTGCCGTCTATTATGCCGGTCCCCGAATGCAGCGTAAGTCCGATCGGCAGCGCTCCGGCGCTCACGGACCATGTATAGGGGCTTACCCCTCCGGTAGCGGAAAGGGCCCGGTTGTAGGCAACGCCTATCTGGCCCTTCGGCAGGCTGGTCGTTGCAATGCTGAGCGGCGAAATGACCACGGCTATCGAAAGGGCTTCCGTGGCCGTTTCCGCGGGGGACTGCGAATCGGTAACCTCTACCGTGAAGCTCGCCGCGCCGGTAGCGGTCGGCGTGCCGCTGATGGTCCCTGTAGAGGCATCGAGCGACAGGCCGGCAGGCAGGCTGCCGGCGACTGTTGACCACGTATACGGCTCCGCGCCTCCGGCCGCGAAGAGCGTTTGGTTGTAAAAAACGCCCAGTGCGCCATTGGGGAGCGAAGAGGTGCTTACCCGGAGCGCCTCCGTTACCGTTATGTCATGACTTACGCTTGATACGCCATCGACGCCCTGAACGCTGAGTGTGGCGGTGTAGATGCCGCCGGCGGCGTATGTGTGAACCGGGTTGGTCGTCGTACTCATCTCACCGTCGCCGAAATCCCAGAGATATGTGTTAATGGACCCCGTAGAGTCCGAGGAGTCGAATATGACAGCCAGTTCGCCTGGGCTGGAGTTCGCGTCGAAGGCGGCTGAGGGCCTCGTTACGTGCGGCACTTCGGCCTTGAAAATGCCTCCGCCCATGCTGCTGACGTAGATGTGACTGGAGTCGTCGGGATCGAAGGCCACCTGATGGGGACCGGTGCTTGTGAAGGGGTAAGTGGGCGACATGGTCCATGTATCGCCTCCATCTTCACTAACGAGGACGCCTTCGCCGGTGTACTCGTTGGGATTGTCCCAGCCCGCGACGGGATATACCTCGGCGCACGCCCACAGGCGGCTGGGCACCTCCGGATCGACGTTCACCTTCCAGACGAAGGTTTTGTCGAGCATCCTCTCCCATGTCGCGCCGCCGTCGGTGGATCTGTAGCCCCCGCCGCCGTGCGTGGACGGCGAGTCGAAGCATCCGACGTAGATCTTGTCGCCGTCGGTCGGATCCACGCTGACACCGACAATCCAAGCCATTTCCTGCGTCGAGTTCACGAGCGTCCAGGAGTCGCCGCCATCGGTAGACCTGTAGAGCCCGCCGGGATAGTAAGTGGAGCCGCTGGCGGCCATCGTGGTCGCGCAATAGAGCGTGCCGTCGGCAGTGCGGACGATCTGCCACGCGTTCATGTTGTTGGCCGTGCCGAGGCCGCTATTCTTCGCTGTCCAGTGCGCGCCGCCGTCGGTGGATTTGTAGACGCCTCTTCCGAGCACTGTCACCCAGAGCGTACGAGATGATTCCGAGCTCGTCGGATCGACGACGATTGAGGTCGGCGCCCCCGAAGGAAGGCCCGTTGAATGGCCCAGGTCGCTCCAGCTGGCCCCCCAGTCATTGGAAACGAGCACGCCTCCGGAGAAACCGAGAACGTTGAGCACCAGCATCTTCCAGTGAGGCAGATCGTGGTTGTTTGACGCCACTGCCCACATTTTGCCGGACGCGGTGGGGTCGCAGGCGATGGCGTAGAACGTATTGCCCCATGGGGAGCCGTTGGCCGACCAGCGCCACGTCTGGCCCGCGTCTTCGCTGCGCGCAAACGCTATATCAGTGTAGCAGATGTAGTGTCTGTTGTGGTTGCGCGGGTCGATGTAGTAGTTGTAGGTGTTGGTCACTTCATAGCCGGTGCTCTTCCACCAGTCCGAGCTTGCGGGCGATTCCTCGTTGTTGCAGCAGAACCAGTGATTGCCTCCGTCGTCGCTGCGGAAAGTGCGCGCGTCCTCGGAGAAGGCGACGACGTTCGGGTTTGTGAGACACACGTTCAACTGATGCGGCGCCTCGCCCCACCCCCAGCCGTAGTGAAGTGTGACCCAGTCGCGCTCCACGCTGCTTGTCACAGGGAAGCTGGGGCTGCTCGGATCGATGAGCTTCAGGACCCAGTGGGCGCCGCCATCGGTGGTTTTGTATATCGTCGGACCCTCGTCCTCATGGGATCCGACATACGCGATATCAGGATCGCCGGTGTAAACTGCCAGGGCGCTGTACCAGATGCCGCCCGGAAGGCCGGTGTTGACCGGTGTCCAGGTCGCGGCCCCGTCTGTGGATTTGTAGACCGCGTCTGTCAGACAATACAGGATAATCGCATTGCCGTTCATCCCATAGCCCATGTCAATGATGTCTGTTGAGTCGAGGCCGGAGTTCTTCTGCACCCATGTCGTGCCGCCGTTGACGGATTTGTAAATGCCCTGCGCCGTGGATGCGTAAACGGTGGGATTTGCCGCTGTGGTCGATGGGTCAATATAGAGCTCGTGGATCATCAGATTCACGGACTCCCAACCCGTCACCTCGGACCATGTGGCACCGGTGTTGGAGCTCCCGTAGAGTTTGCCGTCGAGGCCGCCGAACATCGCGTATGCGCCGTTGCGCGCGTTCCAGGCGATCGCTCCCGGCTGAATGTCGCTGACTTTGGTATAGGTCAGTCCGGCGTCGGTTGATCGCACAAGTCCCATGTCCCGCGAGACGAGAAGGATATTCTCATTCTGCGGATTGAACTCCGGTCCGCAGTCGGCTCCATGGTCGTCGTCCCTGTTGGACGGCAATTTGTTGACGTCCCTTCCATTCACCATCCGCCAATGTCGCCCGCCGTCAACTGAGCGATAGAACCCGCCCATGTCACAGTTGCCGAACATGAGGTCCGGGTTGTTCGGCGCAGGGGTGGGGTTGTACTGCGCTCCGCCTCCGCCGACGCCCACAGCGGTCCAGTCAGTATGCGAAAAGTAGGGAGGCGCCGTTTCCTCGTGTGTCGGATCAGTGCCGTTTCTGCACTCCGCGAGGTTGCAGTAGCCGTCAGCGTCCGGGTCCGCCTCGGCCCCCTGAGTAAGGTCGCCGAAGTACCTGATTTCCCAGCCGTCGGGCAGGCTGTCGTCGTCGATGTCGCGCGCGGCGACCGTGAGACTCAGAGCCTGCGTATCAGACGCGCCGGGGTTTTGAGAATCCCAGACTTTCACAGTGAAATTGAACGTCCCCGCCGTGTAGCAGGTGCCGGAGACTGCCCCGCTTGTCGCTTCGAGAGTCAGTCCCGGAGGCAAGCCGGATCCAAGAGCGTACCATCTGTAGGGAGGCGTCCCGCCGGTCACCGAAAGCGTCTGTGAATAACTCACGCCATCCGCGCCGCCTGTCATGCTTGTAGTGAGTATGTTCAATGCGGCGCCGTATGCCAGAGGACCACACTGCATCGCTGCAAGGATTGCCAGACAAACAATTCCCATGTGAACAAATCGCGTTGCGCGTCTATGCATCGCTGTTCCCCCTACGTAGTCTCATGCTGGAAAGCTTCCGTCATTGGACCCTCTCACTGTGCATCGAGCGGCAGGCCGTAAAATCTGAGTCTCTTCACCTTGGCTGTGCCGCTGGAGTTTGTCGTCCGCCAGTCCATGTCCACCGTCCGCGGCGTCGTGAGGCTGCGAATATCTATCGAGCTGTAATTCAGGAGGTCTGTTACGTCTTTCGGCCTCATCAACTGATCGCCGCAGGTGTATGTATTGTTAAGCTGAACCCTTACGCCCGTCTGATAGCTTGTCGAGGAGTTGTTCACGCGCGCGCTGTTCAGGAACAGCCAGTTGCCGTTCACCCCGTATGTCCATGAGGTAGTCAGACACTGCTGGAACGTAATTGCCGTGGTGTTCTGCTCAGTGGCCGACCCGGCAGCGGTATTGTTGAACCGCCCTTGCGACAGCCGCAGCGCCAGAATCCTGGCCCGGCGGATGTAGTGGTTAATGGGATCGCTCGCCATCTTCCTGCCGGCGATCTTGTGAATTATGGGAACTCCGGCAGGGGCATTGGCGCAGTAGTTGAAGCTCATGAACGTGGTGTAGTCCCCGTTATCCGCCGCCCTCATTATCCCTTCGTCGTTCAAGACGCCGTTGTAAAGGGTCTGCAGATCCGTGGATACAGTCGTTGTGGCGTTGAGCTCCGCCGTCGAGATCACCAGATAGTTGCCGGTCGTCGCGGGCGTCCAGGTGAGCATCGCGATATCCGTACTGCTGATTGTAAGCGGCTTGGCATTGTCGTTGGCTACGTTCCAGAATTCGAGGTTTGCCTTCCTCACCGCGCACACGCGCGCGTTGCGCACGTACGCCGCGGCCGCGGCGTTGCCCGCGCGGTACTTCAGCTGGACCGTGTGCGCCCCAGGCGCGAGGTTCTTCACCTTGACGCTGATAAACGGCAGGTAGTCCGTCGGGTCAACGGGCTTCCTGGTGTTCTGCCCCTCGCCTGTGCCGTCGATAAAGAGTTGCACAAACGTGGCGTAAGCGGGGTTGGGGCATTTGAATTCGCAGAACCCGAAGATGATCCAGTCGTCGGTCACAAGAGGACTAACCGTCATGGAGACCTTGCCGACGTAGTTGGTGTTGGTTGTGGAAGTCTCGCTGTCGCTTGCCGCAAACTGGTACATAGGTCCGCCGCTGACACTGATGCTCAACGCCTTGTTGACGGTGCCCGCGGGTGTAGCCGAATCCGTCACCTGGATGGTGAAATTCGACACCCCCTGCACCGTCGGTGTTCCGCTAATCGTTCCAGTCGCGCCGTCCAGAGTCAATCCGGCCGGAAGACTCCCGCCCGCGATCGACCATGTATAAAGCGGCGTTCCGCCTATGACGGCAACTACCTGGTTATAGGCCACACCGACAGTGCCGCCCGGAAGCGATGCGGTGGTTATGGCAAGGTCCGCCGCGGTCGAGTCTACAGGGAGCATGACGGCATGGGAGTACTTCACGGTCGCGGTGTCGGAGCCGGCGCCGCTGCGGAAGTCCACGTCGGTCTGGCGCGGCCCTTCGGCAATCGCCTCGACGCCGACGCAGGCGCAGTTCTTCCACTCGTTGGTCGTCCGCATCACGCGGCTCGTAGTTGAGAGCGTGTCGGTGTTGTTGAACTGGGTTCGTGCCTCGGCGAGGCTGTACCCGCTGCTGTTGAGCCTGCCGCTTGAGAGTACAAGCCAGTTGCCGCTCGCGCCTGAAGTCCACGTCTTCGAAAGCTTCTCCACATAGGTCGTGGAAGTCGACGGTGACGCCGAATCGCTTGCGGCCCAAGCGAACGAGCCGAGACGGCTCTCTGACAGCCTGATCGCCGCAACGCGGCAGCGGCGAATGTTCTGCCAGCCGAGGCCCTCCTTGTATCCGGAGAGCGCGACGGTCTGGGAGCTCGCCGGCAGGTTTGCCACGCAGAAACTCGCGAATGAATCGAAGTTGATGTCCGCGCGCGCGCAAATCTGCCCCTCATCGAGGACCATCCCGTTGAGACGCGTCTGAATGAAGCTGCGCCAGCTCCACTGGCCCATGGATTCCGCCGTGAAGATAAGGAGGTAATCCCCTCGCGAGGCCGGCGTGAACGTGGTCGTCGCCAGATCGGTGAGTGTGGCGGGCAGACCGGTTTCGGCGTCGCTCGCCGCGCTGTGCACTTCCAGCGCCCCCTTGCGAATAGCTATGATGCGAGCGCGCCGTATCCGTGAAGTCCCCAAGCTGTTGGAGCTGCAGTAATCGACCGTCATGGTGTGCGGGCCCGCCGCGATGGACGTCACCTTCGATGAGGCAAACGGTATGTACTCGCTCGCCGAAGCGGGCATCATTGTCGTCAGCCCCTCTGTCGCCGCGTCTATCTGGAACCGCACCGACGTGGCATATGAGGGGTCGCCCTGGTACTCCGCAAAGGCCAGAATCAGGTATGTGTCCGCCGTGCCCTGGGTGAAAGCCAGCGTTGCGGCCGTCTGCCAATCGGTGCTTGTTGTCGAGGCCTCGGCGTCGCTGGCCGTCTGCTGGCAAACCGGGTCCACCGGCGGGGCGGGATCCACCACGATGGATAGTGCCTTTTCATCTGTCGCCGGTGTGCCTTGTGAATCGGTAACCCTTACGGTGAAGCTCGATGTTCCCGAAGCAGTTGGAGTACCGCTTATCGCCCCGGTTGAGGCGTTGAGGCTGAGACCGGCGGGCAGAGAGCCTGCAGGTATTGACCATGCGTATGGAAGCACCCCGCCCGTCGCGGTAACCGTCTGCAGGTAAGCAGCCTCAGTCGTAGCGTTGGGCAGACTCGTCGTGACAATGGAGAGAGGCGCCGGGTCCACGGTTATGGAAAGCGCCTTCTGGTCCGTCCAGGGGCTCGATTGCGAATCGGCCACACGCACGGTAAAGCTTGACACCGCCGTGCCCGTTGGCGTGCCGCTGATAGCGCCGGTTGACGTGTTGAGCGAGAGCCCTGAAGGAAGTGCGCCGCCGGCAAGCGACCACGTGTACGGGATTATGCCTCCCGTCGCGGTCAGCATCTGCGAATACGCGGAGCCGCTCGTGGCGCTGGGCAGGCTTTCGGTGGTAATCGTAAGCGGCAGCGGCGCGGCATCTACCGCCAGGGAAAGCGCCTTCTGGTCGGTAGCGGGCGTAGCCTGCGAATCAGACACACGAATGGTGAAATTCGCCGTGCCCGACGCCGTCGGCGTGCCGCTTATGAGGCCGCTCGAAGCGTTGAGGGAAAGCCCAGCCGGCAAGCTTCCCCCGGAGATTGACCATGTGTACGGTGGCAGCCCGCCGACCGCCGACAGCGTCTGCGCGTATGAGAAACTGATGACACCGTTCGACAGGCTTGTCGTCGTGATCTGGAGAGGCGTCGGGGCGCTTATCACGTCGAAGGACAGCGCGCCGTTGGCCGTGGAGGTATAGCCGCTGCCCGTTGCGACAGCCACGTTCTTTGAACCGCCGCTGCCGTCCGTAACGGTCACCGAGAAGCTCGTCGACGCATGCATTCCGATCAGAAGCACCTTGGTCGGCGAGGCGACGGGCGTGAAACTGAACGAGCAACTCGTCGCCGCGGGATTATGCGCCGTCGCGAAGAGCACGACTTTCGGATTGATCGCATGCTTGATGCTGACGCCCAGGAAGCCCGCCGGCGTCAACTTGTCGTACGCCGTCATGGAGCCCTGAGTAGAGTCGGCGGTCTCAAAGAGCTGGAGGATATTGTTGGAAGTCGAAGCCGCGGACGGACTTACGAGCAGTTTGTAGACGCCGGAGAAACCCTCGTTGGGATCATACGCCGGCGTTCTGCTTCCCCCGTTGGCCGCGCTTGTCACCGATACAGATGGATTGACCGTCCTGGTGAAAAGCTTCGCGCTTCCGAGAGTGATGCTCGCCGTGGCGCCGTTAATCGTCGGCTGACCCGCCGTAAACCACTTCTCTGTAATAGCATTGGCCGTGGACGCGGTGGTGATGTTGTCGAATACCGCAACGAAGTCAGGCCGCATGAAGGTAACGTCGCGGGTGAAATACGTCGCGTCGGGGTTCTCGCCGTTCTGCCCGTCGTAGCACGACTGAAGCCCGGTGGTCTTGAAGTAAGTATAGGCGCTGTCATCGTTATCCATATTGAACGTCACCGCGTCATGCCACCATTCCTGAAGCGGCGCATAGAGGTGGCTGCCCGTGATGTCGGGGACGTTGGCAAGGTCGGAGGTGTATTCATATGTGCGGCCGTCTATAAGGAGAATATGGCTGCGGGAGCCGATCTTGACCTCGCCCGAGTGCAGGCCGCTTTCGCCCTGCCCGTCGATGGGTTCCGACTCGACGCCTACCCAGGTGGCGCTCGTGTTGCTCCAGTCGGCGGAGCGCGCAACTCCGTGTCCGTACACAAGATAGCTCAAGCCGCCCATATTGGATACCGTCGGCGCGACCTCGGTCACGGAGGAGTCGGTGTACATCAGCCCCTCCCAAGCCAGCGGTGCTCCGCCCGGCGACCAGGTGAGGTGCTTTGTGAACCATAGCGCCAGACCTTTCGTTGTGGCGCTATTGGGGCTCATGACCGTGCACATCTGGCAGACGCCTTGTCTGGGGTCGCCCTTGTAGTTGCCGGACCAGCAGCCGGCATCGTCGATGAAGCCGCGCGACGGGTAGAGCATGTGGATCTGGTCCTTGACGAGATCTGTGGACCAGGTGATCTCGCTCCAGTGGTTGCTACGCGTGGTGCCGGTTTCGAGAGCGAACGGGTAACCAAGATATTCGCGGGCCGACCACTGGCCGTAATTCCAGCCCTGCAGCCAGTTTCCGTGGGCGCCCGCGCCGGTCGTCATGAAGGGCTGTACGGCCGTCGACCACATGCTCTCGGCCCGGGTCTGCCAGGAAGATTGGTATCCACTATCGCCTTCGATACTGATCGAGGCGGTATATACCATCGTGAAGTAGCCCGCATAGTAGTTGTCCGTCGGATCGGTGCGGGCATAGCCGTTCGAATTGTACCAGGTAATCCAGTCGCCCAGCCGCGCGGCGCACTCGTTTATCACAGCTGGCGTTAGGTCGGTAGCGCCGTCAAGCCAGTCCCGGCCGACCGCGACGCCGGTCCCGAGGGACCTCGCAACGTAACCCGAGTCGGTCGTAATCGCTGTTGCGCCTCCAAGGGCGTCGCCGACATTGGTCCTGTCGCGCATGAGCGCCTTGAGGTACTTCACGCCCTCGTTCCCGTACGACTGGTTGCCCGTGATCTGGAACGCGAGACCGTAGTCCAGCGCGTACTCATACCAGCCAAGGAAGTTATAGCCGGCCTGAAGGTTCGCCCCGAGGTTGGAATCGCACCAATTCTTCAGGGTTGTCCACTCGGCGGAGTTCGCGTTTTTCGCTGCGCGCATGCGATTGAGGTGGTACTGGTTAAGCCATACCCTCGGATGCGCTAAGAGGCCGCTGGAGGGGTTGATCGCGATGGATAGCGCCTGGTCGTGCGTAGCGCTGACGTTATCCGTTACGCGAGCCGTGAAATTGGACGCGCCGGAGGCCGTCGGCGTTCCCGTAACGGCCCCCGTCGAAGGCACAAGCGTGAGACCGGCGGGAAGACTGCCCCCCACTATCGACCACACGTAGGGAGTTGTGCCGCCGGTGGCACTGATGCTCGAGGAGTACGAAACGCCTACCTGGCCGTTCGGAAGCGCCACCGTCGTAACATCGAGCGCCGTGGCATGCGCGGACTGACCCGCGGCCAGCAACCCCGCCAACGCCGACACAATCACAAGCCACTTGGACATCTGTTGCCTCTCCTCGGCGTAATCGCCGGCTTACTGAGCATCGAGCGGCAGGCCGTAGAATCGCATCCTTCTGACCTGTGCCGTGCCGCCCGCGTTGGTCGTCCTCCAGTCCATGTCCACCATCCTTGGCGAAGTGAGATTCCGAATATCTATGGAGCTGAAATTCAAAAGGTCCGTGGCGTTCTTGGGCTTCATCAACTGTTGCCCGCACGTACTCGTGTTGTTCAGCTGCACCCGGACCTCTGTCTGGTAACTGGTCGACGTGTTAAGGACCCTCGCGCTGTTGAGGAACAGCCAGTTGCCGCTGACTCCGTAGGTCCACGTGGTCGATATCGCCTGCTGAAACGTAGTCTGCGTCGTGTTCAACTGGGTCCCGTAGCCCGCCGCTGTGTTGTTGAACCGCCCGTTGGAGAGCCGTAGCGCAAGTATCCTCGCCCGTCTTATGTAGTGGTTTATCGGGTCGGTGGCCATCTTCCTGCCCGCGATCGTGTGCGTAATAGGTACCCCCGCAGGGGCGTTCGCGCAGTAGTTGAAGCTCATGAAGGTCGTGTAGTCGCCGTTATCGGCAGCCCTCATGATGCCCTCATCATTGACCACCCCGTTGTAAATGGTCTGCAGGTCGGTGGACACCGTTGTCGATGCGTTGATCTCGCCTGTCGAAATGACGAGATAATTGCCCGTCGCCGCCGGCGTCCAGGTGAGTACGGCGATATCCGTGCTGTTAATTGTAAGGGGTTTGGCGTTATCGAAGGCGACACTGTAGAATTCCAGCGCCGCTTTCCTCACCGCACAGATCCTGGCATTGCGAACATAGGCGGCCGCAGCCGCATCTCCGGCCCGGTACTTCAGTTGTATGCTGTGCGGCCCCGGGGCAAGGTTCTTTACCTTCACGCTGATGAACGGCAGGTAATCGGTCGGATCGACCGGCTTTCTCGTATTCTGCGCTTCCCCGGCGGCGTCGACAAACAGTTGAACGAAGGTTGCGTAATTGGTGTTCGGGCACTTGAACTCGCAGAAGCCGAAGATGATCCAGTCGTCGGCTGAAGGCGTCGTAAAGCTAACCGCGACCTTCGTCACGTAGCCGGTGTTTGTCGTAGATGATTCGCTGTCGCTTGCGGCGAACCAGTACTTGGGCCCGCTCGGGTCCATTTCATAACAGCCTATGTCGTATGCCGCGCCCTGGGGCCTGGCGGCGCCGTCCTTGTCGGTCGTCACCTGCGCCACCGTCATGCCCGCGTCTATCGCGGGAGACCCGCTCTTGAGGTGATAGTCAGCGCCGGCGTAGTTTGCGAAAAGACTGCTCGGATCGCTCGTAAGCACAGAATGAGCGTCGTAGCCGTAGCCGCGCCACGTAGCGAGTGACACAAGCGTCGCGCCGTTGTCGGCGCTGAACCGATCCACTACGACGTTATAGTCGCTCTCGAAGCCGGGGATGCCTGGCGCGTAGAGCGTCTCCGATCCGAGGCCCGCGATATCGCAGTACAGGATGTTGTTCTTGATCTTGTTGCCCGTTGGAGCAGGCTTGCCGCTTGCGGAGGACACTCTTACGCACCAATTGCCCGTGCCTGCGCGGACGATTGTGTTGTTGTAAATGAGATTGTTCGAGGCGCAGGCGGCGCCATAGTAGCCATGGAGCCAGATCCCGTCACCTTGCGTGCCGTATGCGAGGTTGTTCGCGATCGTTGAATCAGTGACACCATCGAGGTACAGACCGCCGTAAGTATTGACGCACTTGTTCCCCGTGATCAGGAGATTATTGATCAAGCCGTCGCCTTCTCCATCATTGCCGTAGGCATAGATGCCCTGATCGCCGTTGGTAAAGGTGTTGTTCCTGATCGTCACGTTGTCGCTCGCACTGCCTACCAGGCAAACGCCGCAAGACGAGTTAGAGGAGAAGGAGCTATTGTCCACGAGCAGAGACGGGCAGGAGTATGCGTATACGCCATAGGTGCACGACTGGGAGAAAGCGCAGTTCCTGATAGTGACGTTGGCCGTGTTGTTCAGCTCGATACAGAGGTTCGTATGGCTGGATCCGCTGAAGGCCAGCCCGTCGATAACCCAATAGCTGACCGGCATCCCGCCGCTGCTTATCCTCATGACTTCATTGGCTAAGCCTGGGTACGCGCCCTGCACGGTGACCGTGGCTCCGATGTCGCTCTTGAGCGTCTTGACAGCGTTGGACGCGCCGGTCAGGGTTATCCAGCAGCCCTGATACGTGCCGGCCCTGACGACGATCGTGTCGCCCGCCGCGATGGTGTCCACGGCATGCTGAAGCGTCCGCCACGGTTGCGCGGAGGTGCCGGGGTTCGAGTTGCTGCCCGTGGTAGCGACATAGTAGGTGTCGGGCGTCCCCGTGATCACCGCGATCGCGAGGTGCCTTCCGCCTTCGTCAGGAGGCGACTGTGAGTCGCTGGCATATACGTCGAAAATGAATGTCCCGAGGGCTGTCGGTGTGCCGCTTATGACACCGGTGGCACCATCGAGCGTCAGTCCTGCAGGCAGGCTGCCCGTAGAGAGGCGCCACGTGTACGGAATCTGTCCGCCCGTGGCGGTAAGCGTCCTCGAATACGCAACGCCCAACTGGCCCGCGGGCAGGCTCAAGGTGGTCACCATTACGGGCGGTGGGACCGCGATCGACAGCGCCTTCGTCGCCGTGGCCGCGGGCGAATCCGAGTCTGCGACCATTACGGTGAAATTGGCTGTACCGAGCGCGGTCGGGGTGCCGGTAATCGCCCCGGTCGACGCCGTGAGTGACAGGCCGGGAGGCAGACTGCCTGACACGAGCGCCCAGGTGTAGGGTGCGGTCCCGCCCAAGGCCATGAGAGTTTCGTTATACGCCGCGCCCAGCCGGCCGGTCGCCAGGACAGACGTAGCAACGACCGGAGGCCCTGGGGTGACGGTGATGGACAGTGCTCTTGCCGCCAGGCCGGGAGGCGCCTGCCTGTCAGTTACCCGCACGGTGAAGCTCCATGCGCCGGCGGTCGTAGGCGTTCCCGACAGGACACCGGTCCCGGGATTAAACGACAGGCCGTCAGGCAGGGAGCCGCTCACGCAGGACCATATATAGGGGCCAACGCCTCCGGTTGCAGCCAGCGTCTGGCTGTACAATGTGGCGTCTATGTGCCCGTCGGGGAGGCTCGTGGTGGCTATCACAAGAGCGTCGACAACCTGTATCGACAGGGCCTTCGTTGCCGTAGCCGGAACTCCCTGACTGTCCGCAGCCATCACGGTAAAGCCGGAAGTCCCGGTCGCCGCCGGCGTGCCGGTGATCGCGCCCGTGGAGGCGACGAGTGACAAACCTGGGGGCAGCGTCCCCGAGGCGATTGACCAGAGGTACGGGGGCGTCCCGCCCAGCGCGGTAACCGTCTGGTTGTACGCCGTACCGGCCGAGGCGTTCACGAGAGTCACGGTCGATATGCAGAGCGGCCCGGGATCAATGGTGATCGATAACGCCTGTGTGGCAGTGTCGTAGACGGTGTCATTGTTGTAGCTGTAGGAGGTTACCTTTGCAGTGAAATTCCATGTCCCCGCCGCGGTCGGCGTGCCCGTTATGTATCCCTGGGGGACAAGAGTCAGCCCCGGAGGAAGCGAGCCCCCCGCGAGCGTTATCCATTCCATGCCCTGCCCACCATCGATGCCGGCGAAGCCCACCGAACCGAAGTAGTCCACGCCCACCTGCCCAGGAGCCAGATAGGCAAACACAACGAGATCGCCGGACACGGCGATTGAGAACACCATCGTCGCGGAAGCCGGGGATCCTTGCGAATCCGTGACCCGAAGCGTGAAATTCGACGTGCCTGAGGCGTTCGGAGTGCCGGTAATCGCCCCTGTCGATGCCACAAGCGACAGGCCGGCCGGCAGACTGCCCGACACAAGGGACCAGTGGTACGGCGCCGTGCCGCCGGTGATTGTCACGCGGCCGGGATATGCATGGTTCACCTCGCCGTACGGAAGCTGGTCGTTCGGGATCGCGAGTGAGGCCGGAGTATTCACGGAGAATCGCGCCGACCTGGAGGAGCCGACGATCAGGAAGTTGTCGACCGTTATGCGGCTATCCGCGCCGTCGTATCGCCGGCTGTTGGGCGCCGTCGACAGGCCCAGGGTCTTGCCCGGGACGTAGAGGTCCGCGGGATTCCACGTCCCGGTGGCCTCGATTTCTTCGAGCCCGTCCGCTTCCATGAGCCTCAGTAACTTGTGGGCGGTGCTCGAGTTGTCGTACTTCTGGCTGCCGTCCGTGTAGGATCGGTAGTCAACATGCCAGATAGCGATGCCATTGCCGCCTGCCTGAGGCACACCCGGTCCGGCGCTGTCGTTGCCGCCGCCCGCGCGATATTGCGCCAGGAAGTACTCGGTAAACGGGTCGTCGGCTGGAGTGTTCTGCATGACGAGCACCGCGTCGCCATAGGAGTCCGCGGGGCGCAGGGTGATTGTACTTATGCCGGAGCTCACTATCGTCGGAGTGATCCAGCCGAGGCACCATTTGCTGAAGCAGTTGTGGTCGTAAGCGCTGTTGTCCATCATGTCGAAACCGCCAAGGCCCCCGTTAGGCCCTGCGGAACCGTTATAGTCATAGTAGTCGGGGAGTCCGAGCGCGTGACCCGTTTCATGTATGGGCGTCTTCGGATCAAAGGGCTGGCCTGACGGCGACTCCCACTGCCAGGAGTAATCTCTCAACTCCTTGCCGTCGACTACGTAACTGGTGCCGCCGGTGCTGAAGGTCTTGTATGGCCACCAGAACATTCCCCAGCCGTCAGCGGGGCCGGTCCAGAACACGGCAAAGTAGTCGATGAACCCGTCGCCATCGTTGTCGTACTGGCTGAAGTCCCAGCCTGAATTGTCATAATATTTGATAGCCTCCCATATGACCGCGTCGCGCGCCGCGGCGGTCGTGGGCATGCTGCTCCGCGGGTATGTCGGCACATACCAGCCGAGGGTGTCGCACTGGATGTTGAGCTGACCGTAGGAAGAGCGCTGATAGAAATTGTGCAGGCTCTCATAGGGGTAATCGGCGGGATTGCCGGCCCCCCCAAGCCGGGCAGAGATGTAAGCGCTGGTGTTTGCGGGGGGATAGTCCGGGAACGCGATGAGAAGCGCGAACATCCTGAGCGTGCCGGTGGTGGGCATCCCGGGCATGGGAGGTAGCGGCGCAAGCGACGCCGCCTCCGCCGCAGTCTTCCCCTCGGCCTGAAGCCTCGCACGCTCAAGCTTCACCTGCACGCGCGCCCGAAGGCGCGGGTCCATGCGGTCATTTCCGATGGCCTTGGCGTTAGCTATTCGTTGCGCCAGTGTTCCGTCCTTTCTGTACTGCTCTATCTGTTCCTTCGTGGGCGGCTCCATGGCACGGGCGGGAAGCGCCAGTACGACAGCTGCTGCGATAGCAACTGCGAGCTTCAGCCAGGCGGATGGGTGCTCTGCCCGCATGGCAGCAGCCATCCTTCCGTCAGATTCCTTTCCATCGCATGTCTCGTTACGCCTCGCCATGGCGCCCCTTCCTTCCCCCGAATCATCCAAGTTACCCGTCGAAGTCGACGCACCCTGCATATGCAGGTTTCCCCGGTCCGCTGCGCTTCAGCGCCGCTATTCTCTCTCCCGTTGCCCGTAGCACAGTCTTACTGCGCATCGAGTGGCAGGCCGTAGAACCTGAGTCTCTTCACCTTGGCCGTGCCCGCCGCGTTTGTCGTCCTCCAGTCCATGTCCACCTTGCGCGGCGTCGTCAGATTCCTCACATCTATCGAGCTGTAGTTCAACAAATCCGTCGTGTCCTTGGGTCTAAGTAGCTGCTGGCCGCAGATATCCGTGTCATTTACCCGCGTCCTTACCTCCGTCTGATAGCTCGTTGACGAGTTATTGAGCCTTGCGCCGTTAAGTAGCAGCCAATTCCCGCTTACCCCATACGTCCATGTCGCGGTAAGGCACTGTTGGAATGTCGTAGAAGTTGTGTTTTGCTCCAAGGCATATGCCCCAACCGTATTGGCAAACCTCCCCTGCGACAGCCGCAATGCCAGTATCCTCGCCCTGCGGATGTAGTGGTTAATGGGGTCTGAAGCCATCTTCCTGCCGGTGACCTTGTGAGTTATGTCTACCCCGCCAGGGGCATTAGCGAGGTAGTTAAAGCTCATGAAGGTCGTGTAGTCGCCGTTATCGGCCGCGCGCATTATACCTTCGTCGTTTAAGACCCCGTTATAGAGCGTCTGCAGGTCGGTGGAAACCGTCGTAGTCGCGTTAAGCTCCGCAGTCGATATCACAAGGTAGTTACCCGTTGTGGCAGGCGTCCAGGTCAGTACCGCAATGTCGGTACTGTTAATCGTAAGCGCCTTGGCGTTGTCGTAGGCGACGTTATAAAATTCCAATGCCGCCTTCCTCACCGCGCAGATTCGAGCATTGCGGATATAGGCCGGCGCGGATGAATTGGTCGTTCGATACATCAACTGAACGTTATGCGTGCCGGCGGTGAGGTTCTTGACCTTAACCGTGATAAACGGCATATAGTCAGTCGGATCAACCGGCTTTCTCGTGTTCTGCC
>Ga0315282_10006332_pt1 | contig 19871 bp, 12 predicted proteins | sample YL17G07_20_MG_FD_203693 | JGI IMG/M metagenome (GOLD analysis project Ga0315282, IMG submission 203693) | Sediment microbial communities from Yellowstone Lake, YNP, Wyoming, USA - YL17G07_20 | ecosystem: Environmental > Aquatic > Freshwater > Lake > Sediment | place: USA: Wyoming | collected... | reverse complement strand
TAATAGCAGTAGATTCCATTGCAAAGACAATAACAGTGACAGGAGATGCAACAGCATATCTGTATCCTCCGACCACATTTGCGGTGATTTACGGTCAGTATAGCAAAGACTCTATAGACATTAAAGCAGACCCTTCTGTTTCTCCCCCTCCAGCGAGTATATATAAGACAGTTAAGTTTTTTGACAAAGCAGGCGTGAACTCATTTGCCGATGGAAATACTGCTTATGATGGTGTGTGTGAGGTATGTCACACCCAGACAACGCATTTCAGGAATGATGGTTCAGGATCTGATCAAACCCATACGAACATAGGCAGTGGTATCCCTGGAACAAATTGTATTGCCTGTCATTCTCATATAGAAGGCTTTAAGGCAAGCTGTAATGTCTGTCATGGTTATCCACCACCCCCTCTTGCATCAATACCTCTTTCTACAGGTTCAACAACTGCAGGTGCCCATGTACTTCACGTAACCACAAAGGTCTATCAATGTTCAATATGCCATTTTAACAGCGCAGGTTCGGGTGCTACCCATAACAACAATATAATTACCCTTGGATTTGTCAGCCTTCTTGGAGCATACACAGGCGGCAGTTATGACGGCCAGACAACAGCAAACTATCAAAGCAGTGACGCAGGGACAACAGTATCAAAAACAGGGCTAAAGAAATGTAGCAACCTTTACTGTCATGGTGGGACGATGGCTCCGGATGGAGGAACAGGCAGTGCCATATGGGATACCCCATCGAGCGCAGCCTGCGGCACATGTCATGGTGCATCAACAGCAAGCCCTCCAATAAGAGGAAGTCATTCAAAACATACTGGTTCTGCATCTGGAGGCCGTCAGCTTGCATGCACGGTGTGCCATAGTGGCTATACCTCAGCGCATATAAATGGAAGTGTAAACTGGGCTTATGATACCTCGACCTATATATGGCTTTCCGGGGCATTATACAGAGGTAATACAAGCGGCTCACAAACACCTGTGCCAAGCACAAGTTATGGCACATGTTCAAACCTCTACTGCCATAGTCAGGGTACAAGCAACACATCTCCATACCCTGCTCCAAATATAGCTGCATTGTGGGGGGGAGCTCTTGATGCCACATGTTCCGGTTGTCATAGCGGTGACAAAAATGCAACTAATAAAATGGTTACAGGTTCGCACACAAAGCATATTGTAGACAGCAATCTTGACTGCATAAAGTGTCATAATCAGACAGCCTCTGACAGCAGGACAATAAGCAATCAGGCAAACCATGTAAATAACTTTGTTAATGTGGCTTACGATACAGCTTCTAATCCAGGCGGCAATGGCACATACAATGGTTCGACAAGTCCGATGACAAAGATACCCGGCACAGCTTATGCTCAATGTTCTAATATTTACTGTCACGGTTCAGGCACACCTGCTTGGGGTGGTGCAGCTATAGCATGTGACGGCTGTCATAAGGCGAGTAATATACTTCAGGGCAAACACAGCGCGCACTATGAATCAGCCACAGTAGCAACAAACAGGAATGCAGCAAATAATTCGAGCGGTACAACTTACGCATTTAACTGCGGTATATGTCATGATCCTGGAGCCACTACACACGGAGGCGGAGCAGTAAGCGGTATACAGGCGGCACAGGTAGCCTTTGATGCAGCATATGCAGGCGGAGGTACATATACAGCAGGAGGTGGACTTGCTGGTACAGACAATACGTTTAACTGGACGGCAGGTACATGTACATCAACATACTGTCATAGTCAGGGCACTAAATTTTCATCGCCATATAATGCACCGAATGTGACTTCATTTAACTGGAATTCGTCAGCAGGAACACTGCAATGTAATGGCTGCCATGGGAATACTACATATACTGTAGATTACAGGAAAGGTACTCCGCTCTATACGACGGGCTTGCCAAAGGCTAATGCCCATGTTTATCATGTAGATGCAAGAACAACACCCACAGGAGAGACACAATGTTTGCATTGTCATAATGCAACTACTAATACCAATTCTTCAATTACCGGATCGGATAAACATGTCAATAAAGCCTATGATTTAGCTGCCGGCACGAGTACATATAAAAATGGAGACAATGTTGGAGGATCTGCTGTAGCGGTTACGTTAAGTTATACATATACTAATCCAAGCACATGTTCTAATGTTTCATGTCATTCAACTGGGATAGCAGGCACAAAGGCAGCAAGCACAACAAAATGGAGTAATGCATATAGCTGTACTGACTGCCATAAAATCGATATGAACAACACAGCAGGATATCATCATGTTATGGATTCAACTGCTATGGCAGACAGGACATATCCGACCTCTGCTCCTTCAGGCAGTGCAACTGATCCAAACAGAAAATGCACTATGTGCCACGTTGACCACAACATCTTAAGTCCGATGCTTAATGCAAGCAATACAACAGGCAGGTCTATGAACCTGAGGACTGCTATCAGTACAACGCCTACTTCTACGACAGGGTATACAAACAGTGATTATGCATCAGGAGGAGGCATCTGCATAAGCTGTCACACTAATGAACTTACCAAGAACGCAACTGCACAAAAGAGCGGAACGAGTTCCACGACCATGGCTGTTACTGATGCCGTTTATTCAGCATCTGCTCATCAGTTTAATATGACATCAACAATGAGCAATGGTGGGAGCATATTTAATTCGAACTGCTCGAAGTGTCACAATGTAAAGAACGGGGAGACAACAACATTTCAGAGTTCTGCCAACAAGTTTGGAACACATGACTCTACAGGGGAGCGGCTATTATTTGACACAAGCGATAACTTTTGCTTTGACTGCCATACCAATACTCCCTATCCCAATTATACTGCTATAGTCAACCGCAGCTATAGCTACCGTGCTGGCGGCTATACTACTGACACCCTGAACAATATTTCTTCAGCTTTCTCTCTTACTTCATCTCACAAGCTTAGTGACATAAAGACATTCATCAATGGTAAGTGGGGATATACTTCCAGCTCAAACCCATGTGATGCCTGCCATAATCCACACATTGCACAGGGAGACCCAGCAAATTTACCAAATGCTGCGAAGAGTTCAACTACAAGAGGGTGGCCTGTAGCACGGCCGAGTGAGCACGCTACAAATTACAATAATCTCTGGGGAGATAGCGCAGGTGAGAAGATGAGCAACTATACATTCGACTATCAGGCCCCTTACCGTTATGGTACCACTGCTTTTGAACCAGATGGGTCCTCAACACAGACGGGGTCTAATCTAACAGATTTCAATACCTTCTGCACAGACTGCCATAATACTACCTATACAATCTACAGCACCTCGCTTGGAAGGAATCTTAAAACAATTGATTGGAATATTGAAAAACATGGCAAGGGTGATGCTTATTCCCTTTTACATCCGCAAAATCCTTATGGCGGGGGGGAGGTTCTCTCCTGCACCGACTGTCACGAGCCCCATGGCTCACCCAATGTATTCTTGCTCAGGAAGGAAGTAAATGGAGCTGTACTTGATAACCCTATCACCGCATTTAGCCTAAATCTTTGTTCTTTTCCCATTACTACGGATGGGAATAAAGTGTTGGGATGGTTATGCAAGCGTTGTCATAAGGACGATCACGATTTAGCACCAGGTACCTATCCCGAGGAGAATACGTGGAAAGAATCTCATCACTACTATATTGCTGAAAATCCGTATGTGCGGACGCGGTGTTATAGGTGTCATATAAGCGCCACCGGACAGCCGATAAGTTGCAATTGCTGTCATTATCATCTCTCCCACACGACAGACTATGGGTCTAATTACCCTTGTAACGTGGATCCAATCGTTTGCTACGAGCCTTATGACAGGCGCACATTTTAATACACAATCCTTTCAAGGAAAAGGCCGCTTGCAGGGGCAGTTGGCCCGGCAAGTTTTCTATCATGTGATTTTAGAATCTCTTGTATCCTGTCAGCCGTAAACCTTCCCCTGCCAATCTCAACAAGGGTACCCACAATATTCCTGACCATATGCCTGAGAAAACCGTTAGCCTCTATCCTAATCTTTATGAATTCGCCCTTTATACTCGAAGTCATAAAATCCATTTCCCAAAACCTTTTTATATTCAGAGAAAAAATTTCCCTGATATCATTTTTTATATTGCTGCCAGTCCCTTTAAAAGAAGAAAAATCGTGCGTGCCTATGAGTACCTGTGCTGCTTCTACCATAGACTTTAGCTCAAGGGGCTGCTGAATTATCCATGCATATCTGTATAGAAATGCTGAGGATTCTCTCTGGTTTGCAATGATATAAAAATAACTTTTTTTAACCGCGCTGTCTCTCGGATTAAATGAATCATCAACCTCAGATGCATCAAGAACCCTGATGTCCTGAGGGAGCAGGGCATTCAATGCCTTTTTTATGGTTTCCGGGTCAAACCTCGATTCAGTCCTGAATACAGCTACCTGGCCAAGTGCGTGCACACCAGCGTCTGTTCTGCTTGCACCAATAACCCTCGATTGTTCACCTGTTATTTTGAATATCCTATCTTCAATGACGCCTTGAATGGTCAGTCTGTTTTCCTGTACCTGCCATCCCTGATAGGCTGTGCCGTCATACTCGAGTAGGAGCTTGATTTTTTTCATGGTTCAAAATATACCATCCTGCCTGATTTCTCGCAATCCCCAATTAACCCGAAAAGTGCAATTCATTCATTTTAAGGCAGGTATATATGCAGAAAAAGCTTTACCAGCAGCACCTTTGTAAGACACAGAATATTCAGAGAGCCTGAATATTTTCATCAGTAACGATTGATAACATTGAATAACCCAATTCTGCTTTGTAAAGGTTTTTATGCATATATGCCAGCTTTGGTCATTAGATAAATGCAGTTTTCGGGTTAAAATATTAGCCGTTGAATGTTTTTGGCATCTGTTACTTCTATTGCTCTTTCTGATAAAATATCTTCAGAGGTTAAAAATGATAGACATTAAAACCCTAACTCTTCAGATTAAAAAAAACTGTAATATCTCTGATGCAAAATACTGGGGTGTTTATTCTATGTGTAGTTTCTTGCTCAAGCTGAGAGAGTTGTATCGAATTGAAAAGTGCATAAGACCCTGGGAGAATATCCGGCAAGAAGAGATTGGTGAATGGATATCAGACAGGGAAAATCTGTGGAAGAAGCTTGAGGATAAAGACTTTGGAGATATTGTTGTTGACGGGAATGTTTATGGCCCATTTGAGGCCGAAAGGATTAATGCTGAATTAGAGAAAGAAGGGCTTGTTTATGGCGCCGGCTTTGGAGTCCATATGAAACCTTCTTTTTTTCTCGCAGACCTTATATCTAAAGAAACAGTAGAAGGTTGTAATATTTGTATTGCCGGCAATGAATATGTAAGAGACCTGTCAGATTATCCAGCCATGTTACAGGATAGAACCATCTTTGCAAGGGTTGACATAACAAGACTGCTACTCTGGGGAAGATTTGAGGAACTAAGACTCAGGGGATCAAAAAGGCCGCTTATGTTCGCATTCTCAAAATATGGCGTTGCACCTGAAGAAGAACCAACAGAAGATATTTATAGACGCATATCTCTGATTGCATACTCCGAGGTAGAAACATATATCCATCATGAACTGGGTGAGGCATTCGAAGAGAAAAAAATTGGAGACGAATGGAATTCCCTCATCGCAGATCTTTTTTCATGTCGCAGGGCTGAAATCTTTGCCCGCAGCATTAAAGACGTACTGTCAGATACCTCTGAAAAAGGCATGATTAAATATATCATCGAAAACCACAAAGAAGGTTCGCTTGGATTCTATGTTGTATTTCTTGGGGGTTATAGAAAGCTTTTCTTCCCTGAAATACTCGAGGCATTCCAGAGGTTTGCTGAGACAGGGAACTGGGGACTTATTGAAGACGCCCGAAAGGCTGGCTATAGAAAAGCTGCTGAATATGCTGAAAGATTACTCTCATCGTATAAGAAGCACAAATCAGAAAAAGAATGGATATCAAGATATATAGAGCACGAAATAATCAGTGAACTAAGGTAAATGTTCAGGATTTATATTATTGACGAATACTTCAATGAGTTGCGGGTCAAACTGAGTACCGGCATTGCGCTTTAATTCTTCTATCGCAGAATCAAAGTTAACAGGCACCTTATAAGAGGTCTCGCTTACCATTGCATCAAATGCCTCTGCTATTGCTATTATCCTTGCCTCAAGCGGGATAGTCTCTCCTTTGCATTTTGTTGGATATCCAAACCCATCATATCTTTCATGATGGTAGAGAATGAAGGGGGCAATATCTGCATAAAAATTTATCGGCCTTATCATCTCATATCCTATGACAGGATGTTTTCTGAACTCATCTGGTTTAAAATTATCCTCAACCCTTATCTTCAAAAATCCAACATCGTGTAAGAGACAGGCAAAATATAAAGTTTTTCTCTTTTCTTCCGGCATATTTATTGCCTTTGCTATGATGTTGCTGTACTGTGCTACCCTTTTTGAGTGCCCCATCTTTTCAGGAATCTGAAAGTCTATAGCATCAAGGAGCATGTCTGTGAGATGTATTTCATAGTTCTTCTGATCCTCATAAAATCTTGCCCTTGCTATTGATATGGCTGCCTGGTCTGCAAGGTATGCTATCATCTCCTCGTCTTTTCCACTATAAAATCCATCCTTTTTATTCAGCAGTTCTATTACACCTATGACACCTGTCTTCATCACAAGAGGGATACAGAGCACCGACCTTGTCTGGTAGCCTGTAATGGCATCTACATCAGGATTATATCTCTCATCATCCTTTACATCTGCTATGCGAAGGGGGTTGCCGTTTTCAGCAACCCATCCTGCGATACCTTTGCCTTTTGGTATAGTTGTACCAAGGAGCTCAACTGTTTTTTCACCCTTTACTATCTTGAAGACAAGGTTATTATCCTCGATAAGAAGGATGGAACCAGCGTCAGAATGTGTTATTGAAAGTGAATAATCCATTATCTTGTCGAGTAGTATATCTCCGTATATTTCTTCTCTCAAATCCCTTGTGATATTAAGAATGCGGTCGAGCCTGGTTCTGTATTTTTCAATACTACTTATAATCTGTTTGGATACTAACCGCCACATATAAAAACCTATACCTGTAAGGATGAGGACTATTACTATTATTAAGGATATGGAAACATCCGGCAGGAAATCCAATACTTCGCTAACAGGTTTGAAAAGATATCTTAATATTACGGCAAGTAGTGTAATAACTATAAATGCAGCTATTGCATTAAGGAGTCTTATCTTTTGTTTGATTTCAGTTAGTATGGATTTTTTCCCTGAGGTAAGTCCTTTTCCCATTGATATCAATTTACTTTAAGCTTTAGAGAATGTCAAATTTTACTTAATTTAAAGATTCTTGAATAATCGGCGGTTAAAGGTTAGAATTATCTCCAATGAGGGTTATAAGAAACAATAAAGCAATGCTGGCTTTCCTCAAGGTTCTTAAGGAACGTGCCTCAGGGGGTAGTCAGGAGATTGAGCTTAAGGTTAAGGCTATCCTTGATGATGTGAGGAGAAATGGGGACAAGGCAGTCCTTAGATACACAAAGGCCTTTGATTTCCTGAAGGCAAAGGGATTGAGAATAAGGCCGGATGAAATATCGAGATATGCAGGAAGGGCAGATGCAAAAGCAGTAAGAGCCCTTAAACTGTCTACAAAAAGGATAAAGGCTTTTCATGAAATCCAGAAAGAGGAATCCTGGACTTTTTCTGAAGGAGACGCAACCCTCGGGCAGTTGATAAGGCCAATTGGAAGGATCGGTGTATATATACCAGGTGGAAAGGCTTCCTATCCATCTACCGTTTTAATGAACGTTATCCCTGCTCAGGTGGCAGGTGTAAAAGAAATAGCCCTATGTGTGCCTACTCCAAGGGGCGAGATAAACCCATACGTCATGGCTGCAATAAAATTGCTCGGGATTAAAGAGGTCTATCGGGTTGGCGGAGCACAGGCAATAGGGGCAATGGCATATGGAACAAAGACGATAAAGAAGGTCGATAAGATTGTAGGTCCCGGAAATATCTATGTAGCAACAGCAAAGAAGATGGTCTTTGGGATTGTGGATATAGATATGATTGCAGGGCCGAGTGAGATATTGATTATTGCAGATGATTCGGCAAACCCGGCATTTGTTGCAGCTGACTTGCTTGGCCAGGCAGAACACGATGAGTTTGCATCATCTATATTAATAACTGATTCCAGAAGGGTGGCAGATGCTGTTGACAAAGAGGTTGGGAGACAAGTTGGCAGGCTAAAGAGAAAAGAGATTGCAAGAAAATCTATTGATAATTACGGCGCTATAATAATTACAAAAGACATAAAAGACGCTGCAGAGCTCTCAAACCACATCGCGCCTGAACATCTTGAGGTTATGACTGAAGAGCCGATGAATGTTTTACCTATGATTAAGAATGCGGGTGCGATATTTCTTGGAGAGTGGACCCCTGAGGCATTAGGGGATTACTCAGCAGGCCCGAACCATACCCTTCCAACAGGGGGGACAGCAAGGTTCTCATCACCACTCGGCGTTTATGATTTTGTAAAACGTTCAAGTCTCTTGAGTTTCACAAAGGATGGTTTTTCAAAGCTCGCAGAGACGGTTAAGACCATTGCGTCAGCAGAAGGTTTAAATGCCCATGAAAATACAATAACGATCAGGGAAAGAGTAAGAGATGGTTATTGGCGTACCAAAAGAGATTAAACCTGAAGAGAATCGGGTAGCTATTGTCCCGGGGGGAGTGGAAACCCTTGTTTATAAGGGGCATAAGGTAATTATAGAGAGGGGCGCTGGTTTTGGAAGCGGGTTTGATGATGAAGAATATATAAGGGCAGGAGCTCAGATTTTCGATAGACACGAGGATGTCTTTGATAATGCTGAACTTGTTATTAAAGTTAAAGAACCTTTGCCAGAGGAATACGGACTTCTTAAGGCAGGACAGATTTTATTTACCTATCTTCACCTTGCTGCTTCAGAGGAACTTGCCCGCAGTCTTCAGGAAAGAAAAATTATTGGAATAGCATATGAAACTGTTCAGACAGAGGATGGTTTTCTGCCGCTTTTATTTCCAATGAGTGAGATTGCAGGAAGGATGGCGCCTCAGGAGGGGGCGAAATACCTGGAAGAAACTTTTGGTGGCAGAGGAATCCTTTTAGGAGGGGTGGCTGGAGTTCCGCCGGGTAATGTAGTAATCCTTGGAGGTGGTACTGTAGGTTTTAATGCTGCCCGTATAGCATTAGGCATGGGCGCATCTGTAACGGTTTTAGATATAAATCCACGCAGGTTAATAATGCTGGACGAATTTTTTCAGGGCAGGGTTACTACAATGATTGCTGATAATTATAATCTGAGGATGGTAATCGGCTATGCTGATCTGCTTATCGGGGCTGTACTGGTACCCGGGGCTAAGGCGCCAAAATTAATTACCCGGGAAATGCTGAAGACCATGAGAACAGGAGCAGTTCTGGTAGATGTCTCTATAGACCAGGGGGGATGTATAGAGACCTCTTGCCCGACCACCCATTCTCACCCCATATATGAAAAAGAAGGGATAATACATTATGCAGTTTCTAATATGCCTGGGGCTGTCCCCCGCACATCTACCCGTGCTTTGACACTTAACACTTTACCTTATGTGCTTGAGCTTGCTGAAAAAGGCTGGATAAAAGCCGCAAGAGAAAATCCGGCTTTATCTAAGGGAGTAAACTTAGTAGAAGGCAGGGTCACTTATAAAGCAGTAGCAGAAGCCTTCGGCCTGTCGTATACTCCTCTGGAAGAGGTACTGTAATTTATCCCTTACCCTATATTATTCATGAATTTTTAGGTATGTATGGCGGATATAGTATTTTCGCTCATTCTCGGGCTATCGCCCTCCGAGGTATCCCGAAAGCTTTCGGGATAAATCCGCGAAAACACTATACCCGCCATGATTAATGATTCGTTTGTGAGTAATGTGGGTTGCGGCGGGGAAAAAGAATTTAAACCATTCACTATGTCCGTCACCGCCTCTTTGATTTATTCTTAATTATTATGTTAACCTAAAATAAATAAGTTAACAATTGTTAATCTATTAGAATTTTGTTAACAACTCTAATGTATTGAAAGTATTAAATAAATTTTCAGTTTAAAGGCGGCTTTATGGAAAATAGTAAATATATTTCTATTCCTCAATTAGCTAAAACATTGGGAATCAGCAGAATCGCTGTATACAAAAAAGTCAAGAAGGGTCAAATAAAAGCTATAAGAATTGGAAGAAGTTTTGCAATCCCCAGGAAATATTTGACTGATATTACAGGCAAAACTTTAAGTGAGAAAGATGAAAAGATAATCGATGAAGCTGTTAAGAAAACATTTAAGGAATATGGGGAATTGTTGAAACTTCTGGGTAGAGAATAATGAATGGTTAAGAGAGTCACGGTAAAAGAAGTCGCACATATTACTTTTAAGATGGCTCAAGAGTTATTGTCATTTAATGAACCTGTTCCAGACTTCTCAACACGTACGCCCAACATTTTGGAAAGTTGTTTAGCCACACCATTTCAAACTTTTGGAGGAAAGTTTCTGTATCCAGGGTTTTTAACAAGAGCGGGTATGCTTGTTTATTTTATGATTAAAAACCATCCATTTGAAAATGGTAACAAAAGAATTGCCATAACAACGCTATTTACTTTTCTTTTTGCAAACAATAAATGGTTGATAGCTGATATCCAGGAACTCTACAACTTCACGGTATGGGTAGCTCAAAGCCCTCCCCAGTTTAAAGATGAAGTCGTGAAAGCAATAGAGAAATTTTTAAAGACACACATAAAAGAGATAAAAAATTTATCTGTAAAAGATAGGATTTGATCCATCATACGATGTAATGATCTAAGAATACCACCATCGAACAGACAGGAGAAGCTGGGTGGTGATCGAGCAGGACAATATAGTATAAGGATTAATGACCAGTGGCGAATCTGTTTTGTCTGGAAAGATAATAATGCATATTATGTCGAAATAGCTGTTACATTAACCCGAAAACTGCAGTTAACTTCAAATAATTCTTAAAAGAATTCTCCTTTCGTAATAGAATCAAATGGTTTGACCGCCATAGACTCTAAACGAAAGGAGAATAAAAATATACAGTCAAAATGTACCACAAAAATCGGAATTAATAAAGTAGGGATTGAGTTCACGGGGAAGAAAATAACAGCCTATGGAGGGTTTAGTTTGCTGGCATCATTTTTTGAAAGGATAAAACTGAGGGAATTTTTAGGAGAAGTGATACCTGTAAAAGAGAGTTCACCGAACAGTGTAGGTATATACAGCAAGCTTTTGGCCTATATCCTGATGATATATGCAGGTGGCAACAGGTTTTCCCATTTACTGTATCTTGGATGTCAGACGGTATTATCAAAGCTTTTTGCGGCAGGCAGATTACCATTAGCATCAACAACAATAAGCAGATTGTTTCAGAAGATACGGACGATGAAAGAAGTGGAAGCGATGTCGGAGGGATTATGGGGGTATCTATCAAAACTCATTCCGTGGCAGGAGATCAGAGAGGACTGGTTGACCTTTGATTCCACGGTAATAGAGCGCTATGGCAAACAGGAAGGAGTAAAGAGGGGATATAACCCCAAGAAAAAAGGGCGTGGAAGCCACAGTCCACTTCTGGCGTTTCTGAACAAGAGCAAGTATGTGGTAAATCTGTGGAACCGCCCTGGAAATGTTGCATCGTGGAATAACATCAATGGTTTTTTCGAATCTACATTTCAAAGAGTAAAGGTATTGATTACGATAAAGGGTGTCATTGCAGATAGCGGATTTTATAACAGGAAGTTTATCGACCTACTTCAACAGCATGAATTGACGTATATCATAGCAGCCCGTATGTACAGGCCATTACAGAGGAAAGTATATGCCCAGCAGGAGTGGGAAGAAATAGCGGAAGGGCTCTGGATAACGGAATTCAGGTTTCGGCATGATGAATGGAAAAGTGATGAGAGATATGTAGCAGTCCGGCAGGACATCAAGAGGCGGCAGCATGCAATGGGCAAAACGCTGTCACTGTTTGACGATGATTTTGATCTCAAGGATTATCGGTTTAGTGTATGGATAACCAATGCTGAGGATACTCCATATGAAGTATGGAAGATGTGCAGGCCGAGGGCAAATGATGAAAACACCATCAAGGAACTGAAAGAAGATTTTGCATTAGGTGGATTTTCGATGAAGCACTTTTACTCGACGGAGGCAGCGATGCTCATCCGGGTACTTATTTACAATCTATTTGTTTTATTCCGGTATCAGATCCTCGGTCAGAAAGAAAAGATACAACGGTTGAAAACCTTACGATACAAGTATCTTGTCATGCCTGCACAGTTAGGAGGAGATGGGAAAAAGCTGATATTAAGGATTTCTGTCTTTACGCAGAAGTTACAATCAAAACTCATCTATCTGTATAACCGCATACAACAATACTCTCCATATGAGATTGCTAACTGCAGTGCATTTGGATGAAACCACAGAACTTTTTACAGGAGGTGATTGAAAAACAGCATAAATATTAGCTTTGATTACCCTAATCCCTTGAATACCTTGATGTGCTTTATTTTATAGGTATGACTTTTTAAATTGCAGTTTCTGGGTTAATCGAGTCGCTTACTTGCTTGAACTATTTCCGGGACATGATCGGAAAATTTTAGACTCGAGAATAAATTTCTGAAACTTGAGAGAAAAAATCTCGATCTTCAACAGGTATGGCCAGAAGTGCTCTTAGGGGATGGATTCTGAGTCTCGGTGATGACATCTATTGACGCTTTTCTTTGAAGGACATGGCAGTAATAGTCATAGCTGAAAAAGCGAATCATGAACTATATCGCTCCTTTCGTTTAATAGGAGAGAAGGTAGATATTTGTACTATGAGAGAAGCCCTCGATTTCGTTAAACAGCACCCCGCCGAGGTCATTCTTTTTGACTCAGGTTTTGAGATTAAGAAGGGATTGTACCTGCTGAAAGAAATCAAGGACCTTCATCCGGATGTACCGATTATTTTCCTTACAGAAGACAAGTTGGATGACTCCGCAGCGGCGGAAACGTTTCGCGCAGGGGCAAGGGATTTTGTAGAAAAGCCCGTAAACATCTTTCAATTGCAAAACAAAATAAAAAACCTTCTGAGGATTAAAAGGATTTCAAAAGAAAAGCGAACCCCGTTTATTCCATCTCAGGACTCTGATATCGGAGAAACCTTCCGAAAAATTACAACTAATAAACCGGTATGTGTCCTGCGTGCTATCCTGTATATTGAAGAAAACTTATCAGAAAAGATATCCCTTGACATGCTCGCAAAAGTGGCAAACCTCAGCAAATATCATTTCTGTCGATTATTCTCTCGGCATACAGGGATGACTCCCATGAAGTTTGCAACATTTATGAGAATACATAGAGCAAAGGAACTCCTAAAAAAAGAAGACCTCACCGTGTCGATAATAGCCACACAGGTCGGTTTTAACGACCTCGGGACCTTGATCAGGCAATTTAAGAAGCACGCCAGCGTAACACCCACCACTTATAAAAATTCACTCAATAAAATATAACAACTCAATATAGCAATTTTTCACAATAGAAAAGCAATAACTCTACGCAATTATCAGGACAACAAGAGCAATCCCAATCATAGACAAACTGAGAATAAAGAGTAGAATTTTACTTAAAATAACGATTCTAAAAGAAGGGGGTGGAAAGGACAGGAAGGGGGATATGCAAAATTTATGGGGAAAAAACTCTTTTCAGCGAAGAAGGGGGAGGTGGTGTTTATGATTGCTTTAATGATAGAAAGTTTAGATTCGTAAGTCGGTTATTTGTTAAATCTTTTAGAAGGAGGGAAGTAAAATGGATTGTAAGTATAAAAATCGATTCCTCGACGTGCTGATAATAGTTTTCAGCCTCTTTTTGGCGTTGCTTTCCGCTGATGCCTTTGCGCTCACATGTACTGATATAGGCGGCACGGATGTTTCAGGCAACTGTACCCTCAGCACAACATACACTTGTACAGTCAATACCAGTATCACTATCGCCGGCGATTTCACGATAACCAATACCGGCGGGATCATGTGTGAGGGCGCCAATGGTACTACAGGTATCGCCGGCTCAAACGGTTTCAACCTGACCATCAACGTCGGTGGAAACATGATCCAAAATGGCACCATAACAGCAAACGGAGGTTCCGGCGGGCCAGGTAGTTCGGGTGCCTCAGGTGCGATTGGCGGTAACGGTGGAACAATCAGTATTATTGTTACCGGTTCCATGACTGAAAATGACCATGTCCATTCAGATGGCGGCGCTGGTGGAAGCGGTGGCGCCGGAACAAGCACCGGCAGCGGCGGCCCCGGCGTGGCAGGTGGAAATGGCGGGCCAATCTCGATAACCGCAGGCTCTTTCACCGGGATCTCAACCGCTCACATGGAATCAGACGGCGGCCCTGGTGGAAGCGGTGGCGCGGGTGGCGTTCTTAATGGGAATGGAAATAGCGGTGGGAATGGTGGAAACGGAACTTCGATAACTATCTATTCCTGCAAAACCACTTATGACGGACTCCTTTCCGCATCAGGCGGCGCAGGAGGCTCCGGCGGAGCCGGCGGTGGTTCTACCGGCGATGGCGGAAACAATGGAAGTGGAGGAAACGGTGGTTCCATAACTCCAGAATCAGGAGATGATCTTACTCTCCAGGCTAATGCTATAATCGTGGCAATCGGAGGAACAGAAGGATCAGTTGGTGTTGGGAATCCTAACGGTTCTAATGTGGGAGTCGGAGGAAACGGCGGAAGCATTACCCTTAATAACTGTTCGAATTTCAACCTGATAATTAGTGGAGTTGTCGTCACCAGCATTGCAGTTGATACCAGCGGTCAAGCTTATATCAATGGTGATACTGCCAATTTGGTCAATATCTTTGTATTTGGAGCACAAATTGGGGGTTCTAACGGAACAGTAACCCAGCTCGCAAATGCCCCTTGTTGCCCATGCGGGGTTACGATAACAAAGACAGTGGCTATCGACAATAACTGTGATGGCGTAGCCGATGGTTCTTTTCAGTCTTCGGTACTCCAAAATAATGGCCAATGCGTCGTCTACAAAATCTGCGTAGCAGCATTGGACAGTAATACCAACGCACAATCAGTAAATGGCATCCTCGTTGATGACAGCCATATCGGGTTTACCGGAGCATCATTTGGAGACATTGCTCCAGGTAACGAGGTTTGCAAGTATGTTCCGAGCAATATTCCTGCGACGAATTGTACTGAAAATTCCTCTGCATCATGCCTCTGTGAAGCAGTACAGGGAGTGAATACTGCAACTGTATCAAGCGCAACATGCTCGGCTGACGGCACAAGTGCCTGCGATACCTCGATCCATTCTAACTCGTCCTGTACATCTCAGGCCAATGTAGCATGTGAGAGCTGCTCGGTTGACATTACAAAGAAGGTGGCACTGGATAACAATTGTGACGGAGTTGCTGATGGACCGTTTGTTGACTCCGTAAACCAGGATCCCGGCAAGTGTGTTGTTTATCAAATCTGTGCATCCAACACCGGGCAACAGACGCTTGACGCAACCGGTGTGACAGTAACCGACCAGCATCTTGGCATTACGACTATCAATTTCGGAACCATGAATCAAGCCCCGGATCCATCATCAATGTCCTGTCAACTAATTCCTTCTCAGGTATCATCAGGAAGCTGCACAGCAGGATCTTTAGGCACTGCATGTGAATGTACTGCTGTTGCCGGAACGAACACTGCCATTGTATCGGGTGCAAAATGTGAGACGGGAGCAAATGCCTGTGATTCCGCTGCTTCTGTGTGCTCGGCCTCCGCAGACGTTGCCTGCCCCACCTGTTCAGTAAGCATTGCCAAAACAGTGGCACCCGATGATACATGCTCCGGCACTCCTTCCGGACCCTTTGTTGACACATTGACACAGGATACCGGCAAGTGCGTAGTTTACAGGATGTGTGTAACCAATACCGGCGATCAGACCCTTGATGCCAACGGTATAACAGTCACCGATCCGCATCTCGGCATCACGACTATCGATTTCGGGACTCTGACTTCAAGTCAAACTTTGTGTAAAGAGATTCCTGTGGACGTTACAGCCCCTGTCTGTACGGGCACCAACGGCTCGTGTGTATGTGAAAGTGTCAGCGGGACTAACACGGCAACAGTGTCGGGTGCTGTTTGTGAGCTTACCGGATCGAGCGCTTGCAGCTTCGCGGCTTCTGTGTGCGATGACACCGCCATGGTGAATTGCGCCGGTCAGGGCTGCTTGACACGGACACCCGGTTATTGGGGCACGCACCCGGATATCACGCAACTTTTCTTGCCTGTGACAAGCTGCGGGCTTACCATACCAGACTTCGGAACCGGAACAGTTGAAGCTGTACAGGATCTGTGCGAGAACAATCTTGATGGCAAAGCTAATAGTACCTCACCTCAACAACTTCAGCTCATACGCCAGTGTACGGCTGCTATGTTGAATCTGTCAGCGACTGCAGTTTTCGACGGCAACTGTGAAGCGACAGTTCCTTTCCTGGGTGGAATCCTCGAACGGATCGCATACTGCTGTAACACTCTGTGCCCAAGCCAGGCAACCGGACAGGCCATCAGCTCAAGCAGATGTATCAATGACCTTGATTTCTTCAACAACTTCAGTAGTACAGGACTTGATATGACGGAGCTCTGTCCTAACTCAACCCTCGGCACAACCCAGCCGTGTAACGCAATGCCGGCAGGCTGCCAAGCAGCAACCGGTGATGGAATTGTTAACAATCGCCTACTCGGTCCATCTCTCAAATAGAAAGCCGTTCGCATTGCTGGAGTTTCATAAGCGGACACCGTTACGGTGTCCGCTTTTTATTTTTCATGGCAGTCGAGTTCTCGTTTTCGGGGAGGAATATGGATATATTCTGCTGCAAGATAGTTTCCGGTGTTAAACATCTATTACATCCATACACTCAAGGCATGCGGTAAATGCAATGGATGATTGTCACAATTAAGTATCTAACCCACATAATTCATAAATTTTTCGTAGATAAGATTTTTCCTGGTTCTTTGAGTCGAGCAAAAAGTGAATCGTGGGGTCAGACTGGTTTATTGCAATTTGCTGAATTTTGAGGGCTTGAGATGTGCTTCACTTATGCGAGGTCAAGCATGGATGAGCGTCAGCCTCGGCTGATCCGCTGGGGTGGAAAGACATGGGCTTTAATGATTTCCGAAAGAAATAAAGAGAATTAACGTCCCACATAAAACCGCGCAGTTCTGTGAGAAATAAAAAAAATCTTTTATTCTAAGACCTGTTGGCGGGGGCTATGCGCACAATGAGACCAACAATAATTCCAATAGATTTATTACCGTCAAATTCCATGTCGCACTTCCACCTTAAATTCTTTTAAAAGGGCACACCTTCACCGGCAAATTACCCCTCCCTACTCCCGCCCTATCCTTTTTGTACCCCAACCCCGAAGGGACTTTTTTTCTGACCTGCAACAGATGCTCACAAAAAAGCACGATATGCACAGTAATTTTATTTCACTGTGTGAAATACTTATGCACCATTTTACACTTCAAAGGAGGACTTATGAGTAATGAAAAAGAAGTTTTGGGTATGGGTTGGCTCCCTGATTACCCTGATTTCAGGGATTACACAGCGGAGCATGAGAAAATTAATGTGATACTTGTACCAACACGTGTTCTGAAGGCTGGTGTAAAGATTCCAACATCACAGGATTTAAGGGCCTGGTGCTCGCCTATAGAGGATCAAGGTTCTCTTGGCTCATGTACAGCACATGCAGGCATTGGAGTGGTTGAATACTATGAGAAAAAGGCATTTGGAAAACATATTGATGCATCACGACTCTTTCTTTATAAGGTAACCCGTAACCTCTCGCACTGGACCGGGGATACAGGTGCATTTCTTAGAAACACAATGGGTGCGTTAGTTCTTTTTGGTGTCCCTCCAGAGGAATACTGGCCCTACAAAATAGCTGATTTTGATAAAGAGCCCTCTGCATTCTGTTATGCCTTTGCGCAAAACTACCAGACTATAAAATATTACAGGCACGATCCTCCTGCAACACCACCTGATGTTTTACTGACCAGAATAAAGACATACCTTGCAGCAGGCCATCCTTCCATGTTTGGTTTCACTGTCTATAGTTCCATAGGTCAGGCAGACAAGACAGGAAGGATTCCCTATCCATGCAAAGGCGAAAAGATAGAAGGTGGACATGCGATTGTAGCAGTTGGATACGATGATAAGATGAAGATCAAAAATACAGGTAAATACGGGGTTGAGACAACAGGCGCACTTCTTATAAGAAACTCATGGGGAACAGGATGGGGAGATGCCGGCTACGGATGGCTTCCTTATGAATATGTTCTCAAAGGTCTTGCCGAAGACTTCTGGTCGATATTAAAAAAGGAGTGGGTGGATACAGGGGAGTTCAAGGTTTAAGTCTGATTATACTGAGGATAGAGTATCCTCGCTCATTCTCGGTCGTTCCGACCTGCGAGGGTCGCATCGACAATCCGCTCAAATACTCTATCCTCAGTTGGTGTGACCCATTTTATGAATAATAACGATATACTTGAAACACTTTGGAGTTTAACAATAGATTGAGGAGGAACGGCTATGGAAAAACTAAATTATAATTTGCTTAAGTTTTTTACAAAAAATTACAAGCCAGGACTAATAGGTTTTGTTGGTACAAAGGATACTATAGGTCTGGCCATAAGGGAAGCTCAGAGGGCAGTGACAGCAGATGGGGAGGCATCTCTTTGGTCCCATTGTTTTATATTTGGTGAACTAAGGCTTGACCGAAAGGGAACAGGAGGCACAAAAAGCAAGAGTCCATATATATTTGAGAGCGACCTTAAAGTAAATCTTTTCAAACCTCAGCTTCGGAATGGCGCTCAGGAAAACTGGATCGGAAAATGGTGCAAGGACACAGTAGAAAATGCCGCGATAATAGACTTGGGGTTATCAGATGATGAAAAGGACACCATACTTGCCACTTCACTCCAACTTGTTGATGAACAGGTGCTTTATCCCATTCAGGAGCTTCTCGGGACATGGTGGGCAATCATCATGAAAAAGCAATGGCTACCTAATCCTCTTGATGATTTTCATGCAATGTATTGTAGTGCATTTGTCAGGTATTGTTACAAAGAGGCGGAGAGAGATTTTTTAGACAATACAATAAGTCTTTCAAATACAACTCCTGAAGATATAGCAAGGGCAGGAATAAATGATAGTGCAATAGAAATTTATAAACCATAGATTATTTCGTAATTTGAAAGGATGGGTATTATGAAGAAGTAGATCAAGATTGCTGAATGATTTTAAAAATGATATGAATATTTTTTTCACGTTAACTCGAAAAATACATTTGATTTTAGGCATATATGCAGAAAAACTTTTACAAATCGCAATTTGGCTTTGAATGAAATCAGTATGTTATGCATAAAAACGTGGAGGTTCAACCATATATAAATAGTCTTACAAAGGTAGCAATGGTAAAGCTTTTTCTTCACATATGCCTGCTTCATTTTTTACTAATTGCATTTTTCGGGTTAAGTGCTAAAATTAATTATATAACCAAAAGGAGGAACAATGGGAGTTATTATGCAGGCGTTTTATTGGGATTGTCCAGGATTAGAAGGCAAAGAATACCAATGGTGGAACCATATCAAAAATAAAGTTCCTTCATTAAGAGAAGTAGGTTTTACTGCATTATGGCTGCCGCCTGCAAACAAGGCCGCAAATATTGGAGGCCAGTCAATGGGATACGACCCATACGATTATT
>Ga0315282_10006331_pt1 | contig 19877 bp, 12 predicted proteins | sample YL17G07_20_MG_FD_203693 | JGI IMG/M metagenome (GOLD analysis project Ga0315282, IMG submission 203693) | Sediment microbial communities from Yellowstone Lake, YNP, Wyoming, USA - YL17G07_20 | ecosystem: Environmental > Aquatic > Freshwater > Lake > Sediment | place: USA: Wyoming | collected... | reverse complement strand
ATCTGTTGGGAACGCTCGGATTGCCGAAATGCCATCGCAGGACTCCTTTCCAAAATCCTACGGCCCATCATAAATCCCTCTGGCAAAAAGGAAAGAACCTGCTTGTCGGAATTGTGACACAGCCTGGAAGCTTGACGCTGCCACTCGGATTGTCACCGCGCGCTGCGAGAAACTCAACTGCAACGGGTATAGTCGATCCTGCGCAAGAAGAAGGGGATGGCGGCCGGCCATCCCCGGTTCGATGTTGACCCGCGGGACCTTGCCCACGGGCCTGTATCACGGCAGCAGTTACTTCGCTGCTGCCTCAGCCACGGAGGACTCCAATTTCTGGTTAGGGTTGCTCGCCGTCAGTTCGGCCGTGGGCGCCTTGGCCTGATCCGATTTTGCCGCTGTCGCTGCGGAGGGCGCGGGCTTGACGCTCGAGTCGCTGACCTTGAGCTCGGGCGCGGGCTGCTTGAGGTGCTCGATGGCCGAGATGATGTCTGCCGTCTGGCCCTGGGTCTTGCTCTGCATCTGCTGCATCTGCTCGGCGAGCAGGGCATGGGCCTGTCGAATCTGCGACAGGGCCTCAATCATCGCCTGGATGTCCTGATTGACTTTGGTTTCGACTTGCCGGCGGTCCTGGCCGCCGGTCTGCATCGCGGCGGTCAGGGCCTCGACGTTCGTCTGCATCGCCGCCTGAAGTCTTGCGACCTGCTGCTCGAGCGACGCGGTGCTCGCGGCGATGGTCTGCATGCTGCTCTGTGCCGCATCGAACCGCTGGGCCCATTGCTGCTGGCTCTGCACGATCTCGGCGAGCTTGGCCGCCAGTTCCGTACGGTCGGCCTGTGCCGCCTGCTGCAACCTGGCCTGACCGTCGCTCAGGGCGAGGATGTCCAAGCCGCTCTGGCCTGTGGTCGCCACGAGTGTGTCCAAACCGCTTTGCACCTGCTGTTGGCCCTGCGCAACATCCGTCATCTGACCCGTCGCGGCCTCGCTGTGACTTCGCAGGGCCCGTGCGAGGGCATCCTGGCGGGTGGCCGCACCCAGAACGTCCAGTGCAGTCTGGGCGGTCGTGGCCATGATCGAATCGACGCTGGATTGCATGTCTGTCTGCTGGCTTGCCAGGGTCGTCACCTGCCGGTTCATCGTGTCGGCGTGGTCCCGCAGGGTTTGATTCAGCGACTCCTGGGACTTCGCCAGCGGAGCGAGGCCGGCGGAAAGATCGGCGGTCTTGGTGCGGATATCGCCGAGACCCGCCTGCATGGCCTGCTGTAACAAGTCCTGGCCATCCTTCAGGCCGATGACGTCGAGCGCCGTCTGACCCAGGGTCGCCGTCAAGGTGTCCAATTGGTCCTGCATCGCCTGCTGCCGGGCGGGCGCCTGCTGCGCGTCACGGGCGAGGTTCTCCAGAGCGGCCTTCATCGCCTGCTGATTGTCGCAGATCGTCGCACCGCGGGCGGCCAGGGCATCGTTGCCGGCCTTCATGCCTTGCTCCAGCGCGGCCTGCCGCTCGATCATCGCCTTGATGCTCCCCGTCATCACATCCGCCTTGGCAGCGATGGCATCGGCGTTTGCGAGGAGCTTCGTCTGCTTGTCGGATAGCGTAGTCAGAGCGGTTGTCGTGCTCTGATGGTTCGCTGAGATCGTGTCCCGCAGTGCCGTCTGTCCGGCCGCGACCGTTCCTATGTTGTTTGCAATCGCGTCGGCCTTGCCGCTGAGGCCGGTAGTGTCCTCACGGACTCTTGCCTGGTTGTCGTTGAGACTTGTCAGTTTCGCGGCAACGGTGTCGCCGTTGCTTTTGACGATATCCCGGATCGTGTTTTGGCCGGTCGCCAGGGCATCCGCCTTCGCATCGATGCCAGCGGCGGTTGCGGCGAGGCTCGTCTGTTTTTCGGCCAGCGCCGCCAGCGCCGCCGCGGTGGTCTCGTGATTTGTCGAGACTATGTCGCGGAGAGCCGTTTGTCCGGCCGAGACCGTCCCGACGTTGTTTGCGATCGTGTCCGCTTTCTGATCGAGCTTGCCGACGGCTGCCTGAAGAGCCTGCTGATTCTGCCCGAGGGCGGCGACCTGCCCCGTAACAGTCCTGTGATTGCTGTCGAGCGTCTGCCGCATGGCGCTTTGATCGGCGGCGAGAGCCGTGATCTGTTCAGCAATTCCGCGGTCGGACTGCTGCAGTTTGGCAATGTCCGTTCGGGTCTCCTGCTGATTGCCGGCGACCGCGGCGATGCTGCCGGCCAGCTCCTGTCTGCTGCTCTGCACCATTTCGTGGAGCGTCGCCTGCTCGCGCGCGACGGCCGTGACATCGGAGGCGGTACGCTGGGTGGTGCCGGCGACCTGGACCACGCCATCCTGGAGGGCCCGCTGGTTTCCGTCGAGCATCGTCATCCTGTTGTCGAGGGCGGTGTTGCCGGCCGTGACCGTCTCGTGCAGCCGGGCCTGCTCATTCTGAACGGTCGTCACCTCCAGGCCGAGGTTCCGATCGTTCTGGTCCAGAGTGTAGAGCCTCCCCTGGACCTCCGTATCGTTGACGTAGACCTGGGAGGAAATGGTGGCGAGCTGGCGGGCGTTGGCGGCGACCATGGCCTGCAGCCGGACTTGGTTCTGCTCCATCCTCGTCAGTTGCTTGTTCTCACACCCAGCCACGGCCAGGAGCACAATCACCCCCCCACAGAGAAGAATGTGCAGCAGGGCCAGCCGCCTGATTTGCAGTCTCCGTACTCCGTTCATAACGACTCCTTTCGTAAGCATGCGCGACTCTCTCGTTATGTCCTGGTCCCTGGCCGGACGGTCGCCTTACCAGTACTGGCAGGGGCCCATCACCCGTATTTTACATCGGCTCGGCCAATTGGCAAGCTTTATTCTTTATGGGACTGGTTCACAAGGTGAGCAGGATACAGGAGATACGACAATCCGCGGCAAGCCGATCTGCCACAGACGGCGGTCTGGCAGGGGCGAGGGGGGTAGCGACATCGCCTCCCCGAGCGTCTGCCGGCATCGGCGGATCGGGGCCCTGGGGGAAAAGCGAAAAATTGCGAAGAATCAGTGCTTGACAGCCTGATCGCGCCTCCTATAATACATTATTATAGGACTGGAGGAGTGGCCAAGGACATACGTGTCGTGCAAAAGCAAGGCAGGCGCCTGCACGAGGCCCGTCTCGCCATGCACCAGTACCGGATGACGGCTGAAGCATGCCGGTATTCGGGGGAATCACACGATCGGCCCACCTGACGCACGAAGCAAGCGCACGATGGACGCGCACGCCCGGAAAAGGACTTCACCTGGAATGGGCTGATACAGCCGCGAGGTCGCATCGCAGGGCCCGCGGAACGACGGACATGGAGAGCTTGGGAAAGGAGAAGGGGGTCGAACCATGGTACGGATTGGAATCACACCTCTGCTTGTCTTGGCCGCCGCCTGTGCCACGTTGATCCTGCTGGACGAGACCGGTCTGCTGCCGTGCAGTGGCACGGCGAGGGCTGCCGGTGTCGTCGGCGAGGAGAATCCGACGGTATCCCCGGGACAACCAGTCCTGCGTGACACGTTCGATGACAACATAAAAGGTCCGATGTGGCGATTTGTGGCGGATGACCCGAACCAGTGCACGCTGCAGGAAGCACACCAGCGCCTCGAGCTCGTGGCCGCCGGCAGCGGCGGCGACATCGGGGCCGCCTACGTCGCCGGCGGCTGGCGCCTCGACCCCCGGCATGATTTCTCCGTCAAGGTGGACTACCATTATGACCTCGTATCCTTTGCCAAAGGCGCGATCGGCATCGGCGTCGCGCACGACGTCAATGACCCGTGGCGGAGCCACGTGGCCGTGGGCGTGGGCTGCGCCAACAAGTTCGTCCACTACTGGTACAGATATCGCGATGCCTATGATAACGAGTCGAGCTCGGAGGAGCGTGCGACGAATAATGGGACGCTGTACGTGCAGTACAACGCGGCGGCGGACGAGTTGTCGGTGAGTCTTCTCGGCTATGGTGCGGACAACGCCTGGAGCGCCGTTCCAGGCCTGGTCCAGGGGCACTGGAAGGGCAGGCCTGTATTCCTGTGGCTGATGGGAACCTCCGATGGGCTGGCCGTGGTGTCCGGCCACGCCTGGCTCGACAACCTCATGATCGAAGAGGGCACCGTGATCGAAGCTGCTCTCCAAGAGGTCTACCGCTTCTGGTCGCCCGTCCTCAGCCGGCACTTCTACACGATCAGCAAAGCGGAGAAGGAACTGCTTTTGACCCAGTACCCGCAGGTGTGGACGTATGAGGGAGTCGTCTACCATGCCTTTGGCGATGATTCCGATCCTGATACGAAGCCGGTGCACCGGTTCTGGTCGAGCGCACTGAGCGGCCACTTCTACACGCTCAGCGAGGCGGAGAAGGACAAGCTCATCAATGAGTACTCTCAGGTGTGGTCCTACGAGGGCGTGGCGTTCTACGCCTACCCGGCCGGGAAACAGCCGGAGTGGGCGAAGCCGGTCTACCGGTTCTGGTCGCCCAGCAAGAGCGCCCATTTCTACACGATGAGCGAGGCGGAGCGTCAAGCCGTGCTGACCACGTACGCTCATATCTGGGTGGACGAGGGCATCGCGTGGTATGCCGATGAATAACGTCGCTTGCCCCCGGGTGGTCTGTGATGCCGGCCGCGCCGCTGGATTTCACCTGCGAACGTGAATTGCTCCCCAACCGCTCAACCGGGAAACTATCGACTTGAGCTTATCGCCAGCCTTTGGTACATTATCGCCTCATTTGCGGGCGGACCGTCTGATCCGTCGTCGGTCTGCACCAGGGGAGAAGACTGTGGGCAGGTTCGGAAAAGGACTGGGGCTCGAAAATGGATGTCCTGTTGATCGGCAGCGGCGGACGCGAGCATGCACTCGCATGGAAACTGAAGCAATCCAAGGAACTGGGCAAGCTGTACATCGCCCCGGGCAACGCCGGCACGGCGCAGTGCGGCCAGAACGTCGCGATCAAAGATCATGACGTGCCCGCCCTGGTCGGCTTTGCCCGGGAGAAGCGGGTGGGCCTGGTCGTGGTTGGGCCGGAAGACCCGCTGGCGGCCGGAGTGGTGGACGCGCTGGAGGCCGTGGGGATCAAGGCCTTCGGGCCCAGCGGGCCGGCGGCGCAGCTCGAAGCCGACAAGGCGTTTGCCAAACAGTTGATGCGGTCGTGCGCCGTCTCGACGGCCGAGGCGAGAATCTTCGACCGGTTCAGCGACGCCAAGGCCTACATCGCCAGCCGCGACGAGCCGGTCGTCGTGAAGGCGGCGGGCCTGGCAAAAGGCAAAGGCGTCGTGGTCTGTGACGATCCCGTCGATGCGATTCTTGCCGCCGAGAAGATCATGGTCGACCGAATCTTCGGCTCGGCCGGCGACAGGATCGTCGTCGAGGACAAGCTGCTGGGGGAGGAGGCCTCGATTCTGGCGTTCGTGGACGGCCGCAACATCTACCTGATGGAATCGACGCAGGACCACAAGGCCATCGGCGACGGCGATACCGGCCCGAACACCGGCGGCATGGGGGCATACAGCCCCGCGCCGGTAGTGACCGACGAGATGATGAATCGGATCTCGCGGGAGATTCTGGTGCCCGTAGTGGACGCGATGAATCGCAACGGGACGCCATACAAGGGTGTGCTCTACGCCGGCGTGATGCTCACCAGCGGCGGCCCGCGGGTGCTCGAATTCAACGTGCGGTTCGGCGACCCGGAGACCCAGCCGCTCCTGATGCGGCTCCAGAGCGATCTGATCGAAGTCTGCCTGGCGGCCTGCGAAGGCCGGCTGGACGAGGTGTTCCTCCAGTGGGACCCGCGACCGGCGGTCTGCGTCGTCATGGCTTCCGGCGGCTACCCCGGGGACTACGAAAAAGGCAAGGTGATCCGCGGCCTGGAGGAGGCGGGGGCCCTGGAGGACGTGATCGTGTTCCACGCCGGCACGCAGCTCAAAGACAGCGAGGTTGTGACCAGCGGCGGGCGCGTCCTGGGTGTGACGGCCCTGGGCGCCGATATCGCCAAGGCCAAGGCGCGGGCGTACGAGGCCGTGGACCGAATCCATTTCGACGGGGCATACTACCGCCACGACATCGCCGACAAGGCGGTCCGGCGGCGGCGATAAGCAGGGGAGGCGACAGGCGTGTCTGTGGAACGCTCAGAAGACCTGCATCTGAATCTGACAACAGGCCGGGGACGCCGGCGGCATCGGATCCTCGTGCGCGGGGTGATGGTTCTGGCGGCCGTGATCCTCGTGCTCATCGGGGTCAGCATCTGGGTCGCCCGAGCATTGCCGGGCATCGCCACGGCCCGGATCAGCCGCATGACGAATGCCGCCGTGGAGATGGGGGCCTTCCGGTTTCACCTCAATGGATCGGTTTCCATCGATGGGCTGGTCGTGCATCCGAGGTCGAGCCAGCCCACGGGCGACGACGCCATCTTGCGGGCCAAGACCGTTCACGCGCAGTTCAGTCCGCGCAGTCTGCTGCGTCTGTCGCCACGTCTGACGGAGATCCGCATCGAAGACTTCATTTTCGATGCGCGGATTGACCTGGAGACAGGGCAGTGGAACCTGGGCAGTCTGCGGGTCAGACCACCGCACGCCGGGTCGGCGTCCGGAGCGCCGCCGGTGATCGTGCTTCGACAGGGCAAGCTGCGTCATTGCAGGACTTCCGGCGGCAAGACGGAAATCGTCACGTCCATCCCGGTCGAGGCGAAATTCGGTCCGGCCCAATTGCCCGAACGCGGCTACGGCTTCCAGATTAGGACCGCCAAGCTCTCGGGTGGCTATGGTGAAAGTTACCTCAGCGGCTACTGGCGTCCGGGGGAGCTGGCCCTGGCCGGCGGCCTCTCATCCACCGATATCCCCTCGCTGGAGCGGGCGTGGGCTGCCGATGTCCTGGCGGCTGAGCTGAAATACGACCCCAACGGGAATTACTCCCTGGACTTCCGCGTGAAGAATGCCCGCAACAAGTACAGTCTCGAGGTCGGCGTCCTCCGCTCGCTCATGCCGGCGGACCTCCGGGAGGCGGGTCCTCTGGCGACGGTCGAGCGGTTCTTTTCCCGGTACCGTCCGTCCGGCGTGGTGGAGCAGGTGACGATCACCGCGCGAGGGAATCTCAAGACGCTCGGCGCCAGCGAGATCACGGGCGGGGTGGTGTGCGACGATGTGTCCATCTGCGATGCCCGATTCCCCTACGAGATTCGCCACCTGTCGGGCCGCATAGGCCTCACGCAGTCGTCGGTTGTCCTCAACCGGCTGACGGGCAAGCACGACAGCGTGGACCTGGTGATCGAAGGTTGGACGAAAGCGTACGGCGCCGAGCGCCAGTACCAGTACCGTATCACCAGCGACAACATGGTCCTGGACCAGTCGCTGTACAATGCCCTGGAGCCGGGACAGAAGCGGCTGTGGGATGCGTTCAAGCCGGTGGGGACCATCGGCGTGGATTACCGATTCGGACGGGCTTCGCCGACGGAGAAGACCCGGTACGCCTCCGTCAAGCTGCAAGGAGTGGCCGCCGCATATGAGAAGTTCCCCTACCCGCTGGAGGAACTGACCGGCCAACTGTACTTCGACGACGAGAGCATCATCGTGACGAATGTAGTCTCGCAAGTGAAAGGCCATCGAATCAAGGTGGACGGCAAGGTCACGCAGCGTGACACTCCGCGGCCCATGTATTACCTCTCCGTGGACGCCAACGATGTTCCGCTGGATGCCGTGTTGGCCGGGGCACTGCCGGAGCACTATCGCAAGCTCTACCAGCAGTTCGCCGCTGAAGGTACGGCCAACGCTCGCGCGAAAATCTTCACGCCGGGCGAGGCAGGCGAGACGGAACCTGTCACGTTCCTCGCTGACGTTACTGCCTCGATGACCTCGCTTCGGCCGCAGAAGCTGCCGGTCACGGTTTCCGATGTCTCGGCGCGGATGTCGATCACGCCGAACTCCCTGAACATCAGGAAACTCACGGGTCACTACGGACCTGGCGCCGTGTCGCTGACCGGCGGCATGCACCTCAGCGATCGGAACAAGTCCGAGCAGACGCATGTGAGCGTTACCGCCAGGGATGCGCTGCTGGACGACGAGATCGTGGCTCTGCTTCCGAACTCATTGAAGGAACACATCGCGGCGTTTCACCCGCAGGGCAAGATGAATCTGGCCGTTGACTTTTCCAGGGCCGACAGCAACGCGCCGGCGGATTACACAGCCACCGTGGAGTGTCTCGGAGACAGTGTCCGGCACGACCGATTCGCGTACCCGTTGCGGGATGTCCGTGGGACAATCGTTCTGAAGCCTCGGCGCCTGACGTTTCGCGGGCTCCAGGCGACGCCGGATCTGGCCGCCGCTGCCGACCTGCAATCCACCATCCGGATCGACGGGCATCTCGATCTGGCCGACGAAAGCTCCGACAAGGGCCTGCTCACCGTGACGGCCCGCAATGTCCCCTTCACGGACGAGCTTGGCGGCATCCTGCCGGCGAATCTCGCGGGGATGTACCGCGACCTGTCGCCGCATGGCGCATTCGACCTCGACCTGGAAATCCCATCGATCGACCGGGGCGCCCCGGACGAAAAACGCGTGGACTTCCGCGGCAGAGCCGGCCTCAAGGCGTGCAAGCTGAATGTCTCGGGGACAGCCGCCGAGCTGTCCGGCGACCTGAAGATGGAAGGGGCGTACAGCACCAGGACCGGTCTGTCCGCCGGGCGCGTCGGGATGGAAGCCCAGCGGCTCACCGTCAAGGGCAAGCCGATCACCGATTTGCGGGCCGACATTGTCTTCGATCCGAACGGCCAGCGCTGGTCGGCCCGCGACTTCTACGGCGCCTGCTGCGGCGGCCAGATTCTTGGCAGTCTCGAGCTGAACAAGGCCGGACAAGCCGGTTTCCAGTACCTGCTCCAGGTCGCCTTCCATCGGGTGGACCTGCAGCAGTTCCTCGTGGCAGGTAAGACGGGCGAGGCGGCCGAGCGAAACTACAGCAGCGGGACCATGGATGCCTGTCTCAGCCTCGGCGCCCACGTCGGCGAGGGCGGGTCCAAGGTGGGCTTGTGCCGAATCGACATCGCCGACATGCAGGTCGGCAAAGTCTCGCCTCTGGCCAACGTGATCTCAGTTCTCCAGTTGAACGAGCCGACGGCCTACACGTTCGATCGTATGCTGGTCGAGTCCTGCCTCAAGCACAACACGCTGCTGATTCAGAAGCTCGACATGTCGGGCAAGAACGTTGCGTTCACCGGCGGCGGCACGATGGACATGCCCAGCGGCGAGGTGAATCTGACGCTCACCGCCCGCGGCAAGCGGATTGCGACGGCCAAGCCCACGGTGCTGCAATCGCTCGCTGAGGGGCTCGGCGGCGCCGTCGTCCGCATGGAAGTCACCGGCAGCATCGACGACCCCCACGTCGAGACGAAGGCCCTGCCGCTTCTGGAGGACTCGCTGCGGATTCTCGGCACCCCGCGCTGAGCCGGCTCCACCGGCAAGATGTGTTCTGGGTATCGCGGCCGATGGCATATTGCAGGTGACGGGCGGGGGCTATGATTGTGGGGCGTGCAGTGACGATCTGTCCGGCGCGAGTAAGCCGGTGGACGGCCCGGAAGAAGGCCTGGCGGATATAATCGGGAGGTGGCAGCCATGGCGCAGGCGCGGCGTGATTTGACCAGGCGGCGGTTCTTGCAGGCGGCGTCAGGCTCGGCCGCGGCGGTGCTCCTTTCGAGGTCGTCTTTCGCCCAAGACAGGCAGAGGGAGCGGCCGAACTTCCTGTGGATCAGCACGGAGGACATCGGCCCGGACCTGGGCTGTTACGGCGACGTCTACGCCGTCACGCCGAACCTCGATCGGTTGGCGGCGCAGGGCGTGCGCTACACGCGGGTGTTCACGCATGCGGGCGTCTGCGCGCCCTCGCGATCGGGGATCATCACCGGCATGTACCCGACAACCATCGGGACTCACAACATGCGATGCCAGGGTGTCCCGCCCGCCGAGGTGAAGTGCTTTCCCGAGTATCTGCGGGCCGTCGGCTACTACTGCACGAACAACGTCAAGACCGATTACCAGTTCGACTCGCCGCTGACGGCCTGGGACGAGTGCAGCAACAGGGCCCACTGGCGCAACCGGCCGGCGGGCAGACCCTTCTTTGCCGTCATCAACCTGACGCTGACGCACGAGAGCCAGATTCGCAACCGTACCAAGGCGATGATGAAGCAACTCGACAGCCTCGGTCCCGGCGAGAGGCACGACCCGGCCAACGCGGTGCTCCCACCGTACTATCCGGACACGCCCGTTGTCCGCCAGGACTGGGCGCAGTACTACGATCTCCTCACCCTGATGGACAAGCAGGTGAGGGAGATTCTCGATCAGTTGGAGGCGGATGGACTGGCGGAGAATACCATCGTCTGGTTCTGGGGCGACCACGGGCGCGGGCTGCCGCGCGCGAAACGCTGGATCTATGACTCGGGCCTCCGCGTGCCTCTGATCGTGCGGATTCCGGAGAAGTGGCGCAAGCTCGCCCTGCCGCATAATCCCGATGCCGTCAAGCCGGGGACTGTCAATGAGGATCTGATTGCATTCATCGATTTCGCACCGACGATGCTGTCGCTGGCCGGGGTGGACGTGCCGCGACACATCCAGGGCCGTGCCTTCTTCGGCAGCCGGCGAGCCAGGCCGCGAGAGTACATCTTTGCCGCCCGTGACCGGATGGATGAGGCGTACGACCTGATTCGAGCCGTACGCGACAAACAGTACAAGTACATCCGGAACTACATGTGGTATCTGTCGCGGAGCCAGGACATCGACTATATGAACGAGATGCCCACGATGCAGGAGATGCGCCGTCTGCACGCGGAGGGTAAGCTCCGAGGGCCGCAGGTGCAGTTCTTCGAGCCGACCAAGCCTGTCGAGGAGCTATATAATACGGCCGCCGATCCACACGAGGTGACGAACCTGGTCGGGGACCCGAAATACAGGGATGTTCTGGAGCGGATGCGGCGGGCTCATATCGAGTGGTGCCGCGAGACCGCGGACCTTGGCCTGATCCCCGAACCGGTGCTCGATGAGATCAAATGGCCCGACGGCAAACGGGACAAGACCGCCGAGCCGCTGTTCATCAAGCAGACGGGAAATCCGCAGGAGGGCGGCGCCGTTACGGTTGCCTGCCCGACGGCCGGCGCCTCTATCGCGTACCGCATCGGCGGCGATCCCAAAAGCGACACAGGTTGGGACCTCTATGTTTGCCCAGTGCACCTCAAGACGGAGGAGGCCCTGTTCGCCAAGGCGTGCAGGATCGGGTTCAAAGATAGCGAGGTAGTCACATTCAAGCTTGGCGACCCGGTGGCCGAGAAGCCGCAGGCTGCGCAGGCGGACACGTGGAAAGACCGGTTTGATGACGCCGCCCTGCGTACGCGGCTGCTCAAGCTCAAAGAACTCGACTTTAAGGGACCTAATGCCACGCACGTGTACCTGAACCACCTGGAGGACGCGAATCCCGTCATCAGATACTGGGCGACGGTGGGTCTGCTCGCCAGTTGCAGATTCCCCGTCGATATGGCGTTCGCCAAGCCCGCGATGGAGACCAAGTTGGAGGATCCATCGATAATCGTTCGCATCGCGGCGGCACAGGCCCTGTGTGAATGGGGACAAGAGAAGGACGGGCTGCCGGTGCTTGCCCAGGCGCTAAAGCACCCTATGGACAAGGTCCGGCTGTTTGCGGTCATCGCGCTGGACAAGGTCGGCGAGAAAGCCCGCCCGGCCCTGACGCAGATCAAGGCCGCTGCCCAGGACCACGATGAGTACGTGACGAGTGTGGCCAAAACGCTCGCCGCTCACCTGGAAGGGCGGTGATCGCAGTCCCGCCAGGGGCTAAGAAGGTGGGAAGGCAGGAACGTAAGAAGGTCGGGTGCCCGGGATTCCGTTCCTGACTTCTCACCTTCTTACCTTCCTCCCTTCATGCCTTACGCGATCTTCCGGACGGCCAGCGTGTACACCGGCCGGCCGTCTTTGAGGTACTTGCGCTCGTAATTCGTGCCGGTCAGCTCGCCCTCCCGCGCGCCGGCGGGACGCGGGAACTCAATCTCCTCCAAGATCTCGCCGTAGGCCGATGTCGCCTCCTTGATCTGCTCGAAGTACTCCGCATGATCGGTGGCGATGCGAATTGTGCCGCCGGGCTTGAGACACCGAATGAGGATATCCAGATTCGATCTTTGCACAAGCCGCCTCTTGTGGTGTCGCTTCTTCGGCCACGGGTCAGGGAAGTAGATATGAAAGCAGTCCACCGACTCTTCGGGCACAAAGTCCCGCAGGAACGGCACGGCGTCGGCACGCACGAGGCGGACGTTCGTCAGGCCCCAGCGGCCCACGCGATCGATCGCGTGGCGGAAGAACCTCCGAGCCCACTCGATCCCGAGGAAATTCACCTCCGGCTGGGCCTTCGCCTGGGTTACCAGGAACGTCGCCTTGCCCGAGCCGATCTCGATATGGACCGGGCCGGGACGTCCGAAAATCTGGATAAAATCCAGCCGCCCCTGGAAATCTTCCGATCTTAACATCACCTCCGGGTATTCCTGCAACGGTCGTCTCATCGTCCAGTCACACGCAAAACTATGAATCAGGTCGCGAATTACGGGATTTGAAAGTCCTATTATATAGGGGGAATTGGTCACGGTGAAGACCCGCGAGAAATTTGCCCGGCGAGCGTTACTAAAGTGCGCCGTTGCGGCACTCGACTATAGGAGTACGAACTCTTTTGTGGGTGACACGTATGCCTCAATGTGAGGGGTCGTGGAGCCCGGAAAGGACGCCAGTAGGATGATGCTGCAGATGGTCAGGGCGAAACGGCGGCAGGTTCTGGTGGATGTCAACACCCAGCGAGATTTCCTGTTGGCTGACGGCAGCGCATGCATCCGCAATCACCGGCGCGTCCTGGCGCACATCCGCCGGGTCATGGCCTGGGCCCGGGCCAGGGACATCCCGATCATCTCCACCTGCGAGGTCTATCCCGACGGCAATCACAACGGCGAGCCTCACTACTGCGTGGACGGCACCGCCGGACAACTGAAGATCGGCTATACGCTGGTGCCCAACCGCGTCAGCTTCCCGGCCGATGGCAACACGGACCTGCCGCGGGACATGCTGCGGCGTTACCAGCAGGTGATCCTCCACAAGCGTTGCATGGACCCGTTCGACGAGCCCCGGATCGACCGGCTGCTCAGCGAGGTCTGTGCAGCGGAGTTCATTCTCATCGGTGTCTGCGCCGAGGGGGCCGTCAAGGCCGCCGCCCTGGGTCTGCTCCAGAGGGCCAAGAAGGTCAGCGTCGTGATCGACGCCGTGGGCTACCACGACAACCGCGAGGCGAAGATGGCCTTCCGCAAGATGGAGGCCAAAGGCGCCAGCCTGATCGACACCCGCAAGCTTGCCGGCCTGTCCCGTCTGCGCCTCGTAGGCATCTGCCACTGCGAAAGCTGCCAGCGGATGTACCAGAAGGCCATGTTCGGCGTCTCGCAAGAGAACTGACCGGCGTCACAAGCCATCGCCGGCGTGAGATGTCAGGCTTCCCGTAGACCTCCCGTTCATCCCCTCGTCATCTCGCCTCCGCCGGCGACCGGTCGGAAAAGGGTTGTCCCTGCCCCAGGCGCTCGGTAGACTATGGCTATGAAGTCTGCCATGGGACGGAACGACATGAAGATCGACGGGCAGGGCAGGAAGAGCGGAATGTCCCCTTTCCCCCACAGCGCCGATTCCACCATCGGCGGATAATGGTCCAGGGAGTCTCCTGTCTTGTTCACGACAATCATGATCTCTGCGGCAATGTGGACCTCCGTCGGAGCGGCGTTGCCGACTGTGCGCGTCGCGGCGGACGATGTCCAAATCAGCGAATCCTGCATGGTCGTCATCCCCCCCGGGACCATCATCGAGGACGCTAACGGCGATGGTGTGATTCAGATCGTCGCCTCGAATATCGAGGTCCGCTTCGCCGCTGGTTCCGTGTTGCGCGGTGCGTCGACCGACCGGCCGCCGGAGGAGTATCGCGGCTACGGCATCCGCCTCCGGGGCCACTCGAACGTGACGATTCGCGACGCTCGCATCAGCGGGTTCTGGGGCGGCCTCTGGGCCACGAACGCCGACGGCCTGACCCTCGACGCCGTGGATGCCTCGGACAATCGACGGGCCTATTTGAAATCCACGCCGGCGGCCGAGGACGGCGGCGACTGGCTCTTCCCGCATCGCAACGACGATAACGAGTGGCTGACCCAGTACGGGGCGGCGCTCTACGTGGAAGATTCCAACGGCGTGACCGTTCGGAACTGCCGGGTCCGCCACGGCCAGAATGCTCTGTGCCTGGATCGCGTGAGCGACTCCCGCGTGTACGACAACGACTTTTCCTTCAATTCCGGCTGGGGCCTCGCCTTGTGGCGCTGCCGGCGCAACGCGATCACCCGCAACGCCTTCGATTTCTGCGTGCGCGGCTACAGCCACGGCGTGTACAACCGCGGGCAGGACTCCGCGGGTATTCTCATGTTCGAGCAGAACTGCGACAACGTCATCGCGGAAAACTCGGCGACCCACGGCGGCGACGGCTTCTTCGGCTTTGCCGGCCTGGAGGCGCTGGGCGAGACCGGCGAGCACCCCGCCGACTGGTACCGCCGGCGCGGCAACGACGGGAACCTGCTCATCGCCAACGATTTCTCCTACGCCCCGGCGCACGGGATCGAGATGACCTTCTCGTTTGGAAATGTCTTTTACGCGAACCGCCTGGTCGAGAACGCCATTTGCGGCGTCTGGGGCGGCTACTCCCAGGATACTCTCATCGCGCGAAACCAGATCGAAGGCAACGGCGAGATGGCCTACGGGCTCGAGCGCGGCGGCATCAACATCGAGCACGGCCAGGGCAACCGCATTCTCGACAACATCTTCCGTACAAACAAATGTGGCATTCACCTATGGTGGTCCCCGGCTGAGGACTTCGCCCGCAAGCCCTGGGCCAAGGCGAACGACATCGAATCGAAGGACAACCTCGTCAGCGGCAATCGCTTCGTGGGAGACAAGCTCGCGTTTCACCTGCGCGGACGCAGCGAGCTGGTCCTGGGCGCGAACACCTTCGAGGGCGTCGAGCGGGAAGTACTGAAAGATGACGACGCCGTCATCCGGAAGATCGCAGAGCCAAATGTCACGATATCTCCACCGGCGTACACGGCGTACGGCGCGAGCCGGCCGGTAGGGGCGCGCCGGCATCTGGCCAGCCGACGCAACATCATCATGACGGAATGGGGACCCTGGGACCATGAGGCGCCGCTGGTCCGGCTGGCACAGGATGACGGGGCTTCGGTGCGCTACGATCTCTACCAGCTTCCGCCGGGAGCCGACGTCACGGTCGAGGGCCCGCATGTCACGGGCCAACTCAGCGCTCCGGAAGACGCCGAGCACAAGATTGCATATACGGTGGCGGCGGACCGGCCCGGCGTGTATCCCTACCGCATACAGTTGAAGGCAGAGAACTGGCGGCAGGAGGTTTCCGGCACGCTGGTCTCCGCCACGTGGAACGTGACCTTCTTCGGGTGGACCACGGCGACCGACCCACGCGAGGACCTGGGAGCCTGGCGCAAATTGTCCGAGGCACCGGCCGCCGTATCCGGCACCGTGAAACAGTTGCGATTTCCGTACGGCTGGGGCGGGCCCAGCGATCTGAAGCTTTCCCCAACCATCACCGACGCTCACCTTGGCGCCGACCACTTCGGCATGATCGCCCGGACGCAACTGCCGCTGACCGCCGGCGCCTGGGAGTTTGTGACCCTCAGCGACGACGGCGTGCGCGTCACCGTCGACGGCGCGCCGATCATCGACAACTGGACCTGGCACGGCCCTACGCGGAACACAGGCACCCTGACGCTGCCCGCTGACAAGACCGTCGAGATCGTAGTCGAGCACTTCGAGATCGACGGCTACGCCGTCCTGGAACTCGCAATCTCCCCCCAGACCTCGCCCCCTGCGAATAGATAACACGCCTTGTGGCCGGGCCGGGAGAAAGTGCCGAGCTGATCACGATTCCGTGACAGCCTTAATTCAGTCAGAAGGCATGAAGACAGACATTTTCGTCTCAATTCGGCAAGAACGCTATGAACATACCCAGAAGCACGGTCAAAAATGAGCCGATTGCAGTCATGCCCGAAACCCTTGCCAGACGTTGGCATCTATTCTTCAAGCCATACCATATGAGTAAACAGACGAGGAAGGCGCCCAAGGCGAATTGGTTCATCCCCAAGAGAAACGCGATAGCTGATGGCGCGGCTTCCGAAATGGTGGGCAATGGCGTATCGGTTGGCCCGGAGAGCGCACGTCCATACTTCACATTGTAGACTATGAGCGAGATCGCTGGATCGCGAGGGTATCTTGCCAACAAGATGCCGACCAATCCGGCAGCCTGGAAAAGGAGAAGAAGCCAGGCTATGGCGAGTAGTACTCCGCATACAACTGGGGCACGAGACCTCTTCTGTATCGCATCTTTGGGAAGCGAGTCCGTTGGCCTGACGTACTCACTCCTGGTCTGTTGCTGTTGTACGCCGCCAAGTCCTTTCAGTGAAGATGACTCGATCTCGCTGGGATCGCTTGCTCTCTTGGCCTCTGGTTCGTGTGTCGCCCCCATGGGCTCCAAGTAATCCAAGCCCACTTGGCGGAGACGAAAACATGAGTAGCTCAAACCAGCCATGACGAGGAAACACCCGAAATAGACGTCTTCCCTCTCAGCGTTCGACAGGACGAGGGCAGACGAGATGATCGGCAGAGTCAACACGAACTCAGCAAAGCAACGATGCGTGACTTTCCCATGTTTCCATTGTTCGAGGATCATTGGGAAGAAAGAGACGATCAGCCAGACAAGAGCAGCCGCCCAGAGCCCAGCAGGATTCCACGCGTGGTGTCGACCATGCTCATGCGTAGTCAGACAAGCGATTCCACCTATGACCCAAAGCAGCCAGAATCCCCAAACGAATACAATAGCCAGTATCCGCCGAGACATTTCTTTGTGATCCATGACAGACTCCAGAAAGCGCAGCAATCGCTACTTATCGCGGCTATTTTCCCCGCTTTGTGTACTTGCGGAAACGTTACTTGCTCCAGTGCGAATTGGGTATGAGATACCCAGATGTCCATTTCTGTTCGCCCCATCTTCATTGAATGCCTCAGGCAATGCTTTCTTCATCTGGTTTTCGAGAGACACCCATAGTCGAGTCACGTCGTCAAAATCTGGGTCTGCATGAAAGCACGAACCCTTCGCTCTATCCATGCTGCGCTCGCTTTTGGGTACCGGATACCGTCCAAAAATGACAACGAAACTCTCCAGGCGACCCAGCAAAGAATCACGCTGTTGAGAATTGGGTCTGGCTAAGCCCGCGCGGGCCCAGAGATCTCTTAGGTGATGCGTCGCGAGGGTCTTGGAGATTCCTTGTGGCTCAATTAGCTCCGGATGCTCTGCCACCAGGACAGCTTTCAACGCAGCTTCGATAGCCATGCCCATAAGGAGCATGTAAACGGGGCCAAATCTGAAGTCGGCCGTTGCGGTTTTCAGATCACGATGTTTTCTTTTCTCGGGCCAACAGTTGTCGCGTAGAGTATCTGCGGCCTGTTTCAGCCTACTTGAGGACAACCACCATGTTCCGGGGTTCTCTCCAAGGTAACTGAACAACAGATTGCAACTCTCCCCCATTGATTCCGAATCTGTAGACATGTTTTAGTCCCTCCCGAACGTGATCCGCACCAAGCAATCATCCACAAGCACTGTCCCGGCGGTCCCGTCATGGATGCAATCCCTCGCTGCTGTTGAGTTGTATCGGCCGGAAAGAGAGGCGAGATAAGAAAAAAAGCAGGAGATGAGACGGTGTCGGGTACTTTTTCGAGGCCGGTCGGGCTGGGGGCTACTGGCGGAGTCTCTTCGGGTCGAGCAGACGTGCGCCGTGGTGAACGGTCGATTCGGCTATTCGCTCCTTGACTTTCTCGTGAGGGATCAGTTCGCCGGCGTCGGCCTGTTGGAGTCCCCGCTCGATCTTGGCCAAAAGGAACAGCCGCTCCATGGCGTCCTCAAGGGAGGCGTCGTCGGGCAGAGCCTGCATCGCTTGAACAGCTTTCTCTTTCGTCGTCATAAATGCAGTATACCTGAACGGGCAGACCGGTTCAATAGGCATGTCGAGAATCAAGGAGGGCTCTTGCCTGCCGCTATTGGTTGTCGCAGATCGGTTTGACCACAGGGGTCTGCTGCTGTATAAACGCCGGCATGATGTCTCTTGCACAAGTCCATTCTCATGGTTCGTACGGCTCGTTGGAGGCAGCTTGATGCAGACGCGAAGAGAGTTTTTGAAGGCGGCGGGGGTGACGGCCGCGTCGGTATCGCTCGGCTCGCTTGGTTCGGGATGCCGGACGGGGGGAGCGGGGCGGGGGTCGGCGAGTTTGCGGGATCGGCCGAATATCGTCTTTATCTTGGCGGATGATCTGGGGTATGGGGATCTGGGCTGCTATGGGCAGAAGACGATTCAGACGCCGAACCTGGATCGCATGGCGGCGGAGGGGATGATCTTCGCCGATCACTACTCCGGCACGTGCGTGTGCGCGCCGTCGCGGTGCTCCCTGATGACCGGCCTGCACACGGGGCACACGTACATTCGCGGCAATAGCGAGGTCCAGCCGATGGGCCAGTTGCCTCTGCCCGCCGAGACTGTGACATTGCCGAAGGTGCTGAAGCAGGCCGGTTACACGACGGCTCTGATCGGCAAGTGGGGCCTGGGCGGGCCCGACAGCACCGGCATTCCCAACAAGCAGGGCTTCGACTCCTTCTTCGGCTACCTGTGCCAGCGGCACGCGCACAACTACTATCCGGAGTTCCTCTTTCGCAACGAGGAGCGTGTCCCGCTGAGCAACGAGGTTAAGCCGGTCAATCCACCCAGCGGCGTGGCGACGAAACGCGTCCAGTATTCCCACGATCTGTTTGCCGCGGCGGCCCTCGACTTCGTGTCGCGCAACAAACGCGGCCCATTCTTCCTGTACCTGGCCCTCACGATTCCCCATGCGAACAATGAGGCGGGGAACGATGGCATGGAGGTCCCGTCGTTTGGGCCTTACGCGGATGAGGATTGGCCCCAGCCGCAGAAGGGCCACGCTGCCATGATCACGCGCATGGATGCCGATATCGGCAGACTGTTCGCAAGGCTCAAAACCCTCGGACTTGATGAGAAAACGCTGGTGCTGTTCTCCAGCGACAACGGGCCGCACAAGGAGGGCGGGGCCGATCCGAAGTTCTTCGACAGCAACGGGCCCTTACGCGGCCAAAAACGCGACCTGTACGAGGGCGGCATCCGTGTGCCGCTGATCGCCCGCTGGCCCGGGAGGATTCGCGCAGGCTCGGGGACGAATCACGTCTGTGCGTTCTGGGATTTCCTGCCGACTTTCTGCGATCTGGCCGGCGTCACGCCGCCGGAGGGAATCGACGGTGTCTCCATCCTGCCCACGCTGCTCGGCAAGCCGCAGGAGCAAAAAGCGCATTCGTATCTCTACTGGGAGTTCCATGAGCAGGGCAAAAAGCAAGCTGTGCGCATGGGCGATTGGAAAGCTGTCCGGCTGAACGTCGCCAAGGACCCGAACGGACCCATCGAGTTGTACAATCTCAAGGACGACCTCGGCGAGGAACGCAACATCGCCGACCAGTATCCGGAGATCGTCCAACAGATGACCGAGATCATGAAAACGGCGCGGACCCCCTCGGAGCATTGGCCCTGGCCGTAAGTATCCGCGCGGCAGCGGCAAGGCGGAAGCCTTTGTTCGTAGAAGATATGGAACGACCGGCTCTCGCCGATAGAGTGATGGTTCGGCGTGCCGCAGGTCTGCGGCACTATCGCGGGTTACTATCGGCGATAGCAGAGCCGCACAACAATCCCCCTTGATTG
>Ga0315282_10006330_pt1 | contig 19877 bp, 22 predicted proteins | sample YL17G07_20_MG_FD_203693 | JGI IMG/M metagenome (GOLD analysis project Ga0315282, IMG submission 203693) | Sediment microbial communities from Yellowstone Lake, YNP, Wyoming, USA - YL17G07_20 | ecosystem: Environmental > Aquatic > Freshwater > Lake > Sediment | place: USA: Wyoming | collected... | reverse complement strand
AAAGAAAGTTCTGGGCTTACGATAAAATTTGTCAATATGCAAAGACCTAGCGACAGCTATGAATGAATAATATGTAACAAGAAAGAAACTTAAGAAAAAAATTCTATTTTATTTGTTCAACACCCCAAATCCTGGTTTTTGGGAAAAAATAGAAAAATTCAAATAACCACAATCTTTTTAAAGAAAAACCCCTTTCTCTTGGTTGGTGGTTTAAATGAGTGAAAGACAGGTCTTATTAGCTGGAAACTCAAACATAGAACTGGCCAAAGAGATATCTTCTTACCTGAACATTCCTCTGACTCCTATTGAGGTTACATCATTTAATGATGGGGAGATCTATGTTCATATTGAAAGGAGTGTCAGGGGCGCCAAGGTCTTTATAATTCAACCGACGAGCTCGCCTGTTAATACCCACCTAATGGAGCTGCTCCTTATCATTGATGCATGCAAAAGAGCCTCTGCAAAGGAGATTAATGCTATTATCCCTTACTTTGGATATTCCAGGCAGGATCGTAAGACTCTTCCAAGAGAACCAATCAGCTCAAAATTAATTGCAAATCTTATTGAATCAGCAGGCGCGCATAGAGTTGTGACATTTGACCTGCATGTTGATCAAATACAGGGCTTCTTTAACATTCCGGTGGATAACCTGGAGGCTCTTCCATCCATAGCTAACTATATGCTAGACAAAAAACTCTTAGATCTGGTTGTTGTCGCACCGGATGTGGGTGGGGCAAAGAGGGCAAGAAGGCTGGCAAAGCTCCTTGATACGAATATAGCGATTATTGATAAAAGGCGGCCTGCGCATGGAGTTTCGGAAGTCCTTAATGTCATCGGGGATATTGAAGGCAAGAACTGCATAATATTGGATGACATAATTGATACTGCTGGAACAATTACCAGCGCTGCAAAGGAATTAAAAAAACAAGGCGCAAGGGATATCTATGTGGCAGCCACACATGCAATATTTTCAGGGCATGCTGTAAAATTGCTCCAAGATAACTCAATCAAGGAGGTTATTGTAACAAATACAATACAACTTCCAGAAAACAAGAGATTTACCACATTAAAAATAATATCGTTAGCTCAGATACTTGCAGAATCCATCAAGAGAATATACGAGGGGGAACCGATGGGGGTAATATTTGATGGTCTATATGACAAAATAACTAAGAAAAGGAATGAAGATGAATAAAGAAAAAGTACAGGAAAAATACATTGAGCTGCAGATTATTGAGCAGCATATAAAACAACTACAAAAGCAGATTCAGATGGTTGAGTCCCAGATTACGGAGCTAGCCACAGCGCATGAGGCGTTGGAGGATTTTAAGAAATTACAGGCTGGAACAAAGATATTGGTGCCAATCTCAAATGGGATATTTGCTAAAGCTGAGGTCAAAGACACCAAGGAATTGATTGTAAATGTGGGTGCAAATGTAACTGTGAATAAGGATGTTGAGGCTGCGAAAAGCCTTATTCAAGAGCAAATCGATGAGATGAAATCCTTCCAAGAAAGGGTTATATTGGACTTGCAAAACTTGGGAGAAAAAGGGAGTTCTCTTGAAACAGAGCTTCAGAGTATGATTTCTGAGAAATAATGCACTATGTTCAACTTTTTTAGAAAAAAACTAAAGGATACAGTATCTAAGATATCTAAAGAGATAGATGAAAAAGCCGAAGGAAGAGAAGAAATAGTTGAAGTTAAAGAACCAGAAGAAAAAGCTGAAGAGAAGAAAGGTTTTTTTACAAAACTTAAGGAAAAATTCTTGAAAAGGGAAGAAAAACTAGAGGAAAATATTGAGAAAGAAGTTGTTACGAAAGAAGAGATAGAGATTGCAGAGAAGAAAATCAATGAAGAGAATAAATCTGAAAAAAAGAAAGAGACGCCCAAACAGGAAGAAACCTTTGTTACTGAAGAGAAGAAGGAAGAAAAGAAATACGATATTAAACCAGAGATAAAGATAGAAGAACATCATATTAGCCAGAAACCACATGAAACCCATATGGGAAAGGAAAAACACCTAAGGGAAGAGCTTAAAAATCTGGCAAAAACTAAAGAATTCGGGAAACCAACAGAAGTTAAGAAAAAAACTTTGTTGGAATCTGAAATACCAATAAAGACAAAAGAGCCCAAGGAAGGGCTAGAAAAAGAGAGGGAACCAGAGAAAGCAAACGAAGCTCAGAAGAAACTAGACATTCAAGAGATGCCTGAAGAAGTCACTGAGGAGGAGCCAAAGAAAAAGGGTTTTTTTAATGCCATTAAAGAAAAGATAATCACTAAAAAAATAAATGAGTCTCAATTTGAAGATATTTTCTGGAACCTTGAATTGGTGCTGATGGAGAATAATGTTGCTGTTGAAGTTATATCAAAGATTAAAGAAGACTTAAAAAATGATATTGTAGAAAAGTCAATCATTAGAAACAAAATAGAAAAAACTATTGAGGATTCTCTCAAGAATTCGATTAGAGATTTATTCAAAAAAGAAAAATTTGATTTTTTGACAAAAATAAGGGAAAAAAAGCCATTTGTTATCTGTTTTTTTGGCATAAATGGTTCTGGCAAAACAACTTCCATAGCTAAAATTGCCAAACTGATAAAGAACAATAAACTAAGCTGCGTTTTAGCTGCATCAGACACGTTCAGGGCCGCTTCCATTGAGCAACTGCAGATGCATGCTAACAAGCTTGGGATAAAGATGATAAAGCATGATTATGGCTCTGATCCTGCTGCTGTCGCTTATGATGCTATAGAGCACGCTAAATCAAAGAACATAGATGTTGTTTTGATAGATACGGCTGGAAGGATGCACTCGAATGTCAACCTGTCAGATGAGATGAAAAAGATAGTAAGAGTGTCAAAACCTGACTTAAAGATTTTTGTTGGAGAGGCCATTACAGGGAATGATTGCATTGAGCAAGCAAAGACATTTAATGAAGCTATAGGCATAGATGCTATTATACTAGCAAAAGCGGATATTGATGAAAAAGGAGGGGCTGCTGTTTCTGTCAGTTATGTTACTGGAAAACCCATCATATATTTAGGAACAGGGCAGGAATATGATGACCTTCAAAAGTTCGATTCAGATGTAATATTAAGTAATTTGGGATTGACTTGATCTAATTATTTTAGTATTGAAGTTGATTAAAGGTTTAGTTATTACTTTATAATGGTAATATTTATAAAGAATGTATCATTTCTTAGATTTATGGGAGACGACATTATACCGCAAATAAGAACTCTTGATGATGCAATTCAATTAATCAGCAAAGAATTAGATCCAAATTTGGCAGAGAAGAGATTTGAGTTTTATCTGGGAGCCTGCGTTGGGATTTTGAAATATAGAGAGGAACATGAACCTGTCCATTGCAACCATAGCATTAGTGGTTGTGATTTTTATAAGGATGGAAAATATTATGGTAGTTTAGTTGTTGATATTGATCCAGATTGGAAAATGTTGAATTCTGCTGATTATCAAGGTCAACATCCAAATATCAATACTGTAGCTCATCCACATATAGGGGTTAATATTGTACGACAAAGAACAACTACAAATCCTAATGTTTTACTTGGTAGAACTGACGCTCATCAAACAGCTTTTTTAGGAGTTAGTCCAAAAGCAGAAGCGGTTAACTCAGGTTTATCTGCAGTTTTTCTGCGTAAATATATAGATTAATATGCGGATTTTTTCTGATACTGGTTTTCTGATTTAGACTTGATTTTTAGCTACGGATTTTGATTTCTTTATCTGAAGTTTATTTAGAGGAATTAGAAACCATATCCTCGCAAGCAACTACATTTGTCCCTTAACACTGGTTGGATTATACTTGGATGCCACCTTAATCGAAATATTTTTAAATAAGCTTCTCTAAGGTGGTATTAATTTCAAAAAAGGGGTGTTTGTATGGCAAAAAAAAAGGTAAAACCAAACCAGATCGAAAGAAAAAAACAGGAGATGGGCAGACTTGTTGCAATTCTTAGTTATATTCCCATTATAGGATGGATTATAGCGTTAGTTATCCACGTTAACCACAAAACATCATTAGGAGGGTTTCATCTTAGAAATGCATTGATATTGCATTTGGCATGGGCTCTCTTTAACTGGGCGCCTATGATTGGAGCATTTATAGCGCTTCTGATTGCATTTATTTGGATAGTTGGTATAATCTACGCAGTGAATGGGAAAGAAAAGAGGTTGCCTATTATAGGGTCTTTTGCACAGGATTTGTTGAAAGGCTTATAAGAATTCAATCTCTCCGTTTAGGTAAACGCCTTTCTTCAAGTCGACAGGCCGCCAATCGTCAACAACTAAATTACCATCTAGCCAGTCTGCTAACTCTTTTGGATTCCCAATTGTGGCGGATAAGCCTATAATCTGAACTTTTTTCAATATTTTTCTTAATATTGTAATCAAAATCTCCAAAGTTGGACCCCTTCCTGCATCGTTTATCAAATGTATCTCATCAACTATCACTGTTGAAACCATACCCAGCCAGGGCGTATGATGCCTGATCAATGAATCTAACTTTTCTGCAGTACAAACAATCAAATCATAGTCCGCTAAATAGAGATCTGCTGAATCCAGATTTCCTATAGAGAGTGCAATTCTTATTAGATTTCCGTATCTTTTTTTAAAGTCATTGAACTTTTCACTGGCAAGCGCTTTTAATGGAACAATATAGATTACTTTTCTGTCATTTTCTAGAATAGATTTCAGTGATGCCAGCTCAGCAATCAAGGTTTTTCCAGAAGCAGTTGGGGTACATACCAAAAGGTTTTTGTTTTCCAACAATCCGTTTTCAATTGCTTTTTTTTGGGCTGGCCTTAACTCTTCGATTTCCTTGGACAATATCTCGTAAATCTCTTTTGGTATTTTATTTTTAATCTCTTTCAGTTGCATCTTATGAGTTAGTTAGCTACCATTTATTTAATTTATCATTTTTAAAAGGATATCTAAGAATTACTAAAACACAAAGCAGCAGCACCTAACACTCCCGCATTATCTCCCAGTTTGCTTTTAACTATCTTTACACCTTGAATAAATGCCCTTTTCTTTACTATATCCTTCATTGTTTTATTAAAGAATTCCCATGCATTGGAAATGTTACCGCCAACAATCACTATGTCTGGATCCAATATATCTGCAATATTTGTGATGCCTACTCCAAGATAAAAGCCAATCTCCTGCCAAAGTTTTATAGCTTTTTTATTTTTCTTCTCAGCTAAATCAAATAGTCCTTTTGGATTTTTTATATTTAATGCCTTAGCTTGTCTTAGGATACTCCTCGCAGAAACATAACTCTCAATGCACCCAGCATGTCCGCATTTTGATTTAGGTCCATTAAAATCAATGATGCTGTGGCCTGCTTCAGAGGCATTGCCTTTCCCATAATAAGGCTTTCCTTCAATCACAATACCGCTCCCCACTCCTGTACCTAGTGTTATGCCAACAACATAGGATTTGCCTTTGCCAGCACCATAAAGGCTTTCTCCAACCGTAAAACAATTTGCATCATTGTCTATAAAAACAGGCATCCTGAATTTTTTTTGAATTATCTTTTTTATATCGAGATTTTTAAAAGGTAAGTTAGGAGAATGCTTAACAATTCCATTTTTTTTGTCTATTATACCTGGAACCCCTAACCCAATAGCGCTTATTTTTTTTGATGATAGCTCCTCTATGATATTAATTGTATTTCTGATTATTCCCTTTACTTCCTTTCCTGTTTTGGTTTTTAATCTAGAAATAATCCGACCATTTTGGGCAATAACGGCAGCCCTTATATTTGTTCCCCCCATGTCAACCCCTATTGCATATTCCATTGTTCTAACAAACTGATTTCCTCATATATAAATATTTGTGTTTGATTAAGCTGTGCTATTTTTTAATCAATAATGGATGTTTAAGGTTATGTTAATTCAACTTTCCAACTTAACATATAACCTTTTTGGATAATCATTTATCAGCCCATGAAAACTTTTTTCATCGTATCATTTGACATATTTACTATTGAAACCATTAATCCAGTTAGAAAAATTTAAATACAAAATAGAATAAATAACAAGCATGCCTCAAACTATAAAAGCAATAATCCTTGCAGGTGGTCTGGGAGAGAGATTACGGCCTTTGACTGATAAAACTCCGAAACCATTACTCCCTATACGGGGAAAACCGATTATGCAATACTCTATTGAGAATCTACAAAAATCAGGTATTACTCATATAATCTTAGGAATAAGCTATTATGCAGATAAAATCAAGGAATATTTTAAGGATGGGAAACAATTTGGGGTACAACTTGAATACTCTATTGAAGAATCTCCCTTGGGAACAGGTGGCGCTGTTAAACAGGCTGCACAAAACATTGATAAGCCTTTTATTTTACAGTGGGGAGACAATCTTATGGATATTGATTATAAAAAAATGATTGAATCTCATAAAAAGAATAATGCCCAGGTTACTATTGCTTTAACTCCCAGAGAGGATGTAGAGCATTTTGGGGTAGCAAAGCTTGACGGAGATAAAATAGTTAAATTTATAGAGAAGCCAAAGAGAGAGCATGCACCTTCTAATCTGATAAACGCAGGGGCTTTTGTAATAAATCCTGAAGCTCTAGACATTTTACCTAAGGGAAAATCCTCAATTGAGAGAGACTGTTTTGAAAAACTCGCATTGCAAGGAGTGGTTTTTGGTTTTAAGCATAAAGGCCAGTGGTTTCCCACTGATACTATTGAAAAATATAAAAAAGCAGAAATAGAATGGAAGAGCTTTTAATAAGTCTTTCTTAACTCTTTAATACCATTGACGCAATTTTCTATCTTCCCATTTCTTAAAGCAGCTATAATCTGGTTGGCTGCATCTACCGCCACATTAATCTGCGCTTCTTTTGTTGAAGCCCCCAAATGAGGAGTGCATATTACCTTATCATGGATAAGCAATGATTGGCATATAGGTGGCTCCTCTTTGTACACATCCAAAGCAGCTGCTGCAACCTTGCCAGAGAGTATAGCTTTTTCCAGCGCCTCTTCATTGATGATTTCACCTCTGGCTACATTGATAATCTTTACACCTGTCTTCATCATCTCAAACTCTTTCTCTGAAATTAAATCTTTGGTCTTATTATTCAAAGGTACATGGACTGTTATATAATCAGATTTTTTTACGATATCTTCAAAATTAGCTTTTACAATACCCATCTTTTTCATTGTTGCCATATCTATGTAGGGATCAAAAGACAACACATTCATTTCCAATGCAAGAGCAACCTTGGCAACTTTTTTGCCGACATTTCCAAGACCTATGATGCCTAATGTTTTTCCTTTTAATTCAGTAGCCTCATACTTCTTCCTATCCCAAACTCCTCCCTTTAGCTCGATTGTGGAATGCATTACATGCTTTGAAAGCATCATTAACAAAGTTAAGGTGTGCTCTGCTGCCGCATTAATATTACCAAATGGAGTGTTTTCAACTACTATACTGTATTCTGCTGCAGTAGCTGTATCAATATTATCAAAGCCAACACCTGCCCTTACAACAAGCTTTAAATTTTTGGCAGCTTTGATAACATCTTTGGTAATATCTACACCTGATCTTACAATCATAGCATCGCAGTCTTCGCATATTTCTATTAATTCTTTCTCGCTTATACCTGGTTTATTCACAACATCAAAACCAGCTTCTTCTAAGATTTTTACTGCTTCTTTATTCAACTTGTCAGGAATCAATACTTTTATTTTTATCACCTTATTGAATCTTTAGGTTGCACATTCATTCAAAAATATTTTTCAAGCTCTTGTGTAAGAGTTTTTATTTCATCAAGTGTAAGGTCACCCATGTGAGCAATCCTAAACGTATTTGGTTTGCCTTCTGCTTCAAGCTTTTCATTAAGCTTTTTATATCCTGAATCAATGCTATACCCATAGGTTGCCATCTTTTTTTTAATAGCGCTAAAATCAAGCTTTTTAATATTTATCATGCAGGATATTGTGTTGGAATGATATCCTTCCTCAGAAAACATTTTGAGGCCATTTCTTTGCGCCCAATCTCTAGTATATTCTGCCATTCTTTTATGACGTCTGAACCTGTTTTCAATACCTTCTTTTTCAATCCTCTCAATTTGTTTCTTTAAAGCGTACAAATGAGGTATTGAGGGCGTATAAGGGGTTTCATTCTTGTCATAAGCATTTTTTAGTTCAAGGATATCAAAGTAATAGCCCCTTCCAGAAACTGTTTCAGCTTTCTTGAAGGCTTTTTGGCTTACTGATGCAACAGAAATTCCCGGAGGAAGCGCCAATGCCTTCTGTGAAGAAGCCAAACAGATGTCAATGCCTAACCTCTCAACCTCTATCTTAATTCCAGCTAGCGAGGATACCGCATCTACGAACCAAAGCACATCAGGATGTTTTTCCATAACTTTAGCAATAGGTTTTAGATCTGATGCAACTCCAGTAGAGGTTTCGTTATGGACCATGGCGAATGCTTCATAATCTCCATTGGAAAGTTCTTTATCAATTTCCTCAGGTTTCACTGCCTTGCCTGATTCATATTTTACCCTTACAACCTCTTTTCCGCAGCTTTCTGATATATCTGCCCATTTTTTGGAGAAAGCGCCATTAACCGCGTGAAGCACTTTTTTATTGACACAGCATCTTGAGGAGGCTTCCCAAAAACCTGAACCTGATGATGTTGAGATTAAAACATCATTGTCTGTAAAAAATATTTTTTTAAGACCCGGTTTGAGGCTGGCAAACAAATCCCTGAACTCCTGCGTTCTATGGCCTATCTGAGGTTTGCTGAGCTCATGTAAAATCTCTTCTCTGACCTCTGTTGGCCCTGGTATAAATAATCTGTTTGTCATAATAACACCTTATTTCTCAATCTTATTAATAGCCAGCCCGGAATAAACCTTGGGATAAAAATATGTCGATTTTTGAGGCATTGTTTCTCCTGCCCTTGCTGTTAAAAAAATCTCCCTCATAAGAGGGGGATTAAGGAAGAAAGCAAATTGATATTTTTCTTCGTTTAGTTTATCCAACGCCCTTTTACTCCCTTTTGTATATTCAATATGTGTTCCTTTTAATTGATCTTCCTCAGTTATGCCTAAGATATCGTTAAAAACTACTTTGTGGAGTATATTGACATCAAGCTTCTTATAAACGTCTGTTTTTTCCTCATAATATTCATCCAAAAGATTGTTGTCCTTTAATCTTAAAAGATAAGATCTTTTATTACTGAAACAATACATTCCAAAAACATGGTTTTTTAGGTTAATTGTCTTATCAACCATGATTTGGGTGTTATCCATTTTCTGAATCAGCTCTTCTGCTGTTTTTAATTCTTCAATCTCAAAATAGTTTACTAATCTTATCAAAATCTTATCTACCTCTATGGCCAGATTAAAGACAAACCTGTCAATAGGCAGAACAAATAGTCCTTCATTAAATGAATTGATGAAGCAGCATACAGTATATTGGGCATCCTTTAATTCTGGGTGTTCTTCCCTAAACTTTAGAACTGATCTGTAGCGGTGATGGCCGTCAGCTATTATGCATTGATAACGGCTCATCTCTTTTTTTATCTTATCTGCAAATCCTTTATCAGCTACTTTCCACAGCTTATGCATAATCCCGTATTTGTCCTTAAATTCCATATAGGGATTGTTATTGTGTATTTTTTCTTGAATTATACTGTCAATAATCTTCTGCCTGTCATCATAAAGCATAAACACGCAGCCAACATTAGCTTTTATAGCATTGAGAAGGGCTAACCTGTCCCTGAAGGGCTTATCAAGTGTTTTTTCATGGGGCAAAATTACTTTTCCAAGCTCCTCAAGCTTAACCAAAGAGATAAAACCAATCCTTACAAAACTCTTTTCCTTATAAGAAAACCCCTGGCTGTAAATATATATGGACTCCTTATCGTCCCTTATCAAGATATTTTTATCCTGCCACTCTTTAAAGTCTTTAGCAGCTTTAGCATATATATCTATCCCATTACCTTCCTTATCCTCTCCAAATAACAGCCTTACCATATTGTAGCTGGAAAGGATATAGAACCCTTCTTTCTCTTTTTGGTCTATCACATCATAAGGCGGGGTTATGACTGAATCGAAATCTTTTATTTTTTCCTTATTATAGAGCACCCCCCTATAAGGCTTTATTTCTACCATAGCTCAGATGCAGGATAATGTTATCTTTAAAAAGTATTTGACATAATTTTTCATCTTTCAGTGAAATTTGACAAATATAGCAAAAATTTTTAAATTATGACATATTTTCCCCTATGAAATGATTAAAAAACCGGAAAATATACGCGAATTTGTCTGGAAGGTTATTGACACAGACCTATCCCTAAAAAAGGATGTAACCCGGGGCATAGTAAATATGCGGGCATTAGCAAACTATATAATTTCTGAATATAAAGTGAATTTTTCAATCGATTCTGTTATTAGTTCAATCAGAAGATATTCTGTGGTTCCTGAAAAAAAGCATGACACTACTGATGTTTACAAGTTACTAAAGCAGGCTAAAATAAGGACCATAACCAAAATGGCTTCTATATCCTTAAAGAAGAATGAGGAAACAACTCAAAAATTAGGCTATATCCTTCCAAAGGTAGATTTTGAGAGTGGTGAGATCTTACGAATTATTGAAGGGGCAAAGCTTTTCAAGATAATAATAGACAAAAAGAGTTTTGAAAAGATGGTATCAACATTCAGAAGAAACGATGTTCTTGAGTCCAACAAGAGTATCGGTATGATTGAGCTTGTCTATCCTGAAGTGCTGCAGAAGACTCCAGGAGTATTTGCAGCCATTTCCACAGAGCTTGGGAGCAACAACATAAGCATAATTGATGCATTAATAATCTCAAACGAACATATAATAATAGTGGATGAGAAAGATTTGCTAAAGGCGTTTAATACATTATATAGTTTGTGCAACTAGATTCCAGCTCTTTGGTATTATGGTTCTTAGAAAACAGTATAGTGATAAAGTGTAGAATGGCTAAACAGATACCATTATCGCGTATGAGTTCTAAATGTTTTTAACCAAGCACTAAAAAGGTGGCCATTTTCTCCATTTAATTCCTTTTGACCAGCTTCAAGCTGCTCAGCAGTCATCCTTAATGGAGTAAAAACAGCATTTTGTCCATCATATTTACCGTAGTCTGTAACAATTATCCTCTCTCTTAAATACTCATATGTCCTTGTCCCTGGAAAGGGTGTGAGGACAGCATATGTGGCAAAGTCCATTTTGGATTGAGAAACAACTTTTCGAGTAAGGTCAAATATACTAGGATCATCATTATCAAATCCTAATATAAAGTGCCCGTGAACTGCAATTCCCTGCTCATGCAATTTTTGTACTATCTCAGGCCAATAATTTGGGGGTAGGTATTTTTTACTCCGTTCTAAATTTTTTGGATTTACAGTCTCAAAACCCAGCAGGGCTACAACAACGCCTGCTTGCTTTAGGGTTTCAGCATTCCTGGGTTTCAAAGTAGCACGTGGATCGACTTCAGCAAACCAGGCTTTTCCATAACTTCCAATTAAAGGAGCAGCTTTCGCTGAGTAATCAGGGTTAACGAGAAAATTATCATCAGCAATAAATCCATACTGGCTCTTCATTGAATCTAAGTCCTGTTTAAGTCCTTCCATGTTACGCCATCTAATTTTAGTGCCATATTGTCGTGCAGAACAAAAATCGCAATCATAGGGGCATCCTCTGCTTGTCATTAAGCTTTCGGCAAGTATCTTTACATCAGGTCTTAAAAAATCTCTCCTAGGGGAAGGTAGCGAATCCATATCGGTAGGATTATTTTGCTGATACACTCTTTTCAGCCTTCCCTGCCGGAAATCATCTAATGCCTTGGGCCACGTGGTATCTGCCTCCCCTACAAAAAAAGCATCGATAGAATTATTAGTAAGTTGATTAACACTGGTAGGGTGTATGCCGCCCCAAGCTACTGTTGCACCAACGCCTTTATATTGCTGTGATAGTTCCAAAGCACGATTAGCTTGCGATGTCATTACCGATATCCCCACTAAATCAGGTTTCCATGATGGGTCAGCAGTAGTAAAATTTTCATCCGTGAGTCTCAACTCAACATCAGGGGGAGTTAAAGCCGCCAGCAAATTTAAAGTAAACGGACTTATGTAGAAATTCCAATCCACCGCTAACTTTCCTTTGCCAGCCCTGGGTAATATCAACTCAACTTTCATTTATTTTGAGAATATAATCCTATTTAAAAGATTAACGTTATAAGCTCTCAAACTATTCAATGAGACTTTTCCCAGTCATTTCTTCTGGTTTTTTTAAACCCATTATATCTAAAACTGTTGGCGCTACATCTTGTAGCCCACCTTTTTTCAGTTTGCAGTTCTTCAATTTTGCATAATTACTTATAAGAATCAAAGGAACTGGATTTGTTGTGTGGCTTGTCCTCCATTTTGGAGACTGGTCTTCAATGTTGCCGTGATCTGCAAAGACCAATGAGATATAGTCTTTTTCAAGCGCCGCATCTATAAGCTTTTTTACGCATTCATCGACAACCTTTACAGCCATGTGGCATGCTTTTATAACTCCTGTATGCCCCACTAAATCTCCATTAACAATATTTACAACAATGAAATAGTATTTGTCTTTTTTTATTTCATCTACTAACTTATCAGTCACTTCGTAAGCGCTCATCTCGGGCTTTAAATCATAGGTAGCAACCTTGGGAGAGGGTATCAATATCCTGTCCTCTCCATTATTTGGCTCTTCTATTTGACCGTTGAAGAAAAACGTAACATGAGCATATTTTTCAGTCTCACTTATCCTTAATTGCTTAAACCCTGCGTTGCTTATGACTTCCCCCAATAGGCTATTTAGAGATTGATCTTCAAAAGCAACATGGGCATTCATAGGTTTGTAAAACTGAGTCATTGCTACGTAAAAAACATCAAGAGGTTTTCTTTCCCATCCTTCAAAATCTTTTTCAACAATGGCCCGAGTTAGCTGCCTTGTCCTGTCTGTCCTGAAATTATAGAATATGAAACTGTCTTTTTCTTTTATGCCATCATAGCCTTTTGCTATTTTTGGGATTATAAACTCATCTGTTTCTCCTTTATCATAACTTTCTTTTATTGATTTTAATACATCCTCAAACTCTTGGCCTTCTGCCTTTACAATACAATCATATGCTTTTTTAGTCCTGTCCCATCGTTTATCCCTGTCCATTGCATAATATCTTCCTGACAAGGTAGCTATTTTACCTAGCTTTAAATCATTAATCTTTTTAATCAGTTTCTTTATATGCTTGATACCATCATTAACTGGAGCATCTCTTCCATCGGTAACAACATGTATGTATACATCCTTTAGCTTTTCTTTTTTGCAGAGGTTAAGCAATGCAAATAGATGATTTTCGTGAGAGTGCACTCCTTCACTTTGTAGCAATCCGATAATATGTAATTTTGAGCTATTCTTTTTGCAGTTCTCAATAGCATCCAAGAATGCTTTTCTTTTGAAGAAATCGCCTGATTCAATAGACTTGTTAATCCTCACCATTGGTTGGAACATAATCCTTCCTGAACCTATTGTCAGGTGGCCTACCTCTGAGTTGCCTTGGTATCCATCAGGTAAACCGACAGCTTCTCCACTAGCTTCAAGCAATACATTGGGGTAACTTTTCATGAGCACATCTGTATTTGGAGTGCCTTGCTCTAGGATTGCATTATCTTTAGATTCTTTTCTGTAACCCCAACCATCACGTATTATTAGAAAAACTTTTTTCATAAAACCCTGCAAATCTGAAGAATCATCTTCCGTACTGAGCTTGTGCTCCTTCAACTGCATATATCTCTACTGCAATGGCCTGGTCTACAATATCTCTTGCTTTTTGACTGACCCTATAAAATGGTTGTAAAGCCTTACGCACCCAATAAGCAGCATCTCCAACCAGTCCTTCAGTACTGGATTCAGAGCGTTCTCCTCTAACGTGGCCATGCTCATGGAGATTAACATACAATCCAAGCAGTCTATTGGACATTAACTTGTCTGCATGTTTTCGATTATAAGCAAGAATAACAGTGCCATCATTTGCAGTAATAGTTGCTGCCATGACTTGCTCAGGCAAATCCAAAATAGTATAATGATCTGGCATCTTTCTTGCGTATCCTCTCCAATCCAGAACTTTGTTTAAGGCTCTACCAAATATATTATCCATATCCCTTAGGTAGGCTTGCCTTACTTCAGGCGATTCAGTTGCATTCTTTAATTGTCTGACAAGGTTATCATGATTTAAAGGCGATTGATTGTAGGTTCTTACCAACAGATCTTTTAGTAAATTCCATGGTAATACAGTTACTTCAGTTGAGAATTCACTACTCCTTACCAACTGCTCAAGCCCCATAGTTTAGTTGGAAAATAAAGATATATATAAATTTTATCCTTTATCTATAATTCTCCCCTGCATATATTGCTTTGCTGCCAAGCTCTTCTTCAATTCTCATTAACTGATTGTACTTAGCAAGCCTCTCACTTCTGCATGGAGCGCCAGTTTTTATCTGTTTTGCCTTAAGCCCTACAACCAAATCTGCGATAAATGTATCTTCTGTTTCGCCGCTTCTATGGCTGACCATAACGCTCCATCTAGCAGCTTGTGAATCCTGGCAAGCTTGTATACTTTCAGTAACCGTGCCAATCTGGTTTACTTTTAGCAGAAGCGCGTTGCATGCTTTTTTTTCAATGGCTTTTTTAATCCTTGCTGGATTAGTTACCAGGAGATCATCTCCAACAATCTGTGTTTTTTTACCCACAGCGCTTGTTAGTTTTGGGTATGTTTCCCAATCATCCTGGTCAAAAGGATCTTCAATAGATACCAATCCATACTGTTCAACGAACTCTTTGTATAGTTCAATCATCTCGTCTCCTGTTTTAACCATGCTGCCATCGTTGTTAGGATTCTTGAAATCCAGGTCGTAGCTGCCATCCTTATAGAATTCAGATGCAGCAACATCCATGCCAATCCTTACTTTTCTAGAATAGCCTGCATTCTTTATTGCAGTCTTTAATAATTCCAAACCTTCTTTGTTATCCTGGATATTTGGCGCAAAGCCGCCTTCATCTCCCACATTGACTGCATCTTGGCCGTACTTTTCCTTAATCACTTTTTTAAGATGATGATAGCATTCTGCTCCCATGCGCAATGCTTCCTTAAAACTTGGAGCGCCAATAGGTAGGATCATAAATTCCTGCATAGCAAGACGATTACCTGCATGGCTTCCTCCGTTAATAACATTGAATGATGGGACTGGCAATATAAATTCCTTGACTCCTGCAAGATCTGCTATATGCTTGTATAAAGGGATATCTTTTGCAGCAGCACCAGCCTTGCATGCAGCCATCGAAACGGCTAAAATTGCATTAGCCCCTAGTTTTGACTTATTCTCTGTGCCGTCAAGCTTTAACATCTTTTCATCAATCTCTGTTTGCTTTGTGCAGTCCATGCCTACCAATGCAGGACCGATTATCTTGTTAACATTGTCTACAGCTTTAAGAACCCCTTTTCCAAGATATCTTGATTTGTCCCCATCTCTTAGCTCTAATGCCTCGTGCACTCCTGTTGAAGCTCCGCTTGGCACGATAGACCTAAACAAGCCTTTTTCAGTAACGAGATCACATTCTACTGTAGGATTTCCTCTTGAATCCAAGACCTCTCTTGCTTTAATTGATTTTATCTTCATTTTAACCTCCTTAAAAAATTATCTTGGTACGATAACTACTACTGATTTAAATAGATTATGTTTCCTTATTGGAGAATATGTTAGTATGAGGATTACTGCAACACTGGTCTATATCTATTTTCTAGAGTACAGACTAATTTACCTAACTCAAATCATTTGATACAGGCATTTTATTACCTTCTATAGATTCACCGACAACCATAGCTAGCTCATGAGCTAAATAATTCTGTAAATTATTTATATCTGATGATAAACTACCACACTTGGTAAAGACTTCTTTCGGTATCTCTTTTCCTTCTAAAGCTTGTCGAAACTTATCATAAAATTCAGTTATTGGTTTGCCTTCAGGAACTTCTTTTGCAGCAGTTTCTAACAGTCCAAAGAAAAGTTTAAGGTATGCCCTGGCATTATTCATAGTTACTTCTAATTGTTTTACCCTATAATCATTATTACTCCCTAAGTCATCAACGATTTGATCTAAATAATAGGGTTGCTGCTCTGGGACATATATCAAACCTCTTGTAGAGGTGTTATATATGCCTCCTTTTTCAGCATCCAATGGACCGGTCCTGTCATCGTCTGGGAGGTATGCATGAACCCAAAAATAACCTTTTTGTCCATCCGCAATTGAAAATGTTCCTGGAGTTCTGTCTAGCACTTTGATAATATCAAAGTCATTCCTATCATGCCCGCTCCAAACATGGTGGGAATGAGCAAGATTAAATGTTGGAAATATATCTAAAACAAAATAACCCCAAACAGAGTTTGGTACAGGTATAGGTGTTTCTACCCACAATTTAGTAGGAGATTCTCTTGACAAATTAAATTTATCCATTAATTTCACCCCTTAATATGGGATTTAAATCTTTTATTTTAAACTTCCTTTTGTGTAAACATTTCAATGGATATGATTAGTTATAACTGTTGGATAATCTATTTGTGGGATGCTTTTTTTGAAGAATAGACCACCAAAAGACTTATAAATCAACTTAGTATCCCTTTGATAAAATAATGCGGGGTGCATAATCATGCAATTAAGAGAATCAACAAGCAAATTTATAAAAATAAGATGCCCAAAATGCAAGAACGAGCAGATCATGTTCGGAAAGGCAAGTTCTGTAGTAAGGTGTCTTGTATGCAACAAAATTCTTGGTGAGCCAAAAGGCGGCAAGTCCAGGGTAAAGGCAAGGATACTGGAGGTATTGGAATAATGCTTATTATCAAGCAAGGATTTCCAGTAGAAGATGAACTTGTTCTTTGCACTGTGACAGCAGTGCATTTTCATTCTGTTTTCGTCAAGGTTGATGAATATGATAAAACCGGCCTGATACATATATCTGAAATCTCACCTGGAAGAATAAGGAATATTAGGGATTTTGTTACTGAAGGCAAAAAAATTGTCTGTAAAGTGTTGAAGGTAGATGAGAGCAAAGGTCATATTGATCTAAGTCTGCGACGAGTAAACGAATCCCAGAAAAGAAATAAGATAAATGAAATAAAAAAGGAGCAGGTTGCAGAAAAACTTGTTGAGCTTGCTGCAAAAAAACTTAATCTTGACCAAAAAGGGATATATACACAAATCTATGAAAAGGTACAGAAACATTATTCCTCTGTTTACAGTTACTTTGAAGGTGTTGCAAATGGTTCCTTGTCATTTAAAGAAATTGGTTTAAGCAAAGAGCTTGATGAAACTCTCACTGGCCTGATAAAGGATAGGATAGTTCCTTCGGAAGTAAAGATTGGCGGGCAATTAACTCTGATAAGCTATGACTTCAATGGCGTGGACATCATTAGAAACGCTTTGATAGAAGCTGAGAATAGTTCCAAAGAAAAAGTAAAAATAAGGTATCAAGGGAGCGGCAAATACAATGTTTTGGTGGAATCAAGTGGATATAAAGAGGCAGAAAAAATATTAAAAAAAGTAGTGAGCGCAGCAATAGACTCCATGAAAAAAACAAAGGGTATTGCAGAGTTTGCAAGGCAGGATTAGATGAAGCACATATTGAAATGCAAAGCATGTAACAGCTATACACTGAAAGAGAAATGTCCTCGCTGCGAATATTCTGCCGTTACAGTTAGACCACCCAAATTCAGCGTGGAAGACAAATTTGGGAGTTATCGAAGAAAAGCAAAATTTGAAGATTTGACAAAGAGAGGATTATTATGACATGGAAAATTCAGTCATTAAAGGGGAAACCTAACTTATCAAATCCAATATTCATTGAAGGGCTTCCCGGGATAGGAAATGTCGGGAAGGTGGTTGTTGATTTTATAGTGGATGAGCTTAATGCAACAAAACTGTGTGAATTTTTTTCATATTCATTACCTCACTCAGTGTTTGTAAATGAAGACAATCTGGTGGAACTTCCTAAGATAGAGCTTTTTTATAAGAAAATGAAGGGCAAAAATGATTTGTTGTTATTAGCTGGGGATATCCAGCCCGCAGATGAGGTCAGCACCTATGAATTCTGTGAAACAGTTTTGGACACTCTCAAAGGTTTTAATGTTAAAGAGATTATCACGCTTGGAGGAATTGGATTGCCAGAGATACCAAAAAAACCGAAGGTTTACTACACTGGAAATTCCAAAAAAATTGTTAAACAGTATAAACATACTCTTCTCCATAATGACTTATATGGGGTTGTAGGGCCGATTGTGGGGGTTTCTGGTTTATTTTTAGGATTGGCTGCCAAAAGAAAAATTGATGCTGTAGCAATGCTTGCTGAGACATATGGGCATCCCCTTTATTTAGGTGTGAAAGGTGCAAGAGAAATACTAAAGGTATTGGATGAAAGGCTCAAGTGGGGCATTAATCTCGATAAGCTGGAAAAAGAAATCGAAGACATTGAAGATGAAATGGTCAGAAGGACAAAAGAACTTGGCGACGTTTCAAAACAAACTGCAATAAAGAAGTTAAAGGGAAAACTAGGGGGAGATGTCAGTTATATCGGCTAAATAATTTTATCAATCCCACTCAGTTCATGTTCAATTTCTTTTTTCTCTCTTTGAATCTTTACATCATAACGTCGGATAGCATCATTGATTGAATTTATTTTCTCATTCAATTTTTTTAGGTCTATTTTGAGCAATCTTTTTGTTGTTATAAGGAGTATTTTAGCAAAATCCTTATTTATGAATACATTGTCCAATCTACCAACAATATCATTTTTAATAATCACTCTGTTGATGAAGGGAGACCAATCAAAGCTTATACTGTCGGTTTCTTTTTTTAAATTAATAAGCAGGCCAATATCCCTGTACCCTTCCAAAATGTTCTTCATATCTTTATTTTCAAAACTGAAAGACTCTTTCAAGAAATCAGCATCCTTCTCGTTTAGATGCTTGAATAATATTATTTCCTCTATGCTTTCCTTATCTATTTCCTTGATTAAGGATGTATTAACCATTTCCCCTATAGCAGCATATATAATAGAGTATATAAATATTTCGACAAAATGATATTATGTAATCTATAAATTAATATTAAAGTAGGTTATAACATGGACTTATTATTAATTTTCCTGAAGTTTGTATCTATAAAGTGGTAAAATGCAAAAGATTTATAAAGTGAGAATTTTATTTTGTCTAATATTGATCAAATCAAAATCTAAAAATAAGTTGGCTCTTTTTATATATTAGACAATATTTCTGAAAGAAAAAAATCTTACTTAAACTCAACCTTTTTTGCCCTGAAGCCTTTTCTCTGGACATGAGTTTTCTTGCATTCCTTGCATGTATATCTAAAATCAACTTTCTTGCTGGATTTCCTTCCAGTCATCTTGAACTTTGAGATAGCTGGCTTGGAATACCTTCCCCTGTTTCCCATACCTCTTGCTGATCCCCTTCTCCTGGCTCTTAGCTTGCTTCCATAAGTCATGCTTCTTGGCTTTCCTTTTTTTGTTTGGGTGATAGTATGCTCTGTATGCTTTTTGCAGTATGGGCAATACCTTCTGATTAACTTCGGAATTTTCATTGAATAAGAGAACTGGTGTTTGATTTAAAAACCTTTCTATGCCTTAAATTTAATGTTCAATTTCATAATTAGGTTACACTTCTAATATTTAGCTAAATTTCTGCTTCTCGGTGATATTATGGAAACATTAACCGAGAAGAAAAGAAAATGGATAATAGGGCAATTTAGATCTGGTAGA
>Ga0315282_10006329_pt1 | contig 19878 bp, 17 predicted proteins | sample YL17G07_20_MG_FD_203693 | JGI IMG/M metagenome (GOLD analysis project Ga0315282, IMG submission 203693) | Sediment microbial communities from Yellowstone Lake, YNP, Wyoming, USA - YL17G07_20 | ecosystem: Environmental > Aquatic > Freshwater > Lake > Sediment | place: USA: Wyoming | collected... | reverse complement strand
GATCAACGGCACGGCGCTGCGCGGACTCCAAGGCGCAGCGCAGAAGTGACGGCCCGGAAATCCGAAACTCGAAACTCGAAATCCGAAGGAACCCACAATGTCAAAACTCACAACCCGGCATGCGCGAATGAGTCTTGAACCTTGGGGCTTTGAGAATTGTCTCGGATTTCGGGTTTCGGATTTCGGATTTGAGCGATGGCGATCCCAGTGTAGATAGAGGATAAGGCACGAAGCGCGATTCCGGACCGCGCAGGCAATGAGGATGTGACACAGTGAAGCTCAAACAGGCAATCTGCATTCTGGTGTTCTGCGCGCTGATCCTGGCGCTCGCTGCGCCGGTCGGGGCGCTCATCAAGCTGGAGAATACCGTCTCCGACACTTACGGGGCGTCCAAGGTCGTGCTGGTCGGCAAGGTCGCGGCGCTTCTCGCGGAGACGCGCGTGGTTGACGTGACCGTGGATGAAACGCTGAAAGGGAAGTCGCCCGGCGAGCGTATCCGCATCCAGGTCGTCGCGCCGGCGGAGATCCTCAAGGAGATTGCCCCCGGCCAGCCGCTGGTGTTCTTCCTTGGCGAGACCGAGGGCGGCGGAGTCGCCGTGGTGCACGTGGCGGACACGTGGCTGCTGGCCAACGGCGTGCCCAACTCGAACCTGCAGGTGTGGCGCGTCGTCAAAATGCACGAGACGATGAGGCAGGCCTTCCCCGGCCGCACCGCAGCGCTGGTGCGGCTGCTCGCCGACCTGCGAGCGGGCAAGAACACGATCCTCAACAAGTGGGACCGCAAGCCTTTCGCGGGAGGCGTTCGCAAGCGAGCGGCACTGAAGGTCCAGAAACCGACGTGGATCCTGGCCGCGGACGTCAACGGCGACAAGAAGCCCGACCTCCTGGTAGGCTCCGCCGCGGGGACACGGCTGTTCCTTGCGGCGGCCGACGGCTACACGGATGTCACCGAGACCTGGGGCGCGTGGGGGACTGCGGGCGGCTACCATGCGTGCGGCGACGTTGACGGCGACGGCAAGGTTGATCTGCTGCTGGACGGCACGCTGTGGCTCAACCAGGGAGGGAAGTTCGTCGCGGCCACGGCGCGGCTGGAGACGTCCGCCAAAGGCCGGCCGCTGGGCGCGGCGCTGGCGGACGTGAGCGGCGATCAGAAGCCGGACGCTTTGCTGCTGACGGCCCACGGCGAACTGCGCATCTACGAGAACCCGGGGAGCGCCGATAAGCCCTGGCCGCTGCGCGAGACAAAGATGCTGTGGAATGACACCGAGGCCGCCGAGAAGGCGTGCGCCGCGTTCGGAGACTGGGGCGACAATGGCAAGCTCTGCGTCATGGTCGTTTCGAAGAGCAGCATCGTGCGCTACGCGCTCGACGCCGGCGGCGGCCCGCCCGCGGACCTCGTGCGCCTGACAGGCGTGGACATCCGCAAGAACGCCAAGTATCGCAACGGGCTGAACAACGTGCTGGCCGCGGCGCTGCACATGAGCGAAAGCCCGCGGCCGGACCTGTTCGCGGTCTGCGATACGGGCGCGCTGCTGCTGGTGAACCGCGGCTTCGGGGCGTTCCTGCTGGACGACAACGCCGGCGGACCCTTGACGCCGGGCGCCAAGGATCCGCCGCCGCTGGCCCTCTCGCCGTCAACGCCCTGGACGGCAGCCGACCTGCACGGCCACGGCGTTGACGACCTGCTGGTGCTGGGCGAGGACGGCACGCTGTACGAACTGGACAACGGCGCCGCGGCGCCGGGCCGCTGAACGCGGTATGTACCGCAATCCGGCAGATTGCGGTACAGCGTCACGCGTCCTTGAACACAGATTCCATCACCGCCTTGAACTTCGGCGACTGCGCGAGGAACTCGTAGGGGTTTTCCCAGACGGCGCGGCGGACCTGCGCGCGCGAGAAGCCGGTCTGCAGCATCAGCCGCGCGGCGCGCGGCACGGCCAGCGGGTCGGAAGTCTCCCAGTCGGCGGAACTGTTCAGCAGCAGGTGATCGGCGCCGAAGCGTTCCACCATGTCGCGGGCGCGCTGCGGCGTGCATTTGGTCCGCGTGTACATCGTGATGCCGGCCCAGAAGCCGCCGTCGAGCGCGTGCTGAATGGTCTCTTCGGTGTTGTGGTCAATGTCAATCAGGCCGGGTTTCATCCCCATTTCCTTGCAGATGGCGATGATGCGCAGCGTGCCCTCCAGCTTGTTGTTGTGCGGCGTGTGGATCAGCACGGGCAGGTTGCGCGCCTTGGCCACATCGAGCTGTTCGCGCAGGATCGCCTCCTCGTTCTTCGTGATGTTGTTGAACCCGATCTCGCCGATGCCGACGACGGTCGGGCGGTCCAGCAGCGGCAGCATGCCGGCGATGACCTCGCGGGCCATCTCGACGTGCTCGGCCTCCTTCGGGTTCACCGACAGCGTGCAGAAGTGCTTCATGCCGCGCTTGGCGGCGCGGTTGTTCGGCTCCCACTCGCTCATGTGGTTGAAGTAATCGAGAAACGTGCCGGCGTACTTGCGGTCGTTGCCGATCCAGAACGACGGCTCGACGACGCATTCGATGCCGCACAGCAGCATCATCTCGTAGTCGTCCGTCGTGCGGCTGTACATGTGGACGTGGGGATCAATAATGCGCATGCGCGGCCTCCTGTTCCGGAAATCCCTGTGCACCACTGTGTACACTGTCGCGCGTGACTTTGGTAGTGCTTTCGTCGCCCGCTCGCTCACTGCGGAGCGTTGGCCACAGGCTCGGCAGCAGCGCCGGCCGCCGGTCGCAGCCGGGCGCCTTCGGAACGCGCCACGCACGCCGCGACAACGAGATCGCCGGTGACGTTCAGCGTCGTCCGGCACATGTCCAGAATCCTGTCCACGCCGAGGATCACGGCAATCAGCTCGGGGTTCACGTGGACGGTCCCGAGCACCATGATGACGAAGGGCAGCGAACCCGACGGCACGCCGGCGGTGCCGATGCCGCCCGCAATGGCCAGACACGCGACCATGATCTGCTGGCCGAGGCTCAGATTCGCGCCGGCGAGCTGGGCCAGGAAGAGCACGGTGACGCCTTCGTAGAGCGCCGTGCCGTTCTGGTTGGCCGTGGCGCCGACGGTGAGCACGAAGCCGCCGATCTCCCGGGGAATCCCCAGCTCCCGTTCGCTGACGCGCAGGGCCGTGGGCAGCGTGGCGCTGGAGGAGGACGTGGAGAAGGCCGTCAGCATCGCCGTCTGGATGCGCTTGAAGAACACGCCCGGCTTCCGCCCGCCCAGCCACCACACCACCAGCGAGTAGACGCCGAACATGTGGATCCCCAGGCCCAGCAGCGTCGCGAAAAGGAACCAGCCGAGCGCGCCGAGGAGGTCCAGGCCGAAGCGCGAGATGTTGTTGAAGACCAGGCAGAACACCGCAAAGGGCGCCAGCCACATGACGATGTCAATGATCCTGGAGCAGATGGCGAACAACCCGTCAAGCGCGCCGACGAACTCCGCAGTCTTCTCGCGCGGCAGGAGCGCCACGCCCACGCCGACCATGAGGGCGAAGAACATCAGGTGCAGCATATTGGGGTTGTCCGGCGCGACAGCCGCTATCGGGTTCGACGGCACGACGGACTTCACGACCTGCATCGGGATGGAATCCGCCGCGTCTTCCTTTTCCTTTGCGGTGGAGGCCACGCGCCTCGTAGCCTCGGGACCGTATCTCTTCTCAAGGTACTGTGCCGTCTCGCTGTCCAGGCGGCGTCCGGGCTGGAAGGTATTCGCGATGGTCAGCCCCAGGGCGACCGAGAACGCCGACAGGCACACCGTGAAGACGAGCGTCTTGAGCCCCACGCGGCCAAGCTGGCGCAGGTCGCGGAACCCGGCCGCGCTCACCACCAGCGACGAGAAGACCAGCGGCACGACGATCATCAGCAGCAGCCGCAGGAAGAGCGTGCCGGCGGGTTCGGCGATGTTGGCGGCGGCCCAGCGCAGCGCGGCCTGCCGTTCGATGTCGGCGCCGACATAGCGGTTGACCGCGAGGCCCGCCACGGCGCCCAGGATCAGCCCGAGCAGGACTCGGGTGTGGAGCGCGCCGTACCACCTGCCGGGCTTGCGCGGTTGTGACGAAGGGCCGGAGGCTGACGCGTCGTTGGGCATGGTAACGAGGGTAGGTTTCTACCGCGTTACCCCCGCGGCGTCCAGCGGGGGGAGCCCGGACGGCCGGGGCAACTCCTTTCTCTCTTGCAGTTCTGCGCCCCTGTGTTAAGTCTACCGGCATGCCTGCGCCGCGCAGAATTCCTCCCGTCCGGCCGTCTCCTGGAAGCGGCGACGAACCCGCATCCACCCCCAAGCGCGATCCCGATCCGCTGGGCAAACTCCTGATGGTGTCCGGCGCTATCACCCGCGAAGCCCTGGACAAGGCCCTGGCGTTCCAGCGCAAGTCCTTCATGCCGCTGGGCCGCATCCTGCGGGACGAAGCCGGATTGCCGCTGGATGCGCTGGCCGCGGCGCTGAAACAGCAGACGCACGTGCCGCGCGTGTACCTGCGCTTCTTCCCGGTCGAGCGCGACGTGGTCAACCTGCTGGATGCGGCCTTCTGCCAGCAATACGAAGCCATTGCCTTCGAGCGGCTCGGCAAGCTCCTGTGCGTGGCCATGGCCAACCCGGCCCAACGCAACGTTGTGCGCTACATCGAAGTGCGGACAGGCCTGGAGGTGAAGCTCTTCCAGGCGCCGTGGGATGACATACAGAAGAAGCTCGTGAAGTAGTCCCTATTGCTCGAGCGCCGCCCGCCCCAGCATGACCAGCGCGTACGGCTCAACCGGGTGTGAGTTCCAATACTCCGTCACGTCCTTGACGGTCACCGCGTCAATCTTCTGCACCACTTCCGCCACCGGCACAACGCGGTTCTCCAGGTACACGTCGTCCAGCAGTTCGCGACTGCGGTGGTAGGTGCTCTCCTGGTCCATCAGCATGTGCGCCTTCAGCCCGATCTTCGCGCGCTCCAGCTCTTCCTGCGTCAGGTCCTGCCCCAAGCGCGCCAGTTCCGCTTTCAGCACCGTCAGCGTCTCGGCCGCGCGCGGCGCCGTAGTCCCGGCGTAGACATAGATCGCGCCGGCGCCGCGCAGTGAGACGGTCTGTGCGCCGACGGCATACACCAGCCCGCGCTTCTCCCGGACTTCAGTGAACAGCCGCCCGCTCATACCGCCCGCCAGCACTCCGACCGCCATGCGCGCGGTATAATACGCCGGGTGGCTGCGCGGGACCGCGGGAAACGCCATGGCGATCTGCGTCTGCTCGCTGTCCTTGTAGACGTGCTTCCGCAGGGCTTCAGCCGGCGCCGGCGGCGGGCTCTCCAGCGGCCAGGCGGGCCCCGCATTTGCCAGCAGGCCTTCCAGGCATGTGTGCAGCGCCTGGGGATCGAACCGGCCGGCCACAGCGGCGATCGTCCCCGCGGGGATGTAGTGCGCCTTCCAGAAGGCTTCGATATCGGAGCGGGAAACGTCCGGGATGGTGCTCTCGCTGCCCAGTTCGGGGTGGCCCCACTCAGTGCCGAAGTACAGCTCTTTCAGCAGCACAAAGACCTTGCTGAGCGGTTCGTCCTCGAGCCGCTTCAGCATCTGCACGGCCTGCACCTTCGCGGTCTCGCACTCCTTCTCGGGGAACGACGGCTGGGAGAGCACCTCGCGCAGCAGTTCCAGCGCCTTGCCGACGTGCTCCGGCAGACAACGCAACTGCAGCAGCGTGCTCTCCGTGCCGGTGTACTCCCCGTGCTGAATGCCGTAGAAGTCGAAGGCGTCGGAGATGGCGCGGGCGTCCCGTTTGCGCGTGCCTTTCAGCAGCGTCTCCTGCACCAGGTCGGCCAGCCCAAGCTTGTTCGCCGGATCGTCCTTCGCCCCCGCGGGAACACGGATGGCGACGGCGACGGCCTCGCTCCGCTCGAGCTGTTCGCCGACAAACCGCAGTCCGCCGGGCAGAGCCGTGTCAATGCCGGTTTGGGATGTACTGCCGCCGCTATCAGCCATGGTATCGAAGGACCTCCGCGCGAGACCGTGCTCGAGCCCACGTTAGCGTGCCGGGAGCCAATGGGCAACCGCAAGCGCGGCGGCAACCGTGGCCGGCGTAACTGTCACGAGTCGTTCGCCGGCTGTTGCAGCAGAGCCGCCAGATGCGCCTGCGCGTCCGCCGGCTGTTGTCTGGCGTCGGTGACAAGCCGGCCGTCGCGCAGGATCAGCCGCCGCATGGCGCAGACGGCCACGTCGTTCTCGTGCGTCACCATCACAATGGTCAGGCCGGCGCGGTTGAGCTGCTGCAGCAGCGCCAGGAGCTCAAGGCCCGTGTGCGTGTCCAGGTTCCCGGTCGGTTCGTCGGCCAGCAGCACGCGCGGCGTGTTGACCAATGCGCGCGCAATCGCGATGCGTTGCTGCTGCCCGCCGGAAAGCTCGGTCGGTCTGCGGCGCAGCTTGTCCGCCAGCCCCACTTTCACCAGAGCTTCCTCGGCGCGGGCGCGCCGCTGCCGTGTTGAGACATCGCGGCGGTACTGCAGCGGCAGCTCGGCGTTTTCGAGCGCCGTCAGCCGCGGCAGCAGTTGGAAGTTCTGAAAGACGAAGCCCAGCGCACGCGACCGCAGGCTGGCGAGACGGCGCCGCCGTTCGCGGGAGACGTCCGCGCCGTCGAGGCGGTAGGTGCCGGAGGTCGGGCGGTCCAGGCAGCCCAGGATGTTCATGAGGGTGGACTTGCCCGAGCCGGACGCGCCCATCACCGCCACGAATTCGCCCGGCTGTATCTGGAAGCTGAGGCCCTGGAGCGCGCGCACAGGGTTAGGGCTGTTCGGGTCGTAGGTCTTGACGAGATCCCGGACGGCGATGACGGGGGGGCGGGTTCCGGGGATCGGGTCTCGGGTTTCGGGCTGCAACGCGGGCATCTTCAGGATCTCGGCTACTTCGTCCCCACCACCACCTCGTCGCCGTCCTTCACGTCGCCTTCCAGGAGTTCGTAGTTATCGCCATCCGTCTCGCCGACGCGGACCGTGCGGCTTTCCAGCGCTCCCTCCGGGCTCGCGACAAAGACGGTCCCGCGCGTGCCCGGCTTCTTCGCATCCTTGTTGTCCTTATTGTCGGAGCCCTTCGGCGGGGCCATGCCGGGAGGCGGGATGAAGCGCAGCGCCGCCGCCGGCAACAGCACGAGTTCCTTGCGTTTCTCCACCACGAACTTCAGGCCGGCCGTCATGCCCGGCAGCAGCTTGCCGTGCGGCCGGTCCTTGTCCGGCGGATTCGCGGCTTCAACCGCCACCGGATACGTGACGAGGTTGCCCTTGTTCTCACACTGCAGCTTCACGAGTTTCACGGTGCCGTTGAACGTCTCGCCGCGATACGCGTCCACGTCAAAGGTCACTTCCTGCCCCACCCGGATCTTGCCGATGTCGGCCTCATCCAGTTGCGCGTCTATCCGCACCTGGTTCAGCGGCGACACGACCTTGAACATGTTGGGGGTCTGGAACGACGCCGCCACGGTCTGCCCCGGCTCAACCAACTGCTGCAGGACCACGCCGTCAATGGGCGCAAGAATCGTCGCGTAGCCGAGGTTCGTGACGGCCCGCGCCAGCGCGGCTTCCGCCTGCTCCACGTCGGCGTTTGCCTGCAGCTCTCTGGCATCGAGCTGCTTGATCGCGTTGACCAGTTCCCGCTCGTCGAACTCGGCCTGGTCCAGGTCAATCTCCATCAACCGCAGGTCGCGCTTGGCGTTCTCCTCCTCGAGCAGGCGGACATCCAGATCGCTCTGCGTGGTCGCGTCCACCGCTATCAAGTCCTGCGAACGTTTCCGGTTCTTGGCCGCCAGTTCCAGGGAGCCGCGCGCACGGTCAATGCTGATGCGCTTGCGCTCGTTCTGGCTTTTCAGGCGGTCCTGCCGCAGCTTCACGTTGTCGCGCTCGACTTTGAGCAGGGCGAGCGCCGCCCGCGACTGACTCAGGCGCACCTCGGCAGTTCGTTTGTCCTGCTGGTAGAGTTCGGTGTCCAGCAGCGCGAGGACATCGCCCTTCTTGACCACGTCGTTGGCGACCTTCGGCACCTGGTTGACCTTGCCGGAAATCTGGGCGCCGACCATCACGGTCTGCAGCGGGCCGACCGTGCCCGTCGCCGTCACCGTGACCAGAATCTCGCCATGCCCGACCTTCTCCGTCTTCCAGCCGGCAGGCTTGGCGCGGAAGCTCATTTTCGTGCCGGCAAGCTTCCAGCCCGCCAGGGCCACGCACGCTGCAACAAGGAGCACGATGATGATGATCCACTTGAGCACAGGCGCCACGCTCCGCAACCGTAGACGGGGAACAGTATCAGAAGGGCAGAGGGAAAAGTAAAAAGAAAAACAAAGGTGCGCGGCAAACCAGGGCGCATTCCGCTTGCCATGCGCCTCCCAAAGGGTATGGTGAATAAGAGGTCGTTATGGCCGAGGTACTGGAGACCGAGGAAAAAACTTACGAACAACGGCGCGCGGAGTTTCTCCAAGCGCACGAGGGGAAGTATGTTCTCATAAAGGACACCGGGGTCCTCGGTTTTTTTGAAACGGAGAAGGATGCAATCGCTGAGGGCTTCAGGAGGTGCGGCTATGTCCCGTTTCTGGTCAAACGGATTGAGGCCGTGGACCTGCCGCTGGACTTCTCAACTGCCGCTTTGGTGATCTGATATGGCTTCCTTCGCGGTCACGAACGCGAACCTCGAGAGCGAGGGACCACGTTTCCCAATCCACATCGCGCTGGACGACGCGGCCGAGGGCGCCAGACGGCTCGCCGGCTCGCCGGCTCTCCTACGCCGGCGCCGCTGCCTATCACAGGCTTGATTGACACCGGAGCTACAGCGACGGTCATCCAGAAGGGCCTCGCAGCCACATTGAGATTGGTGCCCGTGGGAGTGGCTGTGATAGGCACACCGTCGTGCGCCAGTGTCCGATGCCTCAAGTTCGCCGTGCGGTTGCACCTTCCCAATGGTCTCTACTGGGACGGCACTGTGATCGAGGCACCTCTGCAAGGACAGACGATCCAGTGCCTTATTGGACGGGACATTCTGGCGCGTGGCATCTTCATATACTCAGGTTTCACGGGCAGCTTCACCGTAAGCTTCTAACGGCACCCCATGATCTCGTTGCAGTTGCGCAGCAGGATGCGCTCGGCCAGGGCGAGGGCGCCATCCACGTCAAGCGGCTCGATGGTATCCGATCCGCCGACTTTGCCTTCCTCGATGCGTTCGGCCAGCACGATGGCCAGTTGCAGGCGGTACGTGTTGAACTTCGGCAGCGTGAATTCGAGCGAGTAGCCGTCGGAATGGAAGCCGATGAACTTGTTGCGCGGCAGCACGTCGAGCCGCCGGCGCGTTTCGCGGCGGATGTCCACGGGGTTGTTCGAGTACCACCAGTGACTCATCGGGTACACGTTGTGGCGAATCCAGCCCGCCGCCGCCAGTTCCAGGCCGGCCGTGTCGCTCAGCACCAGCACCGGGAAGCGCACGTCGGGATACTGGTTGAACAGCCGGTCGTAGCCGCGCAGGTGCGCGTCGCAACGGAACTGGTCCTGGCCCGACGGCACGCCCTGGTCATAGACGTTGCGGTCGGCGCCGATCATCAGGCAGTAGGGGGCGTTCAGGCGCCGGCACTGCTTTGCGAGTTCCTCAATCGCAAACGCGGCCCAGGTCTGCCGCGCCTGAGCGTCCAGGCTTGCGCCGGCGGCAATCCGGCGCAGCAGGCCCGCGGCGGTCTCGTCCGGGACCGCGGCCGTGGCGAAATTCGGCGGCAGGCCCAGCGCGGCATAGCCCATGTTCCAGCGCCAGAAGTTGTCGAAGACACGCGTCACGGCCGCGCGCCACGACGCCAGGCTTTGGCCCGAGCGCATGGCCAGAGCCTTATCCAGGCGCGCGATGGACGCCGATGTGTCCGGGTTGAACACCAGGTCGTCGGTGCGCAGGCCGGGAACCAGGCGGTTGTCTTTCAGGCCCGACAAGTCCTCATCGAACTGGTTGGTCATGATGACCGACGTGATACTGGAGCGCTGCCACACACACTCCTGGTACGACGTGCTCTGGATCGCCTTCTGCGCGCGCCGGACGATGTCCTGCTTGGGCTTGGTGAACCAGTCCTTGCGCGGAATATCGAAGAACGCTTCGCTGATGCCCATCATCCAATCGGCCTGCACGGTGCCGCGCAAGTCGGGCAGGTGCGGCCAGACGTAGTCAATGCGCGCCTCGGGGTCGTCCGGCAGCGGCAAAGGCGCGCCGCGCGAACTGTTGCTCAGTTCCGTGTAGTAATGGTAGCCGAGCAGATCGCCGAGGTGCGCAGCCACGGGCTGCCAGGCCCGCACGTGCGTGTGCGGGTCAATGATCGGCATCTTCTTGAGTTCGCGCAGCAGTTCCCTGACGAGGGTGGCGTTCATGGCGTCAGTCCTGGGCCCTGGGCCCGAGTCGTCCTTGTGCAACCGTATTATAGTGGTGCGCCCGGCGGAATCCGCAACGCAAAAAAGAAAGCGCGTGGCATCACCACGCGCTGTCTGTAGCGGCTCGAGCAAGGGCCAGGCGCTAGGTGGTCTTGGCCGCGGCTGGGGCTGGCGCCGGCTTCATCTCATCGAGCGGGATGACGTGGACGCGCCGCGCCATCGTAGCATCGAACTTCACAACGCCCGCCGCGAGCGCAAAGAGGGTGTAATCGCGCCCCAGGCCGACATTGCGGCCGGGCTTGAACTTCGTGCCGCGCTGTCTGACGATGATATTGCCCGCAATCACGTGCTCGCCACCGAAGCATTTCACGCCCAGGTACTTCGGCTGGCTGTCTCGCCCGTTCTTCGACGACCCCTGGCCTTGTTTGTGTGCCATGACAGTCCGACCTTTCCGCCAACAACCAAAAAAGGCGAACCTCGGGTTCGCCAACAACGTCTCACTATACGGGAGCGAGAGCGGCTTTCAAGCGGCAAATCGCGACGGCAATTGTCCGGATTTCCGTTTGCCAAGGCTACATGTCAGTGCGACCTTAGCGTCGCACGGAGAACGCATCATCATGTCCGCAACGCCGCCTGCTGACACCGCCCTGCGCTTCCGCTGCCCGGCCTGCCAGCTCACCTATCGCGTGCGGAACGCCGATCCGGCGAAGACGTATTCATGCAAGAAGTGCAACGGCGCGCTCGAACTCCTGAGCGACAACGAGACCGTCGCGGACAGGCCGCAGGCCCCCAAGCGCGCGCATCTCTCCAGCGCGCCGACGCTGTACGAACCGCCGCCGGCGGCATCGGCAGCCAACGCCGCCGCGCCGGTGCCCGGCCTGATCGAATCCGGTCCGCCCACAAGCCTGCCACGGCTGAAGATTGACGCGCCCAAGGCGCCGCCGGCGCGCGGACCGGCCGCGGGCGGCGACCTGCTGCTCGACGCCGGCGCCAGCGCCGCGCCCGACGCCACCGATCTCAAGCGCCTGCTGCCCGAGACGTTCGACGGTTACCGGGTCACCCAGGAGATTGCGCGCGGCGGCATGGGCGCAGTCATGCTCGCCGAGCAGCCCGAACTGCGGCGCAAAGTGGCGCTGAAGATCATCCTCCCCTGGGCAGGCACGGACCAGCCCGCCGTACGGGAGCGGTTCATGCGCGAGGCGCGCGCGATGGCCAAGCTGAAGCACCCGCACATCGTGGAGGTGTACGGCGTCGGCGTGGTGAACGGGCTGCCGTACCTGGCGATGGAGTTTGTCGAGGGCCGCACGCTCAATGACTTCATCGAAGGCGACCGCCTCGGCTACCCGCAGGCCACCGAGGTGCTCGGCAGGATCGCCCGCGCGCTGGCCTACGCGCACTCGCGCGGCGTCATCCACCGGGACATCAAGCCGGCCAACATCATGCTCCGCAACAACGGCGAGCCGGTGCTGATGGACTTCGGGCTGGCCAAGGATTTCGACGCCAACACCCTGAAGCTCTCCGTGACCGGGAACATCATGGGCACGCCGGCGTACATGAGCCCCGAGCAGGCCCAGGGCCTGAAGACGGACGAGCGCAGCGATATCTACAGCCTCGGCGCGGTCTTGTACGAGGCGCTCACGCTGGAGCCGCCCTTCGGCGGCGAGACCACCATCGCCACGATGTTCAACGTCGTGAACACGCCGGCGCGTCCGGCCAGCGAGATCAGGCCCGGCGTGCCCGAGGGGCTGTCGCGCATCTGCGCCAAGGCCCTGGAGAAGGATGTCACGGACCGTTACCAGACAATGGACGAGTTTGCCGGCGACCTGGACCGCTTCGGCGCCGGGATGCAGATTGCGGCGCGCGGGCCGAGCACCATTCGCCGCGTGGGCGACTTTGCCCGCGCCAACAGGGTGCGGGGCGCCGCGTTCGCCGCCGCCGCCGCCGTCGTGCTGGCAGTCGGGTTCTGCCTGCAGTTCGGCTGGCTGCGCAGCGGCACGAGCAAGGCCGGCGAACTGCGGGCCGCGCTCACCAGCGGCTCGCCGGAAACGCGCCTGCTCCACGTGAAAGCGCTGGCCGGCGACCTGCGTGAGAAGCGCATCCTGCCGGACACGCCCGCGTTTAAGGACGCGCTGGCAGCGCTGCGCCAGGCCGTCGCTGACAACGAGCCCAGCGGAGCCGTGCAGGCCGCCGCGGCGGAAGCGCTGGCCGAGGCGGGCGATCGGGAATCACAGGACCTGCTTGTCAAGCTGCTGGACGTGCAGCACCCCGCTGTGACGCGGCGGGCCGCTGTCGCGGCGCTCGCCAGACTCGACGCCCAAGGCCTGGCGCTGATCATGCAGCGCACCATCCAGAAGGACCTCGCGCTCGACGTGCGCCTGGCGGCCATCGAGGCCATGCCGCGGAACGTCGGACCGGACGTGACAGTGTTCATGATCGAGCTGTCCGTCAAGGGCGACCCGCCGGCGATTGCCGCGGCCGCCTCGCGCAAGCTGGGCCAACTGCGCTCGTCGGGCGCACTGATGCTGCTGTACGGAGGCGCCGACGCGGCGCCCGTGAGCCACGCCATCAACAGCATGCTGAACGCGAAGAGGCAAGTGGAGCAGGACCTCGAAGAAGCCCTCGCGCAAACCAACCCCAACGCGACGCGAACGCGCAAGCCCTTTCCCTTCGAACTGGCTGCGAAGAAGCTGCGGTCGCCGGAGCGGAATGAACGCCTGCAGGCCGCGTACGATCTCGGCGTCCTCGCCGACGTCCGTTCGGAGCCTGTGCTGGTTGGCGCCTTGCAGGACGCCGATGGCGACGTCGCACTGACGGCCGCCGAGTCACTCGGAAAACTGTCCTCCGTCACGGCGCCCGACCAGATTGCGGCCCTGCTGCGCAATCCAGCGCCGTCCGTCCGCCGCGCCGCCGCCCGGGCGTACGGACTGGCCAAGCCGTTGCCGGACGGCGCGCCGCTCAACGAGGCGCTGCTGCAGGAGAAGGTCGGCCCCGTGCAGGGCGAGCAGGCAACGGCGCTGGGCCGCCTGCGGTTCGCCGGCGCGGTCACGGCGCTGTTGACGTTGCTGACGGAAGGCACGCTCGATGCGCGCCGCAGGGCCGCGTGGGCGCTGGGACAGATTGGCGACAAGAGCGCGTGCGGGCCGCTGGTGGAGGCGCTCGACAAGGCAACCGACACGGACGTGTGCGAGGACCTTGCGGCCGCGCTGTCGGCCATCACGGGTCTGACGGTGGAGCCGAATGCCGAGAAATGGCGCGAGGCGCTGAAGGGGCGCAAGTAGGCACGGTCAGCGATACACGTCGCGGCGATGGCCGACGTGCAAGACCGTCACCGTGCGTGCAGCATCGTCAATCTCGTAAATCACGCGAAACCGGCCAACTCGGATGCGCCAACCGGGCCGACCAGCAAGTCTGGCGCACCGGTGCGGGCGTGGATCGGCAGCGAGACGCCGAATAGCCTCACTGACCTGATCGAAGGATCCCACGGGCAGTTGCGCCAACTCCTTCTCAGCGCGCTGCCCGATCAGAAGGGTGTAGCCCATCAGCGTTTTCGCTTGATGCTGGCAGCCGCTTCCTCGAACGGCCTCGCCTTGCCCGGCGCGGCCTTCGCGGCATCGAACGCGCGAACACACTCCAGCTCTTCCAGGTCCGCAAGGAGCCTGCGGTAGTCAGCGAGACGAAGGAGCACACCGACGCGTCTGCCTTTGTCGTCAACAAGAAAGCGCTGTTTCATGGCATGCACAGGCCTTCATCCTCGTATTCACTGGGTCCTACTTTACCATTGAAGCAGTTGAGACACAAGGCGGTATGGAGCCTGCCGCCGAGTTCCCTTGCTCCGCTACTCCCGCACGACCTCCCACAGCGGCTCGATGTTCTTCCGGATGTCATAGTCGCGCTCGACGAGCGCGCGGGCGGCGCGAGTCTTCTCACAGGCCGCGGCCGGCGAATCCATGAACGCGGCCATGGCCTGCGCCAGCGCGACGGGATCGTTTTGCGGCACGACCGTGCCGGTTTCCGGCGTGAGGATTTCGCTCAGGCCGCCCGCATCGGTGCCGATCACCGGCACGCCCAGAGCGAACGCTTCGAGCACCACGTTGGGCACGCCGTCGGCGTCGCCGTCCGGGGCCAGCCGGTAGGGAGCCACGAAAACGTCCGCATCAGCGAGCACTTTCCGCAGTTCCGATCCGCCCACCGGCTCCTTGATGACAACCTTGCTTTTGAGACGCAGCTTGCGGATTCGCGCGGCGAGAGCGCCCTTCTCTGGCCCCTCGCCCAGCAAGGCCATCGTGACAGCCCGCGTTGCCAACGCCGGCTGCGCGGCGGCCTCCACAAGCACATCGCCGCCCTTCTTCGGTACGAAGCGGCCCGCGGCGAGAATCCGCAGCCCGCAGCCCGCCTGCCGCACCCTGAACGCGAACTGCTCCAACGGCAAGCCGTGATGCATCAGCCGCACCTTGCTCTTCTCTGCGGCCTGCGCGCTGAGCAGTTCCTGCGCCCGCTCATGGCACGTGAAGACGCGCACGCAGTCGGCGAGTTTGCCGTCGAGCAGTTGCGGCTCGATGAACACGTCCCTTGCATGCGCGGAGAACGAGAACGGCAGCGACAGACTCGTTGCCGCCAGCCAGCCGACCGTTGACGGCAGATTGGCGAAGTGCGCATGGACGTGCCGGAAGCCGCCGTCGTGCAGCGCGCTGCACAGACCGAGCGCGCGGCCAAGCTGCCTGTAGCCGCCGACGCCGAAGTGCCGCCGGGCCTCGTCCCACCGCTCGCGCGCCGCCGGCGCGAGGCCGTCAGTCCTGACCCTTGTGGGAATGAGACGCGCGGGCAGGACGACGCGGCGTTCGAGCAGGCCTTCCCAGTCGGTGTCGCCGGCGCAGGGCGGCGGTCCCGCCTTCAAGCAGAAGACGGTGAACTCGACACCACGCCGGCGCAGTTCCTGCAACTCGCGCGCGATGAAGCGTTCGCTCCAGCGCGGGAAGGTATCAACGATGACGGCCAGCTTCTTCATGCGTGGAGTCCTGGGAGGGACGGCTTTATGCCGCGGTCCCCCGAAGCTCACAAGCGACCCCGGTAGTGTACCGTCTACAGCGGAAGTCGGAAATGAAAGGATACGTTTCGGCAGCATTATGGGTATAATTCCGTCGTAGACGGGGAGTGTTCCGCATGCAAGCCGTCCGGGCCATGGTGTTCGCCGCGTTCCTTCTGTGTGCCGCTTTGGTTTACGCGGCGGAAGACGAAGGCGACATGCGCATTGGCCTGAAGCCGCAGCCGGCCAGCCCGCGGGAGGTCACCACGGAAGACCTCCAGGCAGCCGTGAAGCAACTCACCGCCGCGCCCGCCAACAACGACGCGACGCCCTGGGACAGAACGCCCGAGGCCGCGGCGCTGGCCGCGCAAGCGCAGGAGAACCCGGAACTCTTCGCGCGGCTGCTCATTCCGCCGGGCTATCCCAAGGCGTTCCCCAAGGCGGACAAGCATGTGCGCGCGCGCGCGGCCGCAGTCCTGGGTCTCAGCCGCGACCTGCGCGCGCTGCAGCCGCTGGTGGATTCGAGCGTCTACGACCCTGAGGACAGCGCGCGCCTGGCGGCGGCCAAGGCGTTGCGGCTGCTGGATGAGCCGGTCGCGCTGCGCAAGCTCGTGGACCTGGCATCGGCACGAGACTACCAGAAGTTCCCGTGGCCTGTCCGGAAGTCCGCGTGCGTTGCCCTGCGGCGCTACGGCGACGTGGCGGCGATCGAGCGGCTGTTGCGGGAACTGTCCTACGAGTTGGCCGGCGGCAACCCGGTTGACCCGAAGAACCACCTGCGCGGCGCGTCGGTAGGCATCGGCACCGACAACCCAATGGGCATCCCAACGAGCACGCCGGACCTGCAGTTGAGCGAACAGGACCTCTACCCCGTGCTGGCCGCTGTCAAGGAGCTGACGGGGGTGAGCTTCACGAAGGGCGAGAAGGATTTCAAGACCTGGCAGCAATGGTGGAGCAAGGAAGGACCGAAGTTCAGGTTCGCGGAGTGAGGACACGGGCATGAGTCACACGAGATACATAGCAGTGCTGCTCCTCATGGCGTGTGCGCTGGTGTGTGGCGCTTACGCCGCGGATGCCGGCGCGCTGATGGCCGAGTTCAAGGACCTCGGCGCGCCGCAACCCGAGAAGCGCAAGCTGGCGCAGGAGAAGGTCAGGCAGACCAGGCTCGACGCACTGCCGGCGCTCCTGGGCATGCTGCACCCCAAGCAGGACACGGACGAGTTCACGCGCATCGGCGTGTTGCGGATGATCGCCGAGTTCGCACCGCTCACCGACCAGGCCGCGCAGACACTGGCATGGGCCGCCGTCATGGAGAAGCACCTGGAAGTGCGCCGCGAGGCGTGCGCCGCGATCCGGCAACTGCAGGAAGACCGCGCCCTGCGCGAGGTGCTGCGCTACGGCCTGGCGCAAGACGCCGCCGTGCGGCGTTCCGCGGCTCAGGCGCTGCGCGAGATTGACGATGCGCGGGCGCTGGCGGGGCTGGTCCGCGCGATACCCATGCCGTCGGTCAACGCCAATGTGGGAATGCCCAACTCGTACTCGGAACCGAACATGACGCTGCCTCTCGGGCCGAGCGGCGCGCGAATGCCGATCTTTCTGCCGCAGCAGTCCATTTCGGGCGTGGCGACGGACATCGGCAGCCCGGCGGTAGACCTGCTGAAGGAAATCGCGGGCAAGGATTTCGGCAACCTGCCCTTCGGCTGGATGAACTGGTATCGTGAGAAAGCGGCGCAGATTGGGGCGGCGGAGCGGGAAGCGTACCGCGAGCACCGTTCAGCGCGGGAACTGATGAACGCGCCGTGAATCGAGCTACCGCCCTCGGGCCAGCGTCAGCCTCTTCCGGTCTTCAGCGTCCCGCTTCCACTGCTTGTTCTTGATGTAGAACGAGACCTTGTCCCACGAGCAATCGGTGAACAGGCGGATGAGCGACTCGCGGTTATCGCGCACGAACCTCACAATGCAACTCGGCGCTTCCTGCTCGAATTCCTTGTACAGCGCCAGCCAGATGATGCCCTTCTTGACCTTCTCAAGTTTGCCGCCCACGGCGCCCAGTCCCACGATGATGAGACGGTCGTTCAGGTACTGGTCCATGCCGCCGCTGGTGTCCTTCTCCCAGTCCTCGAACCTGCGCCGGAACTGCTCGACCTCCGCCCGCCACTGCCCGTCTGAAAGGAAACTGTCCTTCAGATCATAGGCAATCGCCGGTGCATCGAGCGAGCCCATCTCGAGCATCCTGCGCGCCGCCTCGCCCAAATCACTTGCCAGCGCCGACACCGACAGGCTCATCGCCGCAAAGAGGGAACACAAGGTTATGCGCGCCGAACGGGACTGACCCGCACCAGTAAGCTTCATCTGCTTCCTTTGTCTGTCGTGGGGCGCCGGCTGCGCACCGCCAATCCAGTATCGTCAATCGAGCGTCCCGACTGTGCCGAAATCGCCCGATCCGGCCCCCCCAACAACCTCTCCGTATTTAATGCTACCCTTTTGCCGCAAAAGAGGCAATTTATCCAGCGCGAAAACTGGGAAAAGGGGACATTCATCTTTTCGCCCACGGGTGAGGCGTCCGTGCAGCCCGTCCCGGACGGTCGAAAAGATGAATGTCCCCTTTTCCGCTCCATAGCCAATAGCCCGTCGTTCCTATCAGTGTTCATCCGTGTTCATCTGTGGCTTCATTACGTGCATCCAAACGCCGCCCGCATCTGATCCAGCCAGTCCCGCGCGAGTTCCGCGGCCTTCGACCACTCATCCAGGAACGGTTCCTTCGGCGCGTCTTCGCTCTTGTGGTAAATCCACCGCGCCCGCGCCACCCGCGGATTGTTGTCATCCCCGCACGCCATCTGCCGCAAGACTTTGTCCTCAGCGCAAATGTAGTACCGCACCGCCTCTTCCGCCAGCGCCCGTTCTATCGCGCGCAGCGATCTACCCAGCACATTCAGACATGCGCGCTTCAACCGGGCGCCGCTTGCGAAGCCCGCACGCGCCGCCCAATCCTCTAGATCGAAATTGCGGCGCAGACACTCCACCAGTTCCCCGATTCTCCGCAGCCGTTCGTCCCCGCGTTCTTCCGCCGCATAGTCTTCCGCCCTCATCCGAAAGTACCGCGACCGCTTCGTGCCCCTCTCCCCTGTGGGGAGAGGGCGGACGTGAGCGAAGCGAACGCCGGGTGAGGGGGTGCCCCGAGCGTTCCCCATCGGATATCCTTCGTATTTCCACGCCGCCAACGTCCCCGGCAATCCCCACAACTCCTGCGCAGCCTCGCGCAGCCGCTCGAAAAGCGCCCGCTTCACGCGCCGAATCCTGAAACCGTCCGCGAGTTCCTGCACGGTCAGCCCGCAATACTCCTTCGTCAGCATCGTCAGCCGAACGCGGCTGATCTGCAGTTCTACGCACAGGCTCTCAATCGAGTTCCCCGCGGCCCGCGCCCAGCCGTCCGCGTCAATGTCCCACGGCTGCACAAACGACACTTCCTTTGATTCCTGTTTCCTCTCTGTGTTCTCTGTGTGCTCTGTGGCTAATGCCTTGATCCGTTCCACCAGCCGTTTCAGCCCCGCCCTGCGTTCCTTCGCGGTCAGCACACCCTCGACGGCCCCCGTGATCCCCGTAATCCTCCGCCACTTCGCATGCTCCCCGTGTCTCCGCGTCTCCGCGTCTCCGTGTCTCCCCCTCGCCCCCTCTCCGCGTCCCCGTGTCCCCTTCTTCCAGGCATCCGCCAGCCTGCGCTCACGGCTGCATTCGTTATACTTCCCCGGCCGATTCAACCCCGCCTTCTGGTGCGATATCCCAAACCCCATACCGCCTCCTCCCGTCGCCGCAGCGACAAACAACCGGCGTGTGCCACGGGCAGCCTCTGTTTGCTGTTGGCTGCCCGTGCCTCACCGCGCCGCTAACCTGGAACCCTGAAACTTGAAACCGCGTCTCGCCCCATAATAGGCCGTGCGAAAATCGCTTCTCCGGACTACAGTCCGTATAGTCTCATTAGTCCGTTCTGTCCGACTTGTCCATCCTGTCCGCCCGTGCCGTCAGCCATTGGCACACAGCTCTGTCCGTATACGACACGCGAAATCGCCACTTCGGACATACGGTAGTGTTAAATCGTGTCCTGACGCGTTCAGTAGCGATCCGCCGCGATCCGCACCGATCCGCAGCGATCCGCCGGCTGTGAACGCACCGCCTGCGCGGCTTGCCGTCCAATCCGCAATCCGAAATCCCCAATCCGCAATCGGCAGCCCTATATACGACACGCGAAACCCCGCCTTCCGGACTGCAGTCCGATTAGTCCGATTAGTCCGATTAGTCCCACTTGTCCCTGTTGTCCGCGCCCCACCGGAGGCTTCGGGGGTGCATCACCGGACTTCCGGGCGGTTCCTTGGCCTGAAAGGCCAAGCTGAAATAGCCAGGGCCGAAGGCCCTGGAACGCGACACCATAAAGACCGCAAAGCCCCAACGGGGCGCACTGAGACGTCGCCCAACGCTCCTCGCGCCCCGTTGGG
>Ga0315282_10006327_pt1 | contig 19884 bp, 17 predicted proteins | sample YL17G07_20_MG_FD_203693 | JGI IMG/M metagenome (GOLD analysis project Ga0315282, IMG submission 203693) | Sediment microbial communities from Yellowstone Lake, YNP, Wyoming, USA - YL17G07_20 | ecosystem: Environmental > Aquatic > Freshwater > Lake > Sediment | place: USA: Wyoming | collected... | reverse complement strand
GTTTCAACAGTGTCAACGCAGTCCACGTAGTCCACGGAGTTAATGGAAGGAAACCTTATCCTTTTCAACCGAATACAATATGGAGCACGTGCATTCATGCATGCAGGAAAGTGATAAAGACGTTGCATGGACGTGGAATTAAAATACAGAAGATACCTCTATACGGCGTAAGACTTTTAAGCATATACCGTAGAACATTTAGAACGTCATGCATGTATGCATGTAAAAAATGTAAAAGAGGAATAGAAAAATGAATCAAAAAAAGCTGATTACGATATTGGCGACAATAACGATCATAGCGATACTGAGTGTTTCATTGTTCTTTACTCAATTTGCAGCATCTACTGCTACTACTTACAATGCGGATTATATGACGGTGGAAGGAGTACTAGGCAGCGACAACTATGTGCTGTATCCGTTTGAGAACACGAGTATGAAGATAGGGTTTTCAAAGTACGGTGAGATGATAGACACCAACACTAACGTTGGTTTGGAGTACGGGGACGTGGATCCGTTCGCGGCACCAGCTGGATCAGGCATTGTGGCGGGTCTTCCGAAGAAGTACTGGTCGCAGGGTTGGTTCATCAACATAACCTACGTGCATAGGAACTTAGGTCACAGAAACGTGTGGGCTATGGCAGTGTTCGCAGACATGGTTGATTTTGATAACCCTTGGTTGAGGGTTGACTGGGGAACAAACAACTATGACGATGGTCCGACGAAAGGTGAGCCTGGTCTCTGGGGTTATGAAAGCCCGGGCGACCCAGGCTACCCGATAGGCGGCGCGGCTGTGCTAATGAATGGAGGTAGGAAAACTAATGGAACAGTAATCACGCAGCCGATTACTGTGTTGTATGATGGACCGAGAAGGTTTGTAGCATTGCTTAATAGCACTATTTACGACTATACGGGAACTCCACCCGACGAAGCTTTGGTGAAATTTTGCATTACCATTGTTTTCGACAAGGTGAAGAAAGACGTGATCCTGTTCAAAGATGTAAAGTCTGTGATAAGCTTCAAGGTTCTTGAAGGAGAGATGAACGTTCAACTCAGCAACAGGGGTCAGGTCGACCTTGGAACCACGACGAAAGGCTTCAAAAGCTACGCACACTTCTACACTGAAGGAATCGGAATCTACGACGTAAGCGAGGAAGGGCAATCCACAGTTTATGACAGCGAATACGAGATGACTAGAACGGAGACACCATGCAAAATATACAATGGTACCGCTACTACCAATACCAACAGTTCTCGCTTATGTGACACAGCCGAAAATTGGCCGGTTAGTGATTTGACAGGTTACAAAGTGGCGATACTCAACGGTACAGGTGCAGGGCAGGTGAGAACCATAGCAAGCAATGGTACCCATTTTCTGGTGGTAACGTCAGCTTGGACCACTACTCCAACCACAGGATCGCAGTATGGAATTTATGATCCAAATTGCGCAGCACTTTGCAAGACGGCGGATGGAAGATGGCCGCAAACCAGTGCAACTAACGCAACCTACGACATAGCCCAAGCGATAAATCCTACCGCGGGATACGTTTGGTCAGCTGCTTTCTGGCCAAGCTTGTCCGACTGGAGCATAAGCGGATGGGCTCAACAGTTCAGGTCGATGGATGCTTTGGATCCCCACTACATAGACATGCCTTTAGAAAATGACGTGCCATATTACATCGGTGAGTGGGACTTTGATCTAGGGGACTCATTATCTGCTAACTGTATGTTCAGAGGTGTAACAGCCTACAGCCTTGTGGATCAGCATGACGCAGACGACGCAAACATGGGAATCACACACACTAATGTGATTGACAGCGAGATCCAGTATCTGATGGATGAGACGTTCAATCCTTACGACCTATATAATGCAGTGCACAAACAGGAGTCCAGATGGGTATACATAGACGAATCATTGGAAAGTGCAACCAACTACATTACACTGACAGAAGGCCTAGACGACGACATATACCAACCGAACGGATATACTACGAAACCATGGAGCGAGACAACATGGACTGGATACAACTACACATTATTGGGAACCACCGCTACTTTTGACTGGAAAAACGAGTTTGAAGACGAAATAGATGCTCACAGCAAGAACTGGGTGGCGCACCTAAACTCTGGCAACGGTGAGGCTATGTTAAAAGTGACACCCACAGGCTACGGAGTAAACATAACAGGCGCATTAAATTTCAGCAGCATCGTTGACTTCGGCTTCTGGTATTATTCTCTACCAGACGCAGGATATGGGCCGCACATCGAGTTTGAACTGTACAACAGCACTGGCACAGGATATGTTGTTCTGGGAGCCGACGCAAACGACGAGGATTATCCGAACCCTACGACTGGACAATGGATCCACTACACTCTAAATGATATAGGAAGCTTTGTCTACCAACATGACGCGGACAAAGCTTTCTGGATACGATGGGCTCCGAAATCTGTCTTGGACGACTTAAACACTGATTTACGAGATTTGGATGATTGGCCGGATGATTTGCATTCCTTTGAATGGTGGCAGCGCCGTCTCGGAAGCTTTTATGTGGGCAGTGTAGGAGTTAGTGCACGCGCAGACTATACTCCAGGTGCTAATTGTTACATTGACGACCTAAGCATAGCCTACCTTGACAAAGCCTCCGGCATACGCTATGAACGCGTTTACAACATGGAAGAGGACAAGCTGATCCCAAGCGACTGGGACGCCTACTGCAGCTTCGCAGAAAGAGTCCTAATCAACGGAGTACTCATCGACAGAGAAGGATACGAAGGCACCCACGAACCGTACTACCAGATTAACTTTGAAAACGGCACAATAACATTCCATCATTGGGTTACAAGCGCCTACACCACATGGCTATTGCCAATAGGCACCCACATCAAAGTGCTCTACTCAACCATCGAAGAGAACGAGAAAGGACGCTACGAATGGATAGTCGTCGGCACAGACGCGGCGAGCATCGCGAACGTAGGTGCAGCCTACGTTGCAGAAGCCTTCGACTCCAAAAAAGACATAGCGGTCCTGAAGACTGGCATGGACATTCGCGAAACGACATGGGGTCCAAACGCTCCATATGTAATGGCTAACATCGGGCCAGCCTCTCGCCTGCGGTCGGACTACTACGACTCTTTGGGAAGATCCTATCTAAAAGATGATTGGTGCACAACCTACCCAATCGCTAGCAGCGACATGATCTTCATAGGCGGCCCGCGGGCAACCCTGGGCACAGAGTACTTTAACGAGTTCACTAACGCCTTCTTCGCCGAAAGCGAATGGGTAGTGAACAACACAGGCCAAGCAAACAAGATCTTGGCGCTAACATGCTGGAACAGAACAACCTACTCTAATACCGCCACAACTGGCTACGCACAAATATCAGTTTACAAAGACCTCAACGGAACAATAGGCTTCCTAGTCTGGGGCTTGAACGGAGACGACGGCTTATACGCTGCTGAATGGTTCTGGAACTACCCAGCCGGAATAACATGTCCAGACGGAACAATAGTGTACTCAGGCATCGAATACCTGCAACATGAGAACCGCGGAGTCACAGACATAATCCTGAAAATAACCTACCCAACAGCAGACCCAACACACCCAACGATGACCATAAAAGAACGCCTAGGCACAATCAGCGAAAAAACACCACACGACCCATAAAGTCGCCAAAACCCCCTTCTTTCTTTTTTCCTATTTTTTTGATATAAAACATAAAAACTACTTGTTCTCATTTTTCTAACCAACGCGCTCGTGCTTAGGCTTCGCTTATCTTCTAGCGCGCCTTGTTAAGATTCCAATTAGATAACAGCGGTTCAGCGAAAATCTGAATATGTTCAGAAATGGACTGTAAAAGACTGTTCAGGAAACGGAAACAATGAAACTTACACATAATTTCCAAAAGCAATCTATGCTTCAGGTATAATGCTCAGAAAAAAGAATGGAAAAAGAGAGACTTACGTTTAACGTTTTCAAATACAGAAACGATTAAAAGACTTAGCTACAAGCTTAAATACTTTTCAAAGCGGGTATTAAAGTTGCTGTGAAGACTTTGTTTAAAAGAACAATCGTAAAAATTGAGAATCGTGAAACCCATGGTCACAAGAATGATTCAAACTTGCAATTCTAAGAGAGCTTTGGCTAAGTATCATATGAAGTTTAATAGGAATTAAAACATGAAAGAATCTAAGAAGGTTGTGAAAATGTCATTCAAGCTTCATATTTTTGCGAAATGGGAAGATAGTAGAGAAAGAGCTTTTCTCTCTCTTCTACAATTTAATCCAACGGCCAAAGTAATTGACTTGGGTTGTGGTAGAGGAGAATTTACACTTAAGGTAAAAGAAAAAACTGGTTGTAGTGAAATAGTGGGGGTCGATGTTTATGGTGAGGCATTAACCGAAGCCAAAAGAAAAGGAATAACCATCAAGAAAGTAGATTTAAATGAGTTTTTACCTTTTGCAGAGAATTCTTTTGACGTCATTGTTTCCAATCAACTGATTGAACATTTGTTCTATCCTGTTAGATTTATGAAAGAGGTTTATAGAATCTTAGATTTTGGTGGATATGCTATAATATCAACTGAAAATCTTGCAAGTTGGGATAACATTTTTTCCCTACTTTTGGGGTATACTCCATTTTCTATGGAATTCGACGGAGGCCTATACAAAATTGGAAATCCCTTATCTCCTCATGAAAAAGAAATAGTCGAGAATTATCCTCCGCATGTTAGGATCTTTACATGCAAAGGTTTAATTGAATTAGCAAAGTTTGTTGGATTTAAAGTGGAAAGAGTAATCGGAAACGGTCATATTCTTGGTAAATTTGGTGAATTGATTAACAAGGAAAACGGTCGTTTTGTTACGATTAAGATAAGAAAGTGAAAACAGGCCTATGGTTTCAATGGTAATTCTGGCCTGCAATTCTGAAACAATTTTAAGCAAATGTTTAAATCGCGCGTGCGCGGAAAATGCGGAGGAAATTGTAGGTGTAGATATCTCCAAGGATAGGATAGAGCGAAAATGAGCCTGCCATCTCCACATCCAAGATCAAGCATACTGAACTTCTTCACGTGGTTGTTCACCAAAGTTAAAGCCAACTCGAGCAGTCGAGAAACATCTTCACCATAAAAATGTACGTGCATTTTTGAATAACTTTGAAATAAGTTATCCTCCATCAATCACACGCTTCCTATACGATATGATTTGAAGGATTCTATTTCAACCAAGACGTCCACAGCCAAATAATCAGTTTGACGATGTAAGTGAATACAAAGTTACTTTATAAAAATTCTGCAAAGAAAAATAAAAAAGCTGAGAAGTTTGACGAGCACTCAACACTTCGCGGCATATTCGGCCGATCTGCCAAAAGCAAATTCCAGCATCCTCCCTTCAATTAAAAAAATCATTCCACAAAATCTTATAGTGCAGCGGGCAACTATTATGCCTTAGCGCCTAATCAGACTTCTTGAATTTTCTCTTCCTACCCCATGAAACATAAAGTGTGCAAGCATAACAGAGCGCGTGCGAAGCTAAAATTTTAAATCTATGATCCTGAACTTCCACTAAGTGTGTACGCTAAGCGTTGATAGAAATTATTATAAAGAGGCTTTATTATGAAGACTCTTGTGCTCAATGGTGGTAATGGTACTAGGCTTAGACTTTTAACTTTTACAACTGCAAAACAGCTAATTTCAGTAGCAAACTTAAATGACCATAACAACTAATCAATAAAGGTTATGGTGTTAACCTTGAAAGGAGTTATCCTACACGGAGGTTATGGCACTAAACTTAGACCATTAACCCATACAGGCCCGAAACAACTAATTCCAGTTGCAAACAAACCAATTTCACAATACGTGCTAGAAGACCTCCGAAACTCGGGCATAATAGAAATTGCTATAATCCTCGGAAACATTCATCAGGAAAAAGTAAAAGAACACTACGGAAACGGTGAAAAATTCGGTGTAAAAATCCAATATATACACCAGCACGAACCGAAAGGAATAGCCCACGCGATAAATTTATGCATAGAATACGTGAATAACCAACCCTTCATAGTTTACCTAGGGGATAACCTGCTAAAAGGAGGCATCAAAAACTACGTCCAACTCTTCCCAAACTCAGATTACGACGCAATGGTACTTCTATGCAAAGTAAGAAATCCACAGCGATTCGGCGTTGCAAAATTCGACAAAAAAGGAAAACTACTGCAGCTAATAGAAAAACCCAAACAACCGCCCAGCAACTATGCTTTAACTGGCATATACTTTTTCAAACCCATAATCTTTGAAATGATAAAACAGCTCAAACCATCATGGCGAGGGGAACTTGAAATAACAGAAGCAATCCAACTGCTGCTAGAAAAGGGCTATAATGTAGGCTATCAAATCGTTCAAGACTGGTGGAAAGACACAGGTACACCAGAAGACATCTTAGAAGCCAATAGACTAGTCCTCGACGAACTGAAACCAGAAATTAGAGGCAAAATTGAAAACAATGCATCAATACAAGGCAGAGTAGCAATAGGCGAAAACTCCATAATAAAAGAAAAAGCCCTAATCCGAGGTCCGGTAATAATAGGAGAAAACACAACAATAGAACCAACAGTCTACATAGGTCCATACACAAGTATAGGAAACAACGTTATCATCAAACGAGGCGAAATAGAAAACTCGATAATCATGGACAACTGCACCATAGACATAAACGACAGAATCACAGACAGCCTAATTGCCCCATACTCAAAAATAATCTCTAACAACAACAAACCGCATGGAAAAAAATTCATTATAGGCGAAAGAACCTACATCGAACTGTAAAGGTGAAAGCATGCTAAAAGGAATAATTATTAAACCATTAAAAAGATTTAACGACGAAAGAGGTTCTTTCACAGAACTCATAAGAGAAGACTGGAAGGAAATCCTAAAAAAAGATCGCTTCGTCCAAGCTAACTTCTCCATAAGCTATCCAGACATCATCAGAGCCTGGCACAGACACTTGAAAGGACAAACAGACTACTTCATAGTGTTAAAAGGAGCATTAAAAATATGCGCCTACGACGAAGAAACAAAAGAGCTAAACGAATTAATCTCAACAGGTCAAGACCCACAAATAATAAGAATCCCCGGACATTATTGGCATGGTTTCAAGGTCATAAGCAACGAAACAGCTTTCCTCCTTTACTTCACTACCAAGCTTTACGATTACCAAAATCCCGATGAAGAACGAAGACCATGGAACGATCAAACACTAATCCCCAAATCCATAAACGGCGAAAAAAACGACCCAAGAGTTAACAAGCCCTGGAACTGGAATTACCCCCCTCACAGGTGAAAACTTTTTGAAAATTCTCGTAACAGGTGGATTAGGCTTTATCGGAAGCAACTTCTGCAGATACATCATCACAAAATATTTCGACAATAAAATTATAAACATAGACAAAATAGGAATTGGAGCCAACCCAGCGAACCTCGAAGACCTAGAAAGCGAAAAGCGATACAACTTCATTAAAGGAGACATCGGCGATTCAGAACTCGTAAACAAAATAATCAAACAAGTAGACGCTATAGTAAACATAGCAGCCGAAACACACGTAGACAGAAGCATAGCAAACCCCACACCATTCATTCAAAACAACACTATAGGAACATTCACCATTTTGGAAGGCATCAGAAAACACAACGACAAAGCCAAACTCGTCCAAGTATCCACAGACGAAGTCTACGGCGAAATACGAGAAGGATCATTCAGAGAAAATGACATGCCTCAACCATCTAACCCTTATTCTGCTTCAAAAGCAGCAGCCGATGTGTTTGTAATGGCATATCATAAAACATACGGCTTAGACGTAGCCATCACAAGATGCACAAATAACTATGGGCCTTATCAAATCCCCGAAAAACTTATTCCCAAAACTATCATCAGAGCTCTAAAAAATTTACCAGTGCCAATTTACGGTTCAGGAAAAAACATTCGAGATTGGATATATGTGCAGGACCATTGCGAAGCCATTGATTTCGTCCTAAGAAAAGGAGAATCAGGTGAAATCTACAACATCTCAGCAGAAAACGAGCTGCCTAACATCGAAATTGTTAAAAAGACACTTAAGATGCTAGATAAACCTGAAGATTTAATAACTTTTGTAGAAGACCGTCCAGGACACGACGTAAGATACAGTCTAGATTCATCAAAAATCAAGTCTAAACTAGGTTGGAGACCAAAATTCTGCTTCGAAGAAGCGTTAGAAGCAACTGTTAAATGGTATGTAAACAATGAATGGTGGTGGAAACCGTTGGCAACTGAGAAAATCCTTAACCCAACACCTTGGAAACTAAGGGACAGCTATTGAGAATATTAGTTACAGGTGCAAGTGGCTTACTCGGCTCAAAACTATGCAAATTAGCCGTAAAAAAAAACTATGAAATTTACTCTGCGTACAGTCAACATAAACCTCTCTGTGGAGCACCTGTCCAATTTGACATTTCTGACAAAGACACAGTCGAAAAAATATTTAAAAAAGTAAAGCCTGAAGCCGTAGTGCATACGGCAGCATTAACCAACGTGGACAAATGTGAATTAGAAAAAGAACTAGCTTGGAAAATAAATGTGGAAGGAACAGAAAACATAGCTGAATCATGCGAAAAATTCCATGCTTTTCTGGTCTACATATCCACAGACTACGTCTTCGACGGAGAAAAAGGAATGTACAAAGAAAATTGTAAGCCTAATCCAGTAAACTATTATGGTCTCACCAAACTAAAAGGGGAAGAAGCAATCAAAAATTTAACGGATGAATATTGCATTGCTAGGACCAGCGTCATCTACGGAACAATCCCAGCAGCAGGTAAAACAAACTTCGCACTGTGGCTACTGGACAAACTTGAAAGAAAAGAAAAAGTGAAAATCCTAACCGACCAATGGAATTCACCCACATTAAACACCAATCTAGCGAATATGATTCTCGAAGTCTCAGAAAGAAAACTGACCGGAACCTTCCACTTAGCCGGAGCAACACGCCTAAGCAGATTTGAATTCGCAAAACTTCTCGCTAAAACCTTTAGCTTAAACACAAACTTCATAACACCTGCCTCCTCAAGAGAGATCTCATGGATCGCTAAAAGACCACACGACTCTTCACTAAATATCAACAACGCATACCAAACACTAGAAAACAAACCTCTAAAAATACAAGAAGCATTAGAGAAAATGAAAAAAGAAATAGAACCCTTTTAAAAAAATAGCAAAGACAGCAACACACACGCGTGGACCTGATAGTATGCAAGAGAAGCCTTGTGCATACCCAACTAACGCTACGAAGTTGCGAAGAAAAGGTTTGTTGATTGAGACGGGAATGTTGAGGCTTTGGCTCAAGCGACAATTAGGATTATAAATAATGAGCGGTTAAGGTTTAGGTTGAGGAAGAACGCTTTGGATTATGCAGATGGGTCTAGTTGGGACGAATCGGCGGAGGCATTCTTGAGGACTATACGGTGTGTGAGTGATGACTGATAAGACGTTGGTTTCTGTAATTATTCCTACTAAAAATTCGGAAGACACCATTGAAAAGTGTTTAGAGTCTATTAAAAATCAGACTTATCCAGACGTTGAGATAATACTAGTTGACAATTATTCAAGGGACCATACTAGAGAAATTGCACGGAAATATGGCGCTAGAATTTATTTGAAGGGCCCAGAGAGGAGTGCACAAGTTAATTTTGGTGTGAAAGAGGCTAAAGGAAAATACGTTTACAGGGTTGATTCTGATTTTGTCCTTGAACCTTCCGTTGTTGAGGAAGCAGTTACTAAATGTGAGGTGGAGGGTTACGATGCTGTTGCGGTTCATAATACCTCTGATCCAACCGTTGGTTTTTGGTCAAAGGTTAGAAAACTTGAAAGAGACTGTTATAGAGACGATGAGTTTAATATTGGGGCGAGATTCCTTACGAGAGAAGTGTTTGAAGCTGTTGGAGGATTTGATGAGACTTTAGTTGCTGCTGAAGATTATGATTTACACAATAAGCTTCTTAAAGGAGGATTTAAAATAGGGCGAATTAGAGGGCAGGAAACTCACATCGGAGAGCCAAAAACTCTTGGTGAAATCGTTAGGAAACACTATTATTATGGTAAGACTATTCAAAATTATATTAGGAAAGGTCCGGAGAGAGCTCGAAGACAGTTCAGTCCTGTGCGGCTAGGCTACCTAAGGTATAGGTCTGAATTTTTGAGGAACCCCGTGTTAGTTCTTGGCTTATTCGTCTATCAATTTGTTAGGTATTTGGCAACGGCTATTGGATTTTTGACTTGAAGGAAAGGAATATGATTGAGAATATGAAATCTAGAGAGCACCTTACGGCAAATCTTGTTCTTAATTTAGGTTGTGGAAAACAGATGTATGGTGACGTAAGAGTAGATCTCTATCGTGGCAAAGCAAACCTACTTGCGGATGTTGAGAAGTCCCTGCCTTTCAAAAGCGATGTATTTGATGAAGTTTACTCGCGTCACCTTTTTGAGCACCTTCGAAACCCATCTTCTGTCTTAGGCGAGATGGTAAGAGTATTAAAGCCTGGGGGTAGGCTGACTCTAATAACTGATAATGCGGCTTACATACCATGGCATCTTCACCCCAGATTTGGTTCGGGTGGCCACTCATGGAATGGTTATCATGGTGTTTCGCCTATTGATAAACACTTTAGTATCTACACCCCGGAACATCTGAAGAATCACCTTTTGGAACACAAGTTGCAAATTGTAACAATTAAATATGCTTATTCGCCTGATGTGGCTGAGCATCCAGGTGGGCCTTATCAGAAAATCGCTAGAGCACTTTCGTTGTCTAGGTTGCCCATTCTGAGACCATTTATCCATCCAAACATGTTGGTTATAGCTGTCAAATCATCCCGGTGAGCATCGATGGTCCGGAACCAGTTGGTCTCCATAATCATTCCTACTTATAACAGAAAACAAGAGCTTACTAGACTAATTGAGTCAATCAAGCAAAGTGATTATCCAAAGGAGAGTATGGAAATTATTGTCGTTGATGATGCTTCCACCGATGGAACTTTTGATGCAATAAAAAAAGGATTTCCCGATGTTAAGGTTATCAGAAATACCAAACGAAGAATGACTTCTGGTGCTAGAAATGTTGGAATAGAATGTTCCAAAGGCGATTATCTCTTTTTTGTAGATCATGATAATATCATAGACAGAAGAGCGATAAGTGAGCTCGTAAATTTCATGGAAAGGAACGAAATCGTGGGCCTCGCTGGTCCCATAATGTATTATTATAGCGTACCAGAAGAAATATGGTGTGCCGGTGGAACACTAAGACAACCACTGTACCTTCCAACTTGCATGTTCCAACATGAAACATCTGAAACTCTTCAAATAGCAAATATTTCTACAATAGAATGCGATTATATTCCAAATGCGTTTATGGTACGAAAACAAATCATAAAAGAAATAGGCTTTTTCGATGAAAGGAATTTTCCGATTCTATTTGAGGATGCAGATTTTTCACTGAGAATAAAGCAGGGAGGTTATCAGATAGTTATAGTTCCCAAGGCTAAAGTTTGGCACGATGTTTCGACAGCAAAAGATTTTCATATAGATGAGGAGAGGGCTTTTTTCAGAGGCAGAAGCCGTGCGAGATTTTATTTGAAATATGCACCATTAAGAACTTTGATGTTGCCCATTGATACGCTGGGATTTTGCGTTGTGTTATTTGCATACGACAGAGGTTCACGAGGGTTGAAAAAACTTTCTCAATATTTAAAAGGAATCGTATACGGTCTAGTTCTAACAGATTCAACAAATCAGCACAAAAAGGAACAACCATGAAGATCTCTCAAAAATCAATTGACATATTAATCATAGTATTTTTGGGTTTAGTTCCGCTATTGTGGCTAAGACAAGGATACATTATTGCAAAAGGCGATGACTTTCCATCGTGGTTCAATCCATCAAGGACATTGAGCGCCGATATTTGTTTGTGGTCTGTTCATAATATGGGAAATGTAAACACAATGAGTTCATTCTTGCTGTACGAAATCATATGGTTATCCCTTAGATCTTTAGAGTTAAGCATAGGACTTATTCAAATTCTTTTCCAAGTTTTTTTCTTTATGGGTGCAGGTTTCTCTATGTACTACCTATCAAAAACTGTATATCCGAAACTTGAACTAGCCTCCTTGATTTCCAGCATTTTCTACATGTTCAATTTTTTTGTTCTCAAAAGTAGGGTCAACATCGGAATGGCTTGGATATACACATTTCTACCATTATTGATGGCGTTGTTAATAAAAATCATAAAGGCCATCTGTCAACAAAACAGCAAAGCAGCAAACAAAACTATCATCTACTTCGCCATCATTTCAGCAGTATCCTTGTCCTTTGCCAGCGTGAATCCACCAAACGTCATCATAGCCGTGCTCCTACTCGCCATCTTACTCCTATATTACCTAATTACGCAAAAAACCAGAATTCGCCAACTTCTACGGGGGGTCGCCAAGCTAACCGCAATTTCGACCCTTCTTAGCGTATGGTGGATAATTCCTGTTCTCAACTACTATCTTTGGTCACCCTTGCAGTTTAACCCGGAAATCAGCGTAACTGCATGGAGCTGGACCCACAGCAGAGCATCCTTTCTAAATCTCTTTTGGCTAAACGGTGGCTGGGATTGGCGTCCAGAATATCTTCCCTACCTTGACTCTTATTCTAGCCCCCTCCTAATCATATTAACCTTGGTTCCTTTCTTCCTAGCCGCTGCAGCCTTACTCTTCAAAACCAACAAATCTCGCTTCAACGCCTACATCATGCTTGCCATTCTAGCCTTCCTCTTCCTCGCCAAAGGACTTCACGAACCCCTAAGCCAACTAAACCTTCTACTCTATACCTACATTCCAGGCATGACTATGTTCAGAGAACCAACATCAAAATTCACTATGGCCCTCATGCCTTTCCTCGCCTTACTCATCGGTTACGCAGTCCACCACATTGCCGATATTAAAATTGGCAAACACAAACCTACTGACCTTACAAAAGCAATACTCACAACCATCTTTATTCTCGCATTTGTTATAAGTGCATATCCCTTAGTAACGAACCCCATCGAAACAAAAACGCCCCAACTTCCCTTCTCCTCATACATAAAAATTCCCAACTACTGGTACGAAGCAGCTGACTGGCTAAACAACCAACCTGAAGACTACAAAATACTAATCACCCCACCCGACGACTTCTACGCAATGCCCTACACATGGGGATACTATGGCACAGAGGAATTTCTAGCCCGCTTTATCCAAAAACCTATACTATTAACCTACTACTCTCCCTACAGATTAAACCCTGACACCGCTGCCACCTTAGAATACCTAGGTAAAACAATAATCTATAACAAAACAGCCGAATTCAAAGCTCTCCTAGATCTCTTAAACGTCAGATATATCTTACAGCGCAATGACATACAACCCAACTTCACTGGCAGAAACATAATCCCACCAGAGGAGATGCAGGCCTTCTTTGCCTCACAACCTTACATCCGTCTAGCCCAAAAATTCGGACAACTTGACATTTATGAATACACCGATCCTAAACCCTACATCTACATCCTAGATCCAACCACGCTCCAACAAGCAACAATCAAAATCGAGAACATCACAACCTCAGAACACTCATGGGACTTCACTAACCCTGCAGATATACAAGAATGGCAAAACACTACTCCACCAAACCAGTTTGGAGCTAACCAAACCCTAACTCCAGACAACGGCACACTAAAAGCAGAATTATGGAATTCCACATGGGGCTGGAAACAAATAAATTCCCCACTCTTACCCGCCCAATACGGAAGCACCTACCAAATTCAAACGGATATAAAAGGAGAAAACGCCCAAGGAGTCCACATAAAAATAGCCGAATATAACACAAGCAAGAACATCGTGACAGCAACCTACGCTGCAGGCGTAAATGATGGAACCTTCAACTGGACACACACCACATTCAACTATGAACCAACCAATAGAAACACAGAATACCTACAAATACAAATTTGGCACGGGCACGAAACTAACAAACCCTTACCCAATATTGTGTGGATTGATAATATCAAAATAAATGGCTACACCATGATCTTAAACACTACTGGTCTTGATCTGATTTTCCAAAACACAACCCAGAATCAACCAGCAATAATCTTGGAGTATGAGAAAATAAACCCAACAAAAATAACAGCAGCCATAAATGCTACTCAACCCTTCATACTCGCAATAAGTGAAGCCCTCGACCAATCATGGACAGCATACGTTAATGGAAAAGAAATCAAACCAACTTCACTCTACCTAGGTCTAAAAGGATTCTACATCAACCAAACTGGGCTTTTAGAGATCACAATTGAGTATGTGCCTCAGCGGTGGTTCTTTTACGGTTCCATAATATCCGTCACAACCTTCCTCACGATAATCACATACTTGACTATAACCTACACAAGAACAAAAAACATACTCAACAAAATAAAGCAAAAACTAACTCGCCTATTTGCGCGCGCTATTCATCTTCTCCCTTCTTTTCCCGCCTTTCGGCTTTACATTCCCCTTTTCATAAAAGGAGCTCATCACGGAGTCGTTCCGCTCCTTTCTCCTCTTCGGGTATTTTTAACGTGCCCCGGACTCGGCACGGGTCCTGCGGAGAGTGTGTTGACTGAGAATTCTCAGATCAGCTCTCACCCTCTTCAAACGTGAATTGTTTGTTCTTAACTTTAACTCTGGTGAAAGATACGTCTATAACTTAACACTAAACTTTGGCAAATTTTGGTTTTGAATGCACCTATAACACAAAATCGAGATAGGGAAACATGAAAAATAAGCATCATTGCGGCAAATCTACTCTAAAAAAGGATAAAATCCAAGAAATTTGCCAAACTTTAGTTAACATACAAATTTTTATAAGAAACAGAGAAAACATAAACAATAATGATTTGACGTGTCAGAGATTACAGCCAACATGGTTAAAAGCTTCTCTTTCATCACCACACTCGTAGAACTTTCAAAAGGAAAAAGATGACAGGCTACGAAATCATGAAACACATCAACAGTTTCGGGTTCAAGACACATACAGGCACCGTTTATTACCAGCTCGGCATGTTATCCGAGTGGGGCTTCATCAGAGGAGAAGAACAGCCGACAAGAACCAAGTACGCACGCAGAGGCACAACAGCGTATAAAATGACTGAAAAAGGCATGAAAACCTTCAAAAAATTCAAGAAAAAATGGACGAAACCCCTAGAATACGCATACAAGAACCTGAACACGTAAATCACAGAAAATCATTCTTTCTTAACCGTCACTCTCCAATCCCTGCGAAGCCCAAAATCAAACCACAAAACAAAAAAAGGAGTTTGCGGGAGACATCTCCAGCCTCATGTTGTTGAAACACCAATACCGCATCCATCTTGATTGGGATCGTCCACAATCTCAAAATATTTATACTTACATTTTATTTCATCCCAGAATTTCGGAACATCTCCTGTATATGAACTCGTCTGGATTCCATAACGAGTCCTGCAATCAGGAACAATATCATGAAATGCGATTATGCCCTCCCTCCTAACCATTGGCGAGTACATTTCGAAATCCTTCTTAACACCTTTGTAAGTATGGTCTCCATCTATGAACAGAAAGTCCAGCTTCTTACCACTCAATACTTTCTTAAGCTTTTCGAAGGTTCTAGGGTTAGGGGAGTCAGCCCTTATTAGATGAATCTTCTGCCATCCCCTAGCGAAGGATCGGTAAAGGGATACGTTCCATTTCGGATAGCCCCCTTCCAAAAATCCTCCAGGAAGGTCTATGCTTAAACAAATAGCTTCAAGGTCAGCTACTCTAGTAAAGAGAAATAGTGTACCACCTCTAGCTGTTCCGATTTCCATGAATACCTTTGGTTTAAGCTCCATAATGAACCCCAGTAGCTTAGTGACCTCATATTTAATCTGAGAAGGTTTTATAGACATGCCAAGGTACTTGAAGAAGAAAGCGAAATCAACTGCATCATGACGATTGTTAATATTATCTACTAAACTCCTAAACTTGGGTACAACAAAGAAAATCAAAACACGACTAAACAATCTATATAGAATGTCACTCAACAGTCATCCTAAACGTTTATGCATATGCCTTATTATAAATCTTATCAGCTTTAAGGATGCGAACCTAGGAAAATTTGGTAGCAATATTGGTGGTGTTCATTTACTTTCTCTGGATACGTATTTTCCAAAAGGTGACAGAAATCAACCATTTTAGTAGTTAATCCACAAATAATTTATAGTTTTTTGGCTTTAATCATAATGCACGATCTATATCTGGGCAATAAATACGTGATTACGCCGAAAAAACGCTTAGAACGAAAATGGTCCCAACATCTGCTCATATATACTTTTTCTGCTTTTAGCTTTACTTCATCTATGAGTAGCAACACTTCATTTAACGTATACTCCCTAAAATGCGGAGTTTTTGGGTGATGGCATAGTTCATATTTTCTAAAATCTGGAACGATATTTTTACCGAGGATCAACTTACCAATGTTAGCAAGTCTACACATGTTTGGCGTTGTAAGTATCAAATACCCTTTATACTTAAGGACTCTTCTAATTTGCTTTAAGGCATAAATTGGTGAGGTTACTAGGTGTTCAAGAACCTCAGAAAATATGACAAAGTCAAAATTTTCCGCTGGGTAAGGCAATGGGTCAATTGTTATATCGCATGACTTTAATGGTATTCCGTATTTTCTAAATCTTTCTTCCCAGAAAATAACGCTCTCTTTCAGATCAACTGCCTCTACACAATGTCCATATTTAACTTTTAACAATATGCTCAAAAATCCAACGCCGGCTCCCACATCAAGAATTCGTAGATTTTTCATCGGCGACGCGTGGTGTCTTATTTCGGCTATGCGTAATATATCAACGAACCTGTCGATATGCTGATCTAAATAGATTTCGTCGTGTTGAATCACATCTGAACACATATCATATATGCAAGGTTTTTCTCTTAATTTTAGTGTTATATCTTTGTCTTTGACGATGATTGACTTTAGAAATCGATAAATTTCAGATCTATTAACTCTTTGCGAGGTCATAACATGCATCCACTTCCTCTTTTCAATTCATAAAATAGACCGTCAATAAAAGCTTTAGGTGCAAGGAGGATGAGGTCCCGTCTTTCTTTAGTTTTAAACATATTTTGGATCACAATCGTTTGATCATCTTGACTTATGTAAAGCTTTTATTATGTTTATAAGTGTAAAGACAAAGTCCTTCTTACTAGATTCAAAAGTTACATAACAATAACCCAAGGAGTCGCGAATAACATTAGTCAAATTTCTAATGGTTAACCCTTTGTGTTTCCTAATAAGGATTTCCTTCCAGCTTCCAGTCGGTTCTCATCAGCTCCGTGAAGGAGAGCCCCTATCATCGAAGAATCTTTTTAAAGGTTTAACAATGATTCCTTTCCGCATGTTTTCACCTTTTATAATTCTATGCGTGTTCTCTCGCCTATGGTAAAGGCAATCTATGACGCAGTCCACGTACTTCTTAATTTGAAGATTCATTGTTTCATCAGTTTTCTAAATCCATCTATTAAGCCTCTTATAAAAGATGTGAATGCTTCAACGTTTTTATGTCTTATCAGAAAAATTCCGCTATTAATCCAGAATTCGAATAGAAAGAAATAACCTAGAAATTTAACTCGCTCAATTTTAACAACATGCTTTTTCACAAATAAGAGTCTGTTTCTCGTCATGTAGTATGCTCTGTTAGAGCTTAATAATCCTCTGGATGATGTTGCTATCTTGTGCCAAACTTTGGCTTTTTGGGACATATACAAGCTTATATCCCCTCCTTTTGGCTCTCATGCACGAGTCCATTTCCTCCTAATACGTCAAGAAAGTGGTATCAAAAAGCCCGATGCCCTCTAAAAATTTACTCTTTATCAGCATGCAAAGCAATGCAAAACAATACCCTTCAGGCTCACTTCTTAACAGTCTACTAGGTCTAATGTTTTCTAACAATAAATTAGTTATCTCTTAAAGAAATGCGGTCTGCTGATGCGTATATTTGTAAAAAAATTTAAGGTGGGAAATTATTGTAGTATTTTAAGTCTATTAGGGAGGACAGAGACTCTAGATGAGCGACGGATATCTCTTCGATGCGAACTCCATCATAGCCTTAGTCATCAAGCGTAGAGTAAATTTATTGGTAGGCGCGCTAACTCTACTTATGATATCTCAGCAAAATTTTTCTATTTTTTGGACAATGTTTTCTTGGTCAGTTGGAGTCATTGAATTACACATTGGAAGAGCAAGAAGATTCTTGTAAAGTTTTTCAGATATTGCAAGACTACCAACCTTCTTAATATCTTTAAACGCTGGTTGTAGATGGAGTTATTATCTTTCGTGGGTGAAAACTGAAGCATGCGATGTGTGCCATTGTTCCCGTTTTTTTTCGGTTGTATTCTGCGCCTAAACTACATGCGGCATCTTCAACTACATGCAAGCTGTATTCCTCTTTTAGTTCATTCATTGGCTTAAAATTCAATGGATTTCCACCCCACGAGACTGGAATTATACATTTCGTTCTTTCGGTTATGGCTTTTTTAATTTCATTCACATCAATATTGTAGGACAGAATATTTACATCGACTAAGACGGGCCTAGCTCCAACGAGGTATACGACATCAGCGGTTGCCGGGTATGTGAAGTCTGGTACTATAACCTCATCTCCAAGTCCTATATGCAATGCTCTTAATGCAAGTTCTAGAGCAGCAGTGCAGTTTGTGGTCGCTACTGCATATTTAGCTCCTGTAAATTCTGTCACTTTATCTTCGAACTTTTTTGTCATAGGTCCTTCCGTTAACCAGCCAGATTTCAACACTTTTCCAATGATTTGAAGCCCTTCCTCTCCAACACAGGATTCTATCAGCGCGCGCAAATAGGGATTCATTGCAGAAATCAAGATTAATTTTCTCTTGATATAATTCTGATAGTGGCCGCTGCATATTTCACAAATTGGTAAATGATAAAGCTCACTATTAAAATGGGATCGCTGAAGAAATTGGAAATGCCTTTAACGTAACTTTCTCTTAACGGACTTAGTTGCCTTAAAGCTTTTTGGGGATTTTCTCCAATAAAACGTCATATTTTTTCCGTAATAATAATATGTTCGAACAATTTCCGCCAAAGTTTTTGGTTCTCCAATATGGGTTTCTTCCGCTTTAATTCGTCCGATTTTGAAACCGTTTTTCACAAGTCTGTTGTGAAGGTCATAGTCATCCCCTGCCACAATGGTCTCATCAAATCCCCCTACCGTTATAAACGCTTCTTTCTTCCAAAAACGAGCTGCAACATTAAGTTCATCATTCTTATAACAATCCCTCTCCGCCTTCCTAACCCTAGCCCAAAAACTAACAGTCGGATCAGAAGTGTTATGAATGACGATTGCATCATAGCCACACTTCTCACAACTCTCAACCGCCTCTCGAATAACGTTAGGTTGAAGCACAAAGTCTGAATCAACTCTATAAATATACTCTCCACTCGACTTTTCAGCACCAAAATTAACTTGTGCACTCCTCTCTGTGCCTTTCAAATAAATCTTAGCCCCATATTTCTTGGCGATTTGTCTAGTTTTATCATTGGAATAGTCATCAACAACAATTATTTCCAGCATTCTATACGTTTGTCTTTTCAGAGAACTGAGACATTTTTCTAGAAACCTCTCAGAGTTAAATGTTGGGATGACGACGGAAACTAAAGGCTGTTTACTTGTCTTTTGCATTTGAATCCCATTAGACGGCTCTAACAACCCTCATAAACTCATCTGCCACCTCATCCCAACTAAAACTTCTA
>Ga0315282_10006326_pt1 | contig 19885 bp, 19 predicted proteins | sample YL17G07_20_MG_FD_203693 | JGI IMG/M metagenome (GOLD analysis project Ga0315282, IMG submission 203693) | Sediment microbial communities from Yellowstone Lake, YNP, Wyoming, USA - YL17G07_20 | ecosystem: Environmental > Aquatic > Freshwater > Lake > Sediment | place: USA: Wyoming | collected... | reverse complement strand
AGGAGTGACTCCGTATCTGAAAGCTAAATTGGGAGCCGGGAAGAAAGAGGAATGGGGTCTGCCCGCCAGTACCGTGATAAGATTTAGATCATCGGAGCCATTGACTAAGGCAATATAGTATGTTGTTACTTTTCGCTCTGATAATATCTTAAACCTGCCCTTTTACCTGTACCGGCAGGCAGGCAACCATGAGATAGACTTCGGTGGCGTGGCTGGCGAGTAGCTGGTTGGATTTGCCCAGCATGTCACGGTAGATACGGCCGAGCTTAGTTTCGGGCACCAGGCCCATGCCGACCTCGTTGGAGACTATGATGAAGCTGGCATCGAGCTTATCCATGGCGGCGATAAGCTCGTTTATCTCAGACAGCATTCTTTTCTCCGCTTCGGGGTAGTCAGGCTCACCATGGAGCAGGTTGGAGACGAGCAGGGTGAGGCAGTCTATGAGTACCACCTCGGCATCGCCGATTCCTTTCTCTATTCCTCTGCCGATGTCGGCCGGTATCTCCAGTGTCCGCCAGCTTTTGGGGCGGTTCTTTCTGTGCTCGGCAATACGAGCTTGCATCTCTTCATCCAGTGCCTCGCCGGTGGCAATAAAGAGGACCTTGCCACCGAGTTCTCCAGCCAGCTGCTGGGCGTAGCGGCTTTTGCCGCTGCGGGCACCGCCGAGCAGGAGGATAATTTGCTTAGCCAAGGCTGCACTCCAGAGGTAGTCTTCCAATCAAGATGAGTAGCAGAAGAACCAGCACCTCAGCCAGCTCGTTGATGGCTCCGTAATTATCGCCGGTAAGGCCGCCGAGGCGGGAGCGGAAGTAGCCGGCTATGCCGAAGGCAATGAGCCACAAGGCAGCCATCAGCACCAGCCCCCACCACTTCAGCAGGGCTACGGCGATAATCAAGGCTATGACGGTGGCAATGGTCAACCTTTGCCAGTTGGCTCCTTGTTTGAAGGCAAGCCCCATGCCGTAGCGCTTGGCGTAGGGGAAGGTGAAGGTGATGGAGACCATCGCCCAGCGGCTCAAGATGGGCATAAGTAGCAAGGCTGGCAATATCGGTGCTGCGGACAGGGAGACATATTTGAGCAGCAGCAGGAGAATGGCGCCGACGATGCCGAAGGCACCGACCTTGCTGTCCGACATTATGGATAGCCTTTCCTTCTTCGATTTGCCGGCGATAACGCCATCGCAGGTATCGATGAAGCCGTCGAGGTGATGGGCGCCGGTCAGGATAACCAGGGCTATGATAATCAGGGCGTTTACCACTGAAGATGGTAGGACCAGAATCAAGCCGTAGTGAAGGCCAAGCAGGATGGCGCCGATTATTAAGCCGACCAGCGGGAAATAAATCAGTGACTGACCGGAGGTCTTAGCTGTGACCTTATGGCGTAGAGGTGTGGGAAATATGGTTAGAAATTGAAGTGCTGCCCAGAAACCCAAAGCTAAGCTCCTCCATGCGGTTCGAGCGGTTTGGCTTCGGAAACACCGGCTTCAGCAAAGGTAGCCATCTGGCCCAAGGTACTGACGGCAGCTTCGGCGAGAAAGATGCCTAAAACGGCGCCGGTGCCTTCACCCAGCCGCATATTTAAATTAAGCAGTGGTTTCAGTCCCAGGAACTGGAGCAGAAGGTCATGGCCTGCCTCTGCCGAGAGATGGGCGGCGATGAGATAGTCTTTGGACTGAGGCGACAGGCCGGTGGCGATGAGTGCCGCAGCCCCGGAGATGAAGCCGTCGATGACCACCGGCATTCTGTAGGCAGCACCGGCCAGTATCACTCCGGCCAGGCCGCCGATTTCGAAGCCGCCGACCTTGGCTAAGACGTCTATCGGGTCTTTGGAATTCGGCTTGTTCACCGATAAGGCTTTTTCTATCACTTTGATTTTGTGAGCCAGCTGTCTATCGCCGATGCCGGTACCACGGCCGGTGATTTTCTTGGGTGATTTGCCGCTGAGAGCAGCGAAGATGGCGCTGCTGGCAGTGGTATTGCCGATGCCCATATCTCCGGTGCCTATGATATCGAGCCTCTTGGCCATCTCGGCTTCAACCACCTGGATGCCGGCCTCTATGGTATCTATGGCTTGCTGACGAGTCATCGCCGGTCCCTGTGCCATGTTTTTAGTGCCGAAATCAATCATTTTACATAACAATCCGGGTAGCGGCTGGAAGCCACCTTTTACTCCCATGTCTACTACTATAACCCGGGCGCCTATTTGCCCGGCCAGGACATTTATAGCGGCACCGCCTTTGAGGAAGTTGAGTACCATCTGGCGGGTTACTTCCTGGGGGTAGAGGCTGACCGTTTCAGCAACGACACCGTGGTCGGCGACCATGGTTATTATGGTCTTGTGCTCCAGTTTAGGTTTAACTTGGCCTTTAATTCCAGCAATCTGGATTGATAGCTCCTCCAGCCTGCCCAGGCTGCCGTGCGGCTTGGTCAGGCTGCTCTGGCGGCTTTGGGCGGCTGCCATTGCCGAGCTATCCAGCGGCTTGATTTCTTTAAGTATTGTGTCTAAGGAAGTGGTCATTGTTTAAGCTCCTTGCTAATCAGTATTCGATGCCTCGCCTGGCACTTGTCCCCTCGGTGAAGGGGTGCTTAATCATTAGCATCTCGGTGACCAAATCAGCCCGTTGAACTATCTCCGGAGGCGCTTTACGCCCCGTCAAGACCAGCTCAACAGAGCCAGGTTTCGCATCCAGTAAGTCTAACACCTGCTTAACAGTTATCAAGCCCTGGTTGGTAGCCACGAAAATTTCATCCAGGATGACCAGGTCATATTTACCGCTGGCTATCTCCTTTTCAGCGTAGGCTAGCGTCTGCTGAGCTTCCTGGCTTGATTGTTCTTTAGATTTCTTGAAACTATCGCCGATGCTTATCTGGACTATTTCAAAAGGGTTATACTGTTTGACAAAAAAATGCTCGCCGCAGGGTAGCCGTTTTACGAACTGGATGAAGGCTACCTTCATGCCCTGTCCCACGGCTCTCATTGCCAGACCTAAAGCGGCTGTGGTCTTGCCTTTACCGTCGCCTGTATAGACATGAACGAGACCCTTGGAGTTTTTTTCAACCATGGTTCCTCCCGAAAGTTATTTTGTAAACCTGAGGCATATCGAGGTTCTGCCTGATTATACCGGCTAGTTTATCATATATTTCCTGCTTATTTGTTGATGGAGCTGAGATTATCGGTAAACCCCGTAGCTGTCGCAGCCTGTTCAGTAGATGGTGTGTAAAACTGGCATTGTGGAATAAGCCATGAATGTAGCTGCCGAATACAAAGCCGTCGCTGCTGACGGAACCATCGAAATAGTTGGCTTCCCCTTGAGGTGTTTCCAGAATCCGGAATGCCGGCCGGCATTTCTGGCTTCTAGTTTGCCCCATGTGGATTTCGTAGCCGGTGACCTCTATGCCTTTCAGGCCTTTGAGTAGCCCTTCATCGGCAGCCACCTGAGCTTTAACCTGGGTAGTTGTTTTGACGTGATTAAAAATGGTCATGCTGTTGAGCAGACCCAGCCCGGCTATGCTGCCATGTTTGGACTCGACTTTGTCAGGGTCGTGTATTTTCTTGCCCAGCATCTGGTAGCCGCCGCAGATACCTATCACCGGTAGGCCTGACCGTACCCGGTGGATAATGGCTTGCGCTAGCTCTTGCTGCTGCAAGTAGATTAAGTCGGCGATAGTGCTTTTAGTACCGGGCAGGATAAGCAAGTCTGGATTTCCCAGTTCGGAAGCTCTGGTTATATAGCGGACAGTGCAACCTTGCTCTTCCAGGGGGTCGAAGTCATCGTAGTTAGAAATGTGGGGTAAGCGTATCACGGCCACGTCAACAGTTCCTTTGGCTGAGCTTGCCTGTCTTTCATCAAGATAGACCGAGTCCTCCTGAGCGATGGCGATGTCTCGGAAATAGGGGATTACACCCAGAACCGGCTTGCCGGTGCGTTTCTCCAGCAGGTCCAGCCCCGGCTTCAGCAGCTTCAGGTCACCGCGAAATTTATTGATGACGAACCCTTTAATGAGGTCACGCTCTTGTTTGGTCAGCAGCTCCAGAGTGCCGATGATGGAAGCGAAGACACCGCCGCGGTCGATATCGCCGACGAGGAGGACAGGGGCATTAGCCATTTTCGCCACTCGCATGTTGACTATTTCCCTCTTTTTGAGGTTTATCTCCGCCGGACTGCCGGCACCTTCGATGACCACGATATCATAGGTAGAGCGCAGTCGGTTTAGAGAGTCTTCGATTACCTTAAGCAGATTTGGGGTGTGCTTGTAATATTGGCTAGCTTCCAGAGTTTTGTCCACCTTGCCCAGGACTATTACCTGTGAGCTGGCTTCGGCTTCTGGTTTAAGCAGGACCGGGTTCATGTAGACCGAAGGTTCGATGCCGGCTGCCTCAGCCTGTACTGCTTGAGCCCGTCCGATTTCGCCGCCTTCTTTAGTGACGAAGGAGTTTAAAGCCATATTCTGTGCCTTGAACGGTGCAACCTTAAAGCCGTCCTGCCGGAAAATACGGCATAGTCCGGCTACAATGATGCTCTTGCCTACAGATGATGCTGTACCCTGTATCATCAAAATTTTAGCTGGCATGGCTCAGGACTCCAACCTCTTTTATGGCTTCGATTAGTTTCTGGCATTCGGGCAAGGTACGTGGTGCCAGGCGTATGTACTGGGGCAGGCCAAAGGAGGTACAATCACGGACTAAAATGCTCTTCTTTAAGAGGGCTTGTCTGAAAGCTGTAGCATTGCCGACTTTGACCAGGAAGAAATTTGTTTGCGATGGCAGCGGCGGTAGCCCAAGCCGTCCTAGCTCTTTTATCAGAAAATCTCTGGCTTCCCGGATTTTGTCAGTGCACTCCTTTAGATAGCTGTCGGCATTCAGGGCAAGGATGCCAGCTTTCTGGGCTGGGGTGTTGACGTTCCAGGGTGGGCAGGCACGTTTCAGAGCAGTAATAATTGGCTCGGCAGCTATGGCGTAGCCGAGGCGCAGTCCAGCCAGGGCATAGTCCTTGGTCATTGAACGCAGGATAACCAAGCTGCCAAGATTTACCATGTCTTGAGACGACCACGCATTTTCAGTGAAGGCGATATAGGCTTCGTCAAGTACAAGCAGGCTCACCTGTGCACTTGACATAATATGCTCAACTTGTAACTTTGACATATATTGTCCGGTAGGGTTGTTAGGATTGCATAGAAAAACGCCTTTAGGTCGGTATTTTTGAATCAACTTTATCGTTTCGGGTACATTTAGCTGGAAGTCTGGCTCTTTGAGTATCGGCTGTTTCAGTATTTGGGTATCGGCGAGGTGACAGGCGATTTCGTATTCACCATAGGTAGGTTGGGGAATAAGGACAAGGTCATTCGGTTCAAAATAGGCAGTGGCTATAAGCCTGATTAGCTCGGTGGAGCCGCTACCTATGATGAGCTTATCCGGAGCTATGTTTAGCTTTACAGCTAGTGCTTGCTTTAGTTCACCGGCTTCAGAGTCAGGGTAGCGTTCGACCAATGCGTCGGCTAAAGCTTCTCGTACGCCAGGTGGTGACCCGAACGGATTACAGCTAACGCTGAAGTCAAGTATAGTCTCCAGGGAAATGCCAAGCCTCTTTAACTCCGCGTAGTCTATGCCACCGTGAGTGCAGGGGGGAGCTTTGTTTATAGCAGGTCTAGGTCGCAACAAGATATGCCACCTCAGCTAAGATAGATATTGAGCACCAGATAATGGCTGTTACGAGAATAATTTGTCGAGAAGTATCAATAGTATCAAGCGACAGGGGGAAATGGTTGTCACCCAGCTTGTAATGCCCCGCTTTTTCCAATTGTACTCCCAGAGCGCCGGCGATGGCGCCCATTGTCCAGCCGGCATTAGGACTTTCTGTTTTTTTATGGTCGCGAATCATAATACGCCAGGCTTGCGACGTGTTTTTTCGACATATCACAGAAGCTAGGACTATTATTACGGCGGTAATCCGTGCCGGGATGAAATTAGCAACATCATCCAGTCGGGCAGCGAACCTACCCAAATATTCCAAGTGCCCGTGGTAGCCCATCATGGCATCGAAGGTATTTATTACCCGGTAGGCTACGGCACCGGGCACACCGAAGAGTAAGAAGTAAAATAGAGGAGCTACAAAGCTGTCACATATATTTTCGGCGGCTGACTCTACTGCAGCCGATATCACCTGGCTCTTGCTGAGTTCATCAGTGTCACGACTGACCAGAGACTTCAAGCTTATACGTGCCTGGCTCAGATTATTTTTGACTAGAAGTCCTCTAACCGCCTCAATGGCTTGCCTGAGTCCACGTAAAGAAAAGCTGAATTTCACTAACAGCCCGGCGACGATGACGTAAGCCACAAGGTTAAACTCTCTCAGGTAGGCAAGCCAGAAGTAAACGGCTGTGACAATTAGTCCAAGCGTTATTAAAACCATGCTGACACCGTAGGCAAGCTGCCTGAGCTTGTCCCTTTTCGGAGCCAGTCTTGTTTCCAGGGAGATGAGCTTCCCCAGCCAGGCTACGGGATGCCAGGCGTTAGGTAGCTCACCAAAGATGAGGTCAAGTGCGAGAGCTATGAGTAGGATAACAATGATTTCCATGATTTCTAAAACACTTTTCTATCTTTGTCAGACACGATAAGGGTAGCGGGCAAGTCATTAACCGGATGTGGATAGACATAGACTTCAGCCCCATAAACCTCCTTGATAGTCTGGGCGTTGATTACTGTCTTAGGAATTCCCTGGCAGTAAATTCTTCCATCGCTGAGCATTACCAGTCGGTCGCAATATTGGGATGCCAGGTTTAAGTCATGAAGTGTCACTACCACAATTAAGTCTTGTTCCCGGCATAGCTGACGAGCTAAATCAAGAGTTTCTATCTGGTAATTGATGTCTAGATTGGCAGTAGGTTCATCCATAAGTATTATTTTGGGTTCCTGGGCTAAGGCACGGGCGATGGTCAGGCGCTGTCTTTCGCCTCCGGACAGCTCGCCAACTCTGCGCTCAGCAAAGACGAGCGTCTGGGTAGCTTCCATGGCTTTTTGAACTGTGGCTAAATCCTTTTCTCCCTCATAACGCAGTAGTCCTAGATGTGGCGTACGTCCCATGAGCACCACCTCGAGAGCAGTGAACAGTTCGGGTAAGGTTGGATTTTGAGGGACAACAGCTACTAGTTGGGCTAACTCCTGCCGTCTAATATTGGCTATGTCCCTACCGTCAAGGAAAATTTGCCCTGAGATGGGCTTAAGCAGTCGGGTTATGCCTTTGATCAACGTTGATTTGCCGGAGCCGTTGGGACCGATAATGCCCAGCATTTCTCCCGGTTTAGCTTCGAGGTTGATGTTATGAAGCACCGTTCGTTTGCTGTAGCCCAAGTTGATGTTATCTAGTCGCAAAATGAACATCTAAAATACTGCCCTCTTTTTTTGTCGCAAGAGATAGAGAAAGAAAGGAGCCCCTAAGAAGGCCGTGACCACGCCTACTGGTATCTCGGTGGGCGCCAGCATAGTTCGGGCTGCAGTATCGGCCAAGATCAAGAAGATGGCACCGGCGAGGGTAGCCAGCGGTAAAAGAAAGCGGTGGTCGGGGCCCCAGATAAGCCGTACTGTATGTGGAATAATGATGCCGACAAAGCCGATGATGCCGCAGAAACAGACTGCAGCAGCGGTTATCATGGTTGCAGCTCCAAGTAGAATCAGCTTGGACTGTTCCACGTTTATGCCTAGCTGTTGCGCTTGCTCTTCGTCAAGCTGCATTACATTTAAGGGACGTGCATGGAGCCAGATGATTATTGTGCCGACGAAGATGTAAGGTGCTACCATTGTTACCTGCCACCAGCTGGTTAGAGAAAAGGTTCCTAGAAGCCAGGAGATTATGCCGTGCAATTTGTCGCCTGAAGCAATCATCAAGTATGAAGTGATCGCTGCAAGGAAAGCACCTAGAGCTACGCCAGCCAGAATAAGGGTTGTCATGGGCAGGGTTTTCCCAACTCTAGCTATGGAGTAGACCATGGCTACAGCTAAAATGGCTCCGGTGAACGCCAGCAACGGGATACTGCCGGCTTGCCATGATATCGGCAGCATGAAACCGATAACAGCTCCCAGAGCTGCTCCCTGGGCAACGCCAATGAGGTAAGGGTCAGCCAGGGGATTGCGGAAGAGCCCTTGGTATGTGGTTCCGGCTACAGCTAAGGCGGCACCTACCATACCGGCTAGGAGAAGACGGGGCAGACGAATGTCAAGAATGATAGTCTCTACGGTATTTGCCCATGTAGGTTCTGCATGGGTAAAAGGTAATTTGGCTAACAGGACATGACATACTGTGTCAAAGGGAATTTTTGTGCTACCTACGGCTAGGGTCACTATAACTGTTATTCCCAAAAACAAAGCCAGGCCAACGATGGCATAAATACGACTGCGCCATCTTATGGGGTAGATGGCAGTGGTTTTAGGTAAGGTTGCATTTTTTAGCAGTTCTAATGCCATTTTTGGTTGATTCTTACTTCCTTATGTACACGCTGGTTCTCTTTCGATTCATTTGAAGAGTTCTGGATGAATGAATTGTGCCATCTGTTCCAGGGCATCGACTATTCGAGGGCCAGGACGGTGTATCACGTCACCATCGATTTTATATACCCTGTCGTTCAATAGCGCCTGGGTATTTTCTAACCTGGGTTCAGTCTGCACATATTGCCAGGGCAGGTCTTTTCCAGACCCCATACCTACTGAGGCGACAATTACCTGTGGGTCTCTGTAGATGACTGTCTCCAGGTTGATAGCCTTGTCACCGGAGATGTCATAAGCTATGTTTTGCCCACCGGCGCTGCTGATTACGTCATCAGCCAGGGTTTCCGTTCCGGCAGTCATCAGTGGGTCATGCCAGGTGATATAAAAGACTCTCGGCTTTTGGTCTGGGGATAAGTTTCGAGTTTTATCAGTTACCGCTTCAATCCTTGTCCCCAAGGTACTAATCAGTTTTGAAGCCTCCCTACTTTGTCCGGTGATTTTGCCCACCAATGTTATGCTGTCCAGGACTTCATTTAGAGAACCTGGCGTTATGGCGACAACTGTTAGGCCAAATTTTTCCAGAGCGGGGATAACAGTTTTTTCATGAATATGTGTTGCCAGCACCAAATCCGGCTCAAGTGAGACAACCTTTTCTATGTCGACATTACTGAAACCACCCACTTTGGGTTTAGTCATAGCCTCCTGAGGATAGTTACAGTACTCGGTGACTCCAACTACTTTGTCACCTAGTCCAAGAGCGAACAGGATTTCGGTATTGCTCGGTGCCAAAGAGACGATTCTTTGGGGTATTTTGTCGATTGTTACGCTTCTGCCGAGACCGTCAACTATATTGCCTGGAGGAGATTGTTGAGCACAACCGAGGCAAAGAAGAATTGATAATGTTGCCATGATAGAAAAGTACTTTCGGATATGTTGACTCATTATTATCACCTCTAAATCGATAGCAAAATAAAATCCCTCCGCTTACGGGGCAGGGGGATTAATTCATAATAATAAATCCCACCCCCTTACTCCGCGGAGGCAGCCATACTTAGCAGGGCTGATGTTCTGACTATTACAGCAGGCGGGACTGTGCCGGAATTCCACCGGCTTGCATGCCAATTAAGCTCTCGGTCGCCCTTGAGCGCCCTACCAAAGTTATTCAGTTGATTAGCAGAATAGCTCAAATTTGGCCTGAAGTCAATAGCCATTGTTCTGCTAGTCTTGCATTGCCTGCGAAGTGCGCTTATAATCTAGCTAGCGGCTGACTATGAACAAGCGCAGGTTTAACCAAAGGATTATCGCCAGCGTATTAGTGGCCTTGGTTTTCGGAGTCGCCTTATATATTCGAGCCGCTCTTCCCTATGGCCAGGTCTTCGTTGGTGACTGGATTAAGTTCACTGGTGTCGATGCTTATTTCTTCATGCGTCTGGTTGATAACCTTGTTCATAACTTCCCTCACCTTATCACATTCGACCCCTATTTCTTATATCCTGGTGGCTCGGGTGTCGGTATACGTCCCCTTTTTGTCTACCTTCTTGCTGGTGTTACCTGGCTTATTGGTCTAGGCTCGCCGACACAGCACACTATTGATGTTGTCGGTGTCTATTTTCCGGCTGTGCTGGGAGCTTTAACAACCATCCCCGTCTATTTCATAGGTAAAGCGCTGTTCAATCGTTGGGCTGGTGTAATAGCTGCTGGCTTAGTTGCCATTTTCCCCGGTGAATTTCTCGGCAGGTCAATGCTCGGCTTCACCGACTATCATGTTGCCGAAGTGCTATTCACCACCACTACTATGTTGTTCCTTATTTTGGCGGTAAAAAGCGCTAAACAAAGAGGATTGACTTTCCAACTTGTGAAAGCCTGGGATTGGGAAGCTGTAGCCAAACCACTTATTTATAGCCTGCTTGCTGGCATTTTTCTGGGAATTTATATTCTTACCTGGCCAGGCGCGCTGCTGTTTGTCTTTATCATCTTCACTTACCTCGTAATCCAGTTTGTGATTGACCATCTGAGAAAGAGATCAGTCGACTATCTCTGTTTTATCAGCACCATTACTTTCCTTGTTGCCCTGTTGATGTTGTTGCTTATCTCTCCGGACAGGATGTTTTTAGCCTCTTTGATTATTGCTATTGTTATTCCTATAGTCATGGCAGTGCTTTCACGCTTCATGGCCAGCCGCGATATGAAACCAATCATCTATCCGGCAACTCTTATTGGGCTTGGCTTGATAAGTTTGGTGATTTTCCGTATTGTCAGTCCGTCCCTTTTTCAAACTATGACAGGTAGTCTCGGCATCTTCGCTTGGCCTACTGAAACAACTGTCTATGAGATGCGCCCTCTGCTCCTCCCCTTTGGTAGTTTTTCATGGTCTGTTGCCTGGAGTAATTTTACCACCAGCTTCTTTCTCTGTTTCATCGCTCTGGGCATACTTATTTATTCTGTCATCAAGCGAGGCGAGACTGACAAAACGTTGTTTGTTATCTGGAGTCTGGTGATACTGACAGCTACTCTATCAATGCGCCGCTTTGCCTATTACTTTGCCGTCAATGTGGCTTTGCTTGCCGGCTATTTGTCATGGTTGCTCCTTGAGTTCACTGGCTTTAGGAGACTGACGGCAGTGCCTTCAGAAGCACCCAAGGAAATGGAGAAGAAGGTCAAACACGAAAAGAAACGACATGATGAGCATCGTCCTGCTGCCAATTGGGTAAATATGGCGCTGGGCGTAATTGTTGTCTTCGTTCTCGTCTTTTACCCGAACATTGGCCCTTTGCCTGGTGGAGCGAAGCCTGCGATAGACCTTGCCACTAATCCTCAGTTTGCCCCTAGCGATGCTTGGTGCGAGTCTCTTTCTTGGATGAGAGATAACACCCCGGACCCGTTTGGCAATCCTGATTTTTACTACGACCTCTATGAGCCGCCACCCCCCGGTGAAAGCTATAACTATCCCCCGACTGCTTATGGTGTTACTGCCTGGTGGGACTATGGCTATTGGATAACGCGTATTGGTCATCGTATACCCACTTCCAACCCTGGTACCGGCCATATGGGGGAGGCCCCCTTTTTCACTGCCCAGGATGAAACCTCAGCCAACGCCATATTGGATAGCCGGGGCTCAAAATATGTCATTGTTGACTATGCCATAGCTATGCCGGTGCAAAAGTTTTACGCCTTAGCAGCGTTGAGCGGCAATAAAAGTGAGAATTTTTTCGATGTATATTATCAGCCTCAGCAAGGCATACTTAAGCCAGTGATATTGTTTTACCCTGAATACTATCGTTCATTGGTTTGTAGACTATATAATTTTGATGGAAAACAAGTTGTTCCCCGCAATTCAATGGTGATTTCATATGCGCAGAAGGTAAACAGAGAAGGTCAATCTTACAGGGAAATCACCGGAGTGAAATCTTTTTCAGACTATGGTGAAGCTGTGGCTTATGTTGCCGCTCAGAAATCTGATAATTACAGAATAGTTAGCTCTGACCCGTTCGTCAGTTCTGTGCCGTTAGAAGCCCTGGAGCATTATAAACTGGTTTATAGTTCCGAGGGCACCATGGTGCAGCCCGGTGGCAAGCTGGTCTCCGAAGTGAAGATCTTTGAATATATCGAATAAGTAAGGCGTGCCACAAATCACTCGCCGCAAATTACAAGCCAATTGCTTTTTGTGACATATAGTATGCCCGGGGCGTGTTTATCTGTTATGTGAGTTGGCTGCGATTACCCGGGCATTTTCTAATAAGATTGTAGAGTAGCTAAAACCCCTATCCGAAGGCAGCATTTTTTCGCTTGTCTTTCTTTGATTATGCATGGTATAATCCACGTTTGGCAAGATAAGGCTTGGAGATTTATGTGCAGGCGACCTTAGTTACTTACATTCTAAACTCTGAGCTTACTATTGTAGCTACAGCTCGGTCTTTAATCTCTGAATCAAACATTCAAGAGCTTTGACATGAGCTGATTTTAAGTTCATACGTTACCGTCTCGGTTATTGTGACGAGCAAAAAAGCTGTGGGTTTTTTCTTACAATGAAACCTGAGGTAAGACTAAAATGGCAAGAGTAAATAGGGGGGTGAGAATTATTGTAATATGAGTTAAATCTGAATTTCAAGATGAGCTAAATTAAAAAGCCTTCAGTAATTGGGAGGGAAGGAAAGACATGACAGCAAAGATTATTAGCGGCACTGAGGTAGCTGCCCAGATACGTGAAGAACTAAAGGGGAGAGTAAATAAATTAAAGGAGAAAGGGGTAACTCCGGCACTAGCTGTGGTGCTAGTTGGAGAAGACCCGGCATCTATATCCTATGTTACTGCCAAAGCTAAAGGCGCTGAAGAAATCGGAATGCATGAGGAGACCATCCGTCTGCCAGCCGATACGCCAGAGGAAAAGGTACTAAAGACAGTCGACAAATTGAACAAAGACCCTAAGTTCCATGGTATTCTGGTTCAGTTGCCCTTGCCCAAGCATATCAGCACTGACAAGGTGATTAGCTATATTTCCGCAGAAAAAGACGTGGATGGCTTTCACCCGGTGAATGTAGGTAAAGCGCTCAGAGGTGAACCTTGCCCTTTGCCCTGTACGCCTCACGGAGTTCAGGAGTTATTGATTAGAAGTGGGAATAACCCTGAGGGCAAATATGTTGTCATCTGTGGTCGAAGCAATCTCGTTGGCAAGCCGCTGGCAGCTATACTGATGCAAAAGAAGAAGGGGGCTAATGCTACCGTCACGATATGCCATACCGGAACTAAAGACATAGGCTACTTTGCCAGGCAAGCCGATATTGTTGTGGCAGCTATGGGCAGTCCCAAAGCCATCACGGCGGATATGGTCAGGGATGGTGCCGTGGTCATCGATGTCGGCGTCAACCGTGTTGAAGACAAGACCAAAGAAAAAGGCTTTCGCCTTGTGGGTGATGTCGATTTTGAAGCTGTTAAAGAAAAGGCTGCAGCTATCACGCCGGTGCCGGGTGGTGTGGGCCCTATGACTGTGACTATGTTGTTGCTGAACACTGTAGAGGCAGCGGAGAGAAAAGCGGGGCTTGCCAAATAAAAAAATATTGAGAAGCCAAAGCTTTAGGCTATCAAGCACGGGTTAGAAATAATAAGGAGGTCAATATATGCCGTATGATGCTGTAAAAATGAAGGATTGGCAGATTTCAGAGGCAGCCGAAAAGAACATGCCGACACCGGACGAGTGGCGAGAGAAGCTCGGCCTGCAAGAGGATGAGATAATTCCCTACGGGAGGCTGTGTAAACTCGATTTTATGAAGATCATCGAGCGCCTTAAGAAGAAGGCAGACGGCAAATACATTGAGGTAACTGCCATTACTCCTACACCATTGGGGGAAGGCAAAACGACAACTACAATGGGTCTATTAGAGGGTATGGGTAAGCGAGGCAAGAATGTGGGCGGCTGTATACGCCAACCTTCAGGTGGCCCCTCCATGAACATCAAGGGAACCGCTGCTGGCGGTGGCAATGCGCTTCTCATCCCCATGACAGAATTCTCTTTAGGCCTTACCGGTGACATTAATGACTTAGTTAATGCTCATAATCTGGCGATGGTAGCACTTACCTCCAGGATGCAGCATGAGCGAAACTACGATGACGCAGAACTGGCTAAACGTAACCTGCGCCGCCTGAACATTGACCCTACTAGGGTGGAGATGGGCTGGGTTATAGACTTTTGCGCCCAGAGCCTCAGAAATATCATTATAGGCATCGGCGGCCGTATGGACGGCTATATGATGCAGTCTAAATTCGGCATCGCTGTGAGTTCTGAGCTTATGGCTATGTTATCCATAGTCAGAGACCTGGCAGACCTGCGAGAGAGGATGAGCAAAATCACCGTAGCCTTTGATATGAAGGGTAATCCTGTGACTACAGGTGACCTGGAAGTGGGTGGCGCCATGACTGCCTGGATGCGCAACACTATCAATCCCACGCTGATGTGCACGGCGGAATATCAGCCCTGTCTGGTACATGCCGGACCCTTTGCCAATATCGCGGTGGGGCAGTCGTCCATTATCGGTGACCGCATTGGGCTGAAGATGTTTGACTATCATGTTACTGAGAGTGGCTTTGCTGCCGACATTGGCTTCGAGAAGTTCTGGAATGTCAAGTGCCGCTTTAGTGGGCTCATACCGCATGTGTCAGTGCTCACCACTACTATCAGGGCACTTAAGATGCACGGCGGTGGTCCCAAGGTGGTAGCTGGCCTACCATTGCCTGATTCTTATACCAAAGAGGACCTGAAACTGCTTGAGAAGGGCCTTCCTAATATGGTGCATCACATCAATACTATCAGGACGGCCGGCATCAACCCAGTGGTCTGTATCAATGCTTTCCATACAGATACTAAAGATGAGATTGCTATGGTGCGCAAGGCAGCCGAGGCAGCAGGAGCCCGTTGCGCCTTGTCCACACACTGGGCCAATGGTGGCGATGGCGCTTTAGAGCTGGCTGATGTGGTTATGGATGCCTGCAATGAGAAGAACGATTTCAAGTTCCTCTATCCCCTGGAAATGAAGCTGCGCGAGCGGGTGGATAAAATTGCCAAAGTCGTCTATGGAGCAGACGGTGTTTCATGGACGCCTGATGCCGAAGCCAAAGCTAAGATGCTTGAGGCCGACCCAAAGTATGGCGATTTCGCCACCATGATGGTCAAAACACACCTGAGCCTGACACATGACCCAGCTATCAAAGGTGTTCCCAAAGGATGGACTCTACCCATCCGTGACGTGTTGATTTACTCCGGGTCGAAGTTCCTCTGCCCGTGTGCTGGAACTATCAGCCTTATGCCAGGCACTAGCTCCGACCCTGCTTTCAGAAGGGTGGATGTTGATGTCAAGAGCGGCAAGGTGACGGGACTGTTTTAAAGAAGGCGAGAGAAATATTCTAAGGCTGGGTGGTGCTTTGCACTGCCCAGCCTTTTCAGTTAAAATCACTTTCAAGGCTAAAGATATTCGGAGCCTTAGTAAGCATTTCCGTTTCAGGGCAAATGCACCGAGCTAGGATATGGAAGGAATCGGCAAGATTCTGCTTATAGTTGGTGGCATCATAGTAATCTTGGGATTAATACTGGTTTTCAGCCAGCATATACCGTTTGTAGGCAAGCTGCCCGGCGATATATTTATAAAGAAGGACGGTTTTTCCTTCTATTTTCCTATCGTCACCTTCCTTATTGTGAGCGTCCTGATAACTATAATAGTTAATGTTATCTTGCACTTCATGAACAAATAAGAAGTACCTTCTGATGAAGACCAGCGATTTTGACTATCAGTTACCTGCCGAACTCATAGCGCAAACACCTGTCGAGCCACGAGACCAGTCTCGCCTTATGGTGCTTCGTCGGTCTGATGGCTCCATTGAACACCACCACTTTTATGAGATTGCCGACTATTTCCACAGTGGTGATACTGTGGTCCTTAACAACAGCCGCGTTATACCGGCTAGAGTTTTGGGACAAAAAAGCGATAGCGACACGAAGGTCGAGATTCTACTGTTACGCCGTGTGGCTGACAGCCTTTGGGAGATACTTATCCGGCCTGCCAGAAAAATTGGTGTTGGCGCAAAAATCAGGATAACAAGTGAATCTGCTGGCGCTGCTCAGGAAATCGTAGCTGAAGTAGTTGAACATGGTGAAAGTGGTACCAGAATTATTCACCTTCAGGATGAGAGCCTGCTCGAGAAATTCGGGCAGGTCCCTTTACCTCCTTATATACATACTCCACTAGCTGAACCTGAACGTTATCAAACGGTATACGCCGAGATAAATGGCAGCGCAGCAGCACCGACTGCCGGACTCCACTTTACACCGAAGTTGCTCAATGAATTGCGGAAGAAAGGCGTTCGGCTCGCCTTTATTACCCTACATATCGGGCTTGACACATTCCGACCGGTTAGAGTTGATAACCCTAGCCAGCACAAGATTCACAAAGAGTATGGGGAATTAAGCTCGGAAGTCGCTGCTATGCTTAATCAAACCAAAAAGCAAGGCAAGAGGATAATAGCCGTGGGCACCAGCACAGTGAGACTTCTTGAAGCAGCAGCTCAATCTGGTAAAATTCAACCTTTTGCTGGATGGGTTGACTTGTTTATCCTTCCAGGGCATAGATTTTGTGCAACAGATGTCATGGTCACCAACTTTCACTTACCCAAGTCGACGCTGCTGATGCTCGTTTCAGCCTTTGGCGGTAGAGATTTCATCCTGCGGGCTTATGAGCAGGCTAAGAGCCTTGGCTACCACTTTTACAGCTTCGGCGATGCCATGTTGATTTTGTGAATCAGGCTGAGTGATGGTTGAAGATTTGACAGCTTTTGTGTGGCAACTATCTGGCATCTCCCAAACCAACAGTTAATAAATCATTTTCTAATAGCAATGAGCGACGAGGCTCCAATAATGGTCATCACCGCTCCATAGCCAAATCCAGCCAATGGGGATACGGATGTCCAGAGAAGACCAACAACGGCACTTGACGCGAAATCTCCTATACCATTAACGGTTGCCAAAGTCCCATATCCAGTTCCCCGTAGATTCTCTGGCAGCAGGTCGGCAGCAATTGCTCTTTCCAGGGCATCGGTAATAGCAATGGCTATCCCCGCTATAAGGAAAAGTGGTACCAGGTATGACAGACTGGCTACATTAAGAATGAAACCCAGCGAAACAACCCCCGTAAGGAAGTAGCCTATAGAAAGTAGCGCCCGCTTGCCGATTTTATCTGCTAGAACCCCGATAGGAAAGGAAAAAGCAGCGTAAGAGATGTTGTGGAAAGTGTATAATAGGATAGCCAGACCGGTGGCAACAGCCGCTCCTTTTGTCGGAGTCATTATCTCGGTTGCTCTAAGTATTAGCATAGAGTCAGCGAAATTACCCAGGCCAAATACTCCCACGGCTATCAGGAAAAAACGGAAGTTTACCGGAAGGTTCTTAATGCTGGCAAAAAGATGCAAGGACTCTTGCCTATTTCCTCCCTTTTCCTTAACGAGAAGAGCAATAGTGGCAAATGCCAGAATACTCGGTATCAAGGCAATTAGAAAAATTGGGCGAAGAGGCATCAACCTGATAAACACAAGAGCCAGCGCCGGTCCAATGATTGCTCCCAAGGTATCCATCATTCGGTGCAAACCGAAAACCCTGCCGTAATACCGGGAGGTAGTAGAATCAGCTAAGAGGGCATCTCTGGCTGGCTCTCTGGTTCCCTTTCCTATCCAAGCAATGACACGGCTCAGCAACACCTGTGGCCATGAGAAGGCTAGCGAGAAAGCCCCCACACCAGCCGCAGTCAGAAAGTAGCCCACAGAGGCGAATGGCTTCCTTTTCCCAATACGGTCGCTGTACCAGCCTGACACAAGCTTCATCAGACTCGTTGAGGCATCAGAGACGCCTTCAATGAGTCCAAGTAAGGCGGGTGAGCCCCCGATTGACACCAGAAAGGCGGGTAAAATAGATGTCGCCATCTCATGCCCAAAGTCAGAGAAGAAGCTCGTTAATCCCAGCGCCAGGATGTTTCGATTAAGCCACTTCTGCCCTTTAATTGCAGATGGATTCGAAGTATCGGGCTTCATAAGTGTCAAATCTCTCCCAGTCTGAGTTCAGACTTTACTAGGGAAGCTATCCGCTCTAGCTCTGCAATCTTTTCAGATATTTTCCCATGGCCGAAGCGGAGAAGTACCGAGTCGCCCCTGTAGCGGGGGACGATGTGCATGAAAATGAGGAACCGTCTGTCCTGCCGCAACTTCGTTGGATTGAATCAGATTCGTCCCGTCGGGAGACAGTTTCTGCTTAATAACCTTGGCTATTGAAATGGCTGTAGTCATGATGCGAGCCCCTAAATCTGCTGGCATGGTATATATGGTCTCGATGTGCTGTTTCGGGAGTACTAGCATATGACCTGGCGTAGCCGGATAGAGGTCCATAATGACCAGTATATCGTCATCTTCTTGCACCATTACATGATTTATCTCATGCCTGACTATCTTACAAAATGGGCAATCTTCATCGGCTAGCAAATCCATTCTCCTTTTTATTATCTTTGACACTAATTTTCCCCAATTTTCTTATCTTTGTTTTTAGATTCTCTACAAAAGAAGATAATTTAGCTTCGTCTGGGTAATCAAGTTTTCCATACCCTTCTTGAAGTCTTTTTGGTTCCAGTTCAACCAAGTCTACGCCCTCAAAGAAAGTACATGATACTTTTAAATCAGAATAAATGTCTTTTTCCTCCTCTTCAATCCCGATACTTTTCAAGAATTCCTTCATATCATGGCGTATCTCTTTTATCTCTTTGATTGTTCGCGCTGTTTTTTTATTTTGCAAACTATTTCTTTCAATTCTAATCTCATAATCTTCGAGATTTCTATCTATTAGTAGTAATGTTGATTTTATATGCAAAATATGTTGGAATTTCATACATTCACCTAGAATTTTCCTCAAGGAAGGTCTTATTTCTGATGATTTTGTAGACCAACACATTATTCCTTAGATTATTGATTTGTGATATTGGTAAAAGGTACATAAGAATCAACCATGAGTATTCTTAACCGTCTTGCCGTGTCTTACTAGCATAATCGTGGTCATCTTGTTTGCCCCTCTCCGGATGTAATTTTAGCTAGTACGTAACATCTTAGGGAAAACAAATCCCATGATAACAGCGATGACAGCAAAGACTATCAAAACAACAAACGCAGTCTCTAGTGAAATTTTCAAGGCTCGACCTTTAGCCATGAAATGACGAGAATACTCACCGTACGTGATCAAGAAAGCCATTAACGCGGCAACTAAACCGAATACAAGTCCTATTATTACTAAAAATGTAAATGTCATGATTGGGCAAGTTCCTTCTGAATTTCCTTGAACTTGGTCTCAAGGGCACTTAGCCTGCTTAGTTCCTCGCCTACGCTGTCAGCTCTCTGTGTCCGCTGGACTTGGGCTTCTTCTATCGCTCCGCGAGTAGCACTGGCTAGCCCTTTTAGTTCCCTGTCCAAGTCAAAGGAAAATCGGTAGAAGGTATCGTTGATATTCTGCAGCGTTTCCCACTGTAGGTTGCTAACGTTGCGTAGCACTATCGCCTCTATGTCCTGCTGCAGCCATTTCCTGATTCGGCGCAGAGCCATATTGCGAGGAAGCAGTCGCTCAAACAACCCTCTCGGGATAGGACTCATAGTAACACTCCAGTTCTCAGTCACCCAGTACGGCTCATGGCGTGTTTCTAACGTTTCGGAGCCTTCGCCGGGAGCATACGGTATTTCAAAGAGCTCTGCCGCCGTTCGTCGAATGATTTCAGCCAAAGCGTTCGCTTTTTCCCGATGGTTGTCAAGCACTTCTTGGGTGCGCTGGTTCAGTAGTTGCCTGGCTCTGGACAGGCTTTCTTCAAACAACTCTGGAATTGCCTCAGCTAATCGGCTGCG
>Ga0315282_10006324_pt1 | contig 19887 bp, 13 predicted proteins | sample YL17G07_20_MG_FD_203693 | JGI IMG/M metagenome (GOLD analysis project Ga0315282, IMG submission 203693) | Sediment microbial communities from Yellowstone Lake, YNP, Wyoming, USA - YL17G07_20 | ecosystem: Environmental > Aquatic > Freshwater > Lake > Sediment | place: USA: Wyoming | collected... | reverse complement strand
TCCATAATCTGACTCTCCTTTCATTTTTTGAGTATATAAAAGGATGTCAATGGATCCCTTTTTTGTCAATATTCATCTCCACGTTTTAGTGGAGAGCTATCTAATATCATCATATTGAATTTATTAATCTGTATAGTCTTTTTTTGTCATCTAGTATCATACATACTGGCTTTGATCTCTATTTTTGTATTATCCGCATTGTATTATAGAAAAAAGGTAAAGAAAACGCTTTTATCTTTCTGCTATCTCCTTCCATCATATATTCCTTTGGCGATATATGTTATTAGCTCTGATTTCTTACGAAGTGGCAAATCCGCATTTGGATTCTGGCAGATACCGCAACTCATAATAGATTTTATATCAATGAAATCATTAGTCTCTTATAGTAAGTACCAGTTTATCATTACTTATATCCTTTTTGCATTTATTATGTATCTTTTCTTTTGGACATTGGTTAATGAAAAGATGAAGTTAAAAGGAAACATTATTCAGATAAAGCTAGACCATAGAGATTACTTTCTGCTAATTTCTGCGCTAATATTAATGCTATACTTTTTCATGCCTTCATCTATGGGTGGAGGAGGGTTTGTAACCGACAGACTTTCCTTATACCCTTTTTTAATCATATTGCCATGGTTTAGCGTAAAACAGAGCAAGATTCATAAATATATTCTTCATGCTTTCATCTTGATTATTTGCATTGCTAATGTTGTTTACGTCTCTTATTACTATATAACCTTAGATAGAGATATGAAAGAATTCGTTTCAAAAGTTTACCTTATAGAGAAAAACAAAGTCATTTTGCCATTACCACTTGATCCTTATGGGAAATCCTATCGTATTGGAATTTTCTTCAATTCTTTCGGATATTATTGTCTTCCAAATGGTGGGATCAATCTGGGAAACTATGAGGCAGGAACCGCTTATTTTCCGACAAAGTATAAGGAAGGTTTTGAGCGTCCTCCTTTAGTGACGGTACTTCATGCTCCAAAGACGTTAGATATAACCAAATGTGCTTCCATGCCCATTGATTACGTAATAATTTGGGGAACAGACCCGGGTATAGAAAATGAGGTAGTAAAACATTGGACTCTTATAAGCTCAACAGGCAGGTTAAGAGTATTTCGGCGTTAATAAGACTTGCACTGTTTAAGATAAATAAATCCTTCTTATTCATAGCAAATATCCTACCAATTTCCCATCAAAATTAGTCCCAATAACTGCCATTATGTGGCGTCAAAATCTGCAATATGTCATAATATCAGGAAGGTCTATCTTCATTCAGGATATATTAAGGGAAGTGACCGAACAAGGAGTGGGAAATTAACTGTAAAGGCAATTGAAGAATACATTTAATGTTAGGCAATCACCCATCTGATAAAAACCTTGATTTTCTCATCCTCTCTATTATAAAATATGCTGGGTAGCAACGTCTTATTTGTATTGCAAAATAAGTAGAAAGGATCGAAACGGTTAGTTTTGTATTCTATGAGAAAAGTAACGAAAGAAAACAATAATCAGCAACTAGATGGAGATCAGCTTCTTTTCTACCTTAATGTACTGTATGAATTTGCTAATGAGATTTCCAGGCAAAGAGATACTGAAGAGATACTCAAAATTATTTTGCGCATTGTTATCGGAACATTTGGCATTACAAAGGGTATAATTTTAACCAAGTATACTGACAAACCGAAACTTGAAATATTAGACTATCGGAACATAGGTTCACAAACTATACAAAAGCTTAACGCAAAATTAGATGATAGTATTCAAGACGATCTTAGTATTCCAAATGGACTATCGCTTATATCGTCTAATTCAAGCCCTGATTCTATTCAATTATCTCTTCGTGAATTACTGATTAATATGGGAATTGAATTTGTAATAACCTTCCGAATCAAAGATAAGCTGTCTGTATTCATTGGACTCGGACCATTGCTCTTGGGACCTGAGTTCTCTGAACCACAATCGGAGCTAATTAAAGCATTGATAACACATACAGAGATCGCCCTTGGCAATGCCATGTTCTATCAAGATATATTAGAGGAAAATAGAAAGTTAAAAGAAGCATTAAAAAAACAATATAGCTTTGGTGATATGATTGGACAAAGCGCAAAAATGCGTGAAGTCTATCAGCGAATCGATCATATTGCCAAATATCCGAATTATTCCGTCTTGATCACTGGAGAAAGCGGGACAGGAAAAGAGTTAATTGCCAGAGCAATACATTATAACAGTCCAAGAAAAGACAAGATATTTCTACCTGTAAACTGCACAGCCCTGCCACAGGAACTCGTGGAGAGTGAATTGTTTGGTTATGAAAAGGGGGCCTTTACAGGCGCAAGTTCATCGAAACCGGGTTTGTTTGAATCCGCAAATGGTGGGACAATATTTCTGGATGAGATTGCAGAGATCCCGACAGTAACACAAGCAAAGCTATTACGTGCGTTAGAACAAAAAGAAATCATGCGCATTGGCAGTAACAAGATACAACCTATTGATGTCTGTGTTCTTGCCGCAACAAACAAAGACATGACAAAAGCCATATCGAGTGGACAATTTCGGGAAGACCTGTTTTATCGGTTTGATGTTTATATACAAGCACCGCCTTTGCGCGAAAGAAAAGAAGATATTCCTTTGCTAGTCAAATTTTTTTTGGAAGAAATCGCAAAAGAAAACCACCAATCTATACGATCCATGTCACCTGAAGCTGTGAAAATTCTTATGGATTATGATTGGTCTGGAAATGTAAGAGAACTGCAAAAAGTGATTAGACAAGCTGTAATGGTAGCAAAAGATAATACGATAAAACCGGAGGATATTAACCTACAAAGAGATGATTTACAGTCAGTCATTCAGGCAAAGCTGTCACTGGAAGAATCTTTAGAAAAGTTTAAGCGTGCAATGATAATGAAAGCATTAGAAGATTGCAGAGGCAATAGAACAAAGACGGCTGATCGTCTCGGCATTAGTCGTCAGAACCTACAAAATATGATGCGAAGAATGAGAATTAGCTAAAAAATAATGCCTGAACTCACCAAACCAAAACACTTCTATCTTTACTCTAATAGATAATGCAACTTTTTGTGTCATGTAATGCAATAAAAAGTTGCATTAACTATATCTCAATCACATCAATAGATTTACAAAATTTCATCAAATATAAGTGCAACTTTTCATTGCATTTATCTAATTACTTTTCTTTCCAAAAATCCTGCATAACTCAGTAAAAACTAATATTCATAAGGCTTTTTCCATCTTGGCATATCTTGTGCATTATGATGAAGTAGAGAAGATGCTGTCCAGTTGGATTTTCTGTCTGTATTAAAAATCGCTGCATAGATAAGGAAGTAGGGTGGTTAATATGGTCTGATTTATGTTTTCTAAGTCTTTGTTTTTGGTAGTTTTATCTTGCTTAACACCAATAGTGTTTTTTCATTAACCTTCTAAGGAGGTATTCCAAAATGTTTACACGAATCAGGAGCAATTCTCTATGCTCTAAACAACCACAATTTTTAATGAAAAAATTTCAAATATTGTTTGCGGCGTTGATATTGAGTATAGCTTTACTCGTAACGCCGTCCATTCAATCAGCCTTCGCGGGGGGCAAACTCATCACTGATACAATCACCAGCCCTTCGCTGAAGGGCAATCTGCTAGGTGATCCAGCAACGAGGAATATGGTTATCTACCTCCCACCAGGGTACGATACCTCTGGCGAACGCTATCCTGTGGTGTATCTGATGCCTGGACCAGGGTTCACTGAACGCTTTTGGGCATACAACGAGGCCGGAATTCTGCCAGTGTGGCTTGCTCAACCGACGGACTTTCCGGAGGCCGGCTTTGCAAGCATGATAGACGATCTTATAGCTGCTGGTAAGATTCAGCCGATCATCATCGTGATGCCCAACCTCGACGCCAAATACGGGGGTAGCTGGGGTGCCAATTCAGCCTTGAACGGCAACCATGAGGACTACGTAATCAAAGATATAGTTCCATATATTGACGCAACCTATCGGACACTCCCAAGTAGCGATAGCCGTGCCATAGATGGGCTCTGCATGGGCGGTTATGTAGCCATGTATTTTGCAATGCGGCATCCCGATGTTTTTGGTGCTGTAGCCAGCCTCAACGGCGCCCTGCGCATCATGGATATTCTTGCCCCAGGGGCGCTGAAAATGATGGCTGAGGAGAGTCCCGAGGGGATAACAGGGCCACCCATACGTTTTCCTTATCCTGACAAATTCTGCACCTCTGACTTGTATATGCTGAGCGCAGCTTGGTCACCCAACCCGGATACTCCGCCGTTTTACATGGATCTTCCGGTTGATGAGAAAATACAGCTCAGAGAAGATATTGTACAGAAATGGGCAGCGTATGACCTGTTTCAGATGTTGCCTAACTACGTTTCAGCCCTGGCAAGTCTCAGAGGGATATACCTGGACGCAGGTGACAAAGATGAAGTGGCGTCCGCTTCACAAGCACAGGCATTCTCCGACGCGCTGACTGCTGCAGGCATAAACCATAGACTTGAGATATTTGATGGCATGCACATGGACAAGATGTATACGCGACTCAAAGTGTCCCTGAGCTACCTTTCCGGTGTTCTGGTCGGCGGCGTTACTCCCCCGAAAGACTACAGCAACGTCTTCTTCACGTCTCTCTCACCGGGACTGAACATGATCTCGCTACCTTTGGAGCCCATCACCCCGTACACCGCCCGATCACTCGCTAGTGAGATCTCAGCGACGGTGGTTATCAAACTTGACGAGGATTCTAGGAAGTTTGTGGGCTTCACGCCGAACGCCCCCGGCGATGGCTTCACTATAGAGGGCGGCAAGGGATACATCGTCAACGTCCCCAAGGGCGGCGGGGTCGCGTTCACAGGAGCGGCATGGACGAATGAGCCGCCAGTAAAACCTGCTCCTATCGCTCAAACCACCAGCGCATGGGCGTTTGTTGTCAGCGGCTTGGCGCTTGATGGCGAAACGATGAGCGCAAGGAATGGCGACTACAACGCAATAGTGCGGAATCTGCGCACAGGCGCTGTTGTTACTGAAACAGTTGATGGCAGTGGATACTTCACTACAGCCTATGCTGATCTGAACCGAAAAGCTGTCATAGAAGCCGGTGATGGTGTGGAAGTTACAGTGGTTGACAGCAACAGGAACATAGTTTCAGGACCTTTCGTCCATAAGGTCACTCTTGATGAGATCAGGAACGCTGTCGTGAATATCCAGTTAAGGCTGGGCGATATTATCCCGGCAAAATCGGGGTTATTTCAGAACTTCCCCAACCCGTTCAATCCGGAGACCTGGATACCATACCAGTTAAAAGAAGATAGCGAAGTAAACGTAAGGATTTATAATACCTCTGGTCAGCTTATACGAACGTTAAATCTGGGACATAAGCCCGCCGGTTTGTATACAAACCAGGATAGATCAGCGTATTGGGATGGCAAGAATGATGCTGGAGAGCATGTATCTAGCGGAGTATATTTCTATAGCATCCAAGCTGGTAAATATACTGCCACTATGAAGATGACAATAACTAAATAAAAACGCTGAAAGGAAGGGAATGATTTAGTTTCGTTCCCTTCCGGTTCTAGCCATTACTTTAGCATTGAGATTTTGCAGTGCCATAAACTCAAGGGGGTAAGGAAAAATGAAAATGAAAATGAAAAGGTGCATTATTCAATCAATTATTGTTATCCTTTGCGTTTTGTTGACTGGACTTGTCGCCATAGCGCAGGATGGCAAGATCGTCAGAATAAAAGTCCATTCGCCTTCATTGGAAGGAAACCTATTCAAAGATTCACCAGATCGAAATGTGACTATCTATCTTCCACCTAGCTATGACACTGATCCGGGGATAAGTTATCCAGTCGTTTACTTGCTGCATGGATATACAGTTACTGACGTGTACTGGACAGGTGGAAACTATATCAGTAATGGAAATATCAAAGACTGGATGAATATATGGCTAAAAGATGGCAAGGTTAAAGAGATGATCTTCGTCACGCCGGATTCTTACAATACACTGCATGGTAGCTGGTATACAAATTCAGTAGCAACAGGCAATTGGGGCGACTTTATAGCTAAAGATTTGGTGCAGTATATAGACAATCATTATCGGACACTACGACAAAGGGAAAGCCGTGCAGTTATAGGACACTCAATGGGTGGATATGGCGGGATGACTTTGGGAATGGATTATCCAGATGTATTTGGTTGTATGGGGTCACTTGCTGGTCTAATTGATATGAATAACTACCCCGCTAGAATAAATTGGGCTTTTGCTCAAGGCGCAAGACTTAAGAACCTATCAGATTTTTACTCACAAAGTATTGATGTTCAAATATCTATTGCAATGAGCGCAGCTTTATCTCCTAACCCAGATAAACCTCCATTCTATGCTGACTTCCCATGGGAATATGATGAGTCCAACAATTTGAAACAAAATCAAGCTGTTTGGGATAAATTTCTAGCACGTGATGTTCTGAAGCGAATTCCATCAGATATAGAGACCCTTAAACGTATGAGAGCAATATATATTGACTGTGGAACTCTTGATGATTTCAATTTTATCGTTGATGCACGGCTTGTGCGAGATGAGTTACAGAATTTAGGTATTCCTCATCATTATGAAGAATTCTCAGGTAACCATCTCTGCTGTTTCATGAATAGCACAGGAAACGCCCTTGAAGTTTTTTCCAAAGCGATGTCATTTGAGATTGAGATACTGACAGGCGTTGAGCCAAAAGGCAAGCTGACGACAAAATGGGGTGAAATCAAAACTAATCATTAGTTTAGTAAACACAATAAGGCTCTCGAAAGAGGGCCTTTGCTTTATTGACAGATATAATTTCAAGTAGTAAAATAGTGACAATTAAAGATGAAGATATAATGAAAGAGGTTAAATATGGAGAAAATACACCGAGAAGTAATCGAGCTTGCAATTCCAAGCCGATTGGAACTTGAGGAAGTTGCTGTAGATACAGCCGCTTCTGTTGCTAGAATCATGGGCTTCTCAGAGGACCGCGTTGAAGACCTCAAAACCGCTGTTGAAGAGGCCTGCATCAATGCTATCGAACATGGGAACCAACTTGATTCTAGTATGAAAGTGATTGTTGAGCTTATAGCTGATGAGTCTAAGTTACAGGTAGATATTCATGATCAAGGCAGAGGGATTAAAACGGATATTGAGAAACCCGACATTGATGCCAAAATAGCTAAAAAACAGTCTTCACGAGGATGGGGGTTATTTCTCATTCAGAATCTCATGGACGAAGTGGAGTTTGACTGGAATCCCGAAACTGGAAACTTAACCAGGATGATTATTCATTTAAGAAAGTGAGGATATAAACTATGATGAACCAAGGGCACATAATCAATATTCATGGAAATGATAATCTGGTTGTTATTGAAGTTCATGGCGATCTAACTGCATCAGCAGAAAAAGATATGGACGATGCCTATAAAAAAGCTTGTGAGTATAATACAAAAAATATCCTTATCAAGTTTGACGACAAAAGCCGAATCAACAGCGCAGGAATAGCTAATGTAATCAATATAGTGATTGAGAGTCAGGAAAGGCAACATAAAATATTCATTACAGGGGTATCCAAGCATTTTCGGAAAATTTTTGAGCTTGTCGGTCTAACAAAATATACAACCATTGTCGAATCTGAGGAAGAGGTTAGCAAAGTATGAATGATTGCATAATGGATTCCTTTGTTAATTCCTCTCCAGATCTGCTATAGTTTCTCGTGTCCATTCGAGGTACCGTGTTGTACCCAACTCCTCGAATATCTCCACTGCACTGGTGAGATGCTCTCTTGCTTTAGATAGGTTGCGGTTCTGCTTGCAGGCACGACCCCAGCTCAATTCAGTCTTACCTTCTTCATTTCGGGCTTTGATGCGTTTCAGTACCTCCAGACTACGCGAGAAATATTCCTCAGCCGATGGTAAGTCTGTTGGGGCGATCTCCCCTAAGATACGGTATGCCTTTGCCTCATGGAGAGCATAGCCATGTTCCTGAGCGATTTGCAGCGCTTCATCGGTGTTCGCTCGTGCTTTGCTAATATCTCCCCGCATCAGGTAGCCTTCGGCAAGCGGCAGGCAGTATTCGCATTCGTCATAGGCACCCCGTCCAACTCGTTTCACATAGGTTTTCCAGCGCTCTAGCAATGCTATGCCTTTATCTATTTGTCCGGCTTTACAGTAGGCATCGCCGAGTGGTATGGCAACCAACCCTATGCTTATGCCAGTGGGGGACATATCTAGGAAAGTTTCGCACTCAGCAATCGCTTTATCCCATTCTCCCATAGCCACGTAAGTATTCCCAAGCCCTCCATGCCCCGTCATAATGTATGTGCTTTCGGAGTATTCAACTGCTGCGTCAAGTATGGCTTGACATGCTCTCAAACTCTCGTTCCAATGCCCCATTGCTGCGTAAGCCTTTGCCATTATCCATAGAAAATTGCAAATGCTTGCTATAACGGGCATTAGTGGTATTAGTGTTTTAGTATACGCTATATCCTTCTCCATTTTGGCAGCTTCCGCTATCTGTCCGGCAACAATGATCGCAGATTCGTATTGACCCTTTGCAAGAAACCCCCAGGCTCGAAGGCGTTCATAGCCTTTACCGAAAATCTTCTCATCCAGGATTATGACATCTCCACCTAGGCTGGCTCTCTTTTCACAATATTCCTTAAATTTTCCGAATTCCTCGAACATCAAAAAGTAATGGGCGATCAGCCAGCGATAGAGAGACAGTCCTCTGTCTTTATCTGCAAGTTCCTCTACCAATCCCAGGTATTTCTCATGTTCCTCCACATCCGGTTTCAGCGCCCCCAGCATGTGTCTAGCAGTCGAACGCTTTATGACCAGATCAACGATCGTCTGTTTCCTGCGTTGCTCATCCGTTAATCCTTCCGCTTTTCCCATTGCCATACCATAGTAATCCAGCGACTCCCAGTATGATGCCAGTTCAAATGCTTTATCTCCCGCTAGTATCAGATAATGCAATGCCTTTTCTATATTATCACTGTGTCCATAGTGGTGTGCCAGCAGATCAATGTAATCATCCAGCCTTTCTGAGTGCATGGATTCAATTGCCTTCCCTGTCTTATCGTGCAGTGCTGATCGGTCTTTCGGTAACAGACTGTGATAGACCACATCATGGATCAGCGGATGCCGAAAATGATATTCCCATTCATTGCCCGCTCTTTGCCGAAGGAGCATCTCAGCGCCTTCTAGCTTCCGAAGTAAACCTGACAGTGCCTCTGACCCAGATACTTGCTCAAGCAGAGATAGCGGAAAACTGACACCTATCACTGATGCAACCTGAAGTGTCTCCTTCGCTTCAGGGTCAAGTCTGTCCACACGGGATAGGATCACCCCCTGAAGCGTATCTGATGGGACGATCTCTGCGGATTCGGCAGTGGCACGCCAGTATTCTGCATCTCGGATAACCACTTCTCCATCTATGAACGATCGGATGATCTCTTCTACATATAAGGGATTGCCAGATGCCTTGTCTTGAACCAGACTGCGAATGGGTTCTGGGATGTCCGGAATCCTAAGCAACTCACTCACTATGGTATCTGTTTGGTCACTGCGGAGAGGGGGCAGGTCTATTTCTATATAACAGTATGCAAAATCTTTATCTGCACGCTGACGCAGTCTCCAAGCTTCACTATCACGATATGGGCGATACACCCAGATATACAAGATGGGTGCTTCATCAACGCTCTCCATAAGGAATTCCAGCAGCGCCAGTGATGTTGGGTCTGCCCAGTGGAGGTCCTCGAACACCAGAACCAGTGGCTTCTTCTCTGCTACCTTGTGGAACAGATTCCTCATGATGGGATAGGTATACTGCTTGGCGTAATCGTCCCCGCTGGCTGTACGCAATTCCGCCTCATACTGGGGAAAAAACATGCTGCCTACATGGATAGGTATCCATCGAGAACTAGATGGAAGCAAAGCATTTATCTTTGCCTGTAACTTCGCTTTCATCTCTTCCTCTGTATCGGTGGGCAGCATGCCCAGGTAACTGCTGATAATGCCGCGAAACGGTCCATAATTCATAGCCTGACCATAGGAAATACATCGTCCTTCCAGCCACTGCACTCGATCTCCAGCATACTGACGTAGTTCCGACACCAGACGAGTTTTGCCTATTCCTGCATCACCGGTGATGGAGACTATCTGCCCACGTCCATTTAGCAGATCATCAATGCAAGTGGTCATCCGCTCCATTTCCCGTTCCCTGCCGATCATGGGTGAATATAATCCCTGGATACCACGAGCATGGTGCGGTTGTTCCGCTGAAGCTATTACAGGATAGGCAGAGATGGTTTCATCATCATAAGGCTGAACCTGGGTCACTGCCGAAAACTGAAATGCTCCTCTCGTCAGTTGATGCGCTCTCTCGCTCATCAATACCTGATCCGGTTCAGCGGAATTCGCCAGATGCAGTGCAAAACGCATGGTTTCGCCCATATTATGGTAGTCTATGTTCGCATCACTTCGGACTACGGCTGTACCGGTGTCAATTCCTATACGGAAGGTTATGGGCATATCCAATCCCTGTATTGCCTGTGCAGCAGTAACAGCGCGTTCTGCATCATCTTCGTGCAGTGTTGGAACACCAAACAACGCCACTATCGTATCGTCACTCATAACATCCATCATGCCGTCATGCTCCCGCAGAAGCGTGTTTACCCGCTTAACCACGTCGGCAGGCAGTTCATTATCTCCTATCGCAAAGAGCATTGTGACTGATTTCTGTTCACCAGTGATGAGCATCGCTGTAGGCACAATTGGCGCAACAGCGATAGATTCTGTGGCTTTCAACACCACAAGGGTAATGTCGTCTTCCAGAGGACGATTGCCAGTGAACTGCCTCACATCCGTCATGACTGCATCCAGAAGCTCCTGAGCATCCGCTCCGCTTTTATTCACCAGCACCTTCTCCAGACGCTCAAAGCTGTAGATTTCATCATCCTCATTCGTAGCTTCCAACACGCCATCAGTATATAACACCAGAGCATCTCCCGCCTCCATCTGGACATCACAGCTTTGATACTGGCTTTTCTGGGAAATTCCTAGCGGGAAGCGATCTCCATAGGGTTCGATGGGAATACACTCCCGGGGTCTCGCCTTAATGAGCCACGGCTGCATCCCTGCCATAGCGCACATAAGGCGTTTAACAGTAAGATCCAGCACAGCATATATGGATGTCACAGACTTCTTGGTTCTCATGCTCTGAACCAACCGACTGTTGACACTGTTAAGCACTTCCGCAGGGGAAACATGGCGCGGAGCCAGTGACCGGAAGTCAGTCAAAGTCATAGTCATGAGAAGTGCGGCCGGAAAACCGTGACCCACCGCGTCCCCGATCACGACGCCCAATCTACCATCTCCTAAAGGGATGAAATCATAAAAATCCCCACCAACAGCCGTTGCCGGCATGGAGTAAGCAGCGATCTGGAATCCCGATATCTCTGGCACAGACTGTGGTAACATCCCCATCTGAATCTTCCGTGCCTCATTAAGTTCCTGTGTAAGGTCTTGCGGATGTTGTTCCATCTGATATGTGCTCATAAGTTTACTCCTTGGAAAGTGGGGTTCTTTGGTAACAAATTCTGGAAAATCTAGGTTAAATCTAAATTTAGGTCTCATAAATTTACCAACAGCTTTGAAAACCTAAATGCTTACCAAAACTGGATTTACTCGAATACTTTTCATACTTGTTACCAAAGAACCACTTTTAAGCAAGCTTGATAAATTAATTCTTATAAAGACTCGGTATTTTCTGGAAACAAGCTTGCTCCGAAGATGGCATTTCAGTAGTAATTTATATAAAACAATACCTTATTTTTTGTCGGTTGGAATCACTGGCAAAACTATATAGGACGGATATTCCGTATTGTGATAAACTGTTTGTTTCGCTGTGATAACCTCTGCGTCTTTCCCGAAAGGATGTCCTGTATTGGGATTTCGATCAAAACGGGGAAAGTTACTACTGGAGATCTCTAAACGTATGCAATGATCCTTCAAAAATACGTTGCTTGCTACCCATAAATCAATGTCATATCTATATACTTTTCCCGGTTCTATCAATTCTGATTTTTTACTTGAGTTGCGATACCTTGCCCGAATAATGCCATCTGTAAGATTCCATACTGTTCCATCGGGACATACATCAGCAAGTTTGGCAGTGAAGTCAGTATCAAATGTGCTGCTAGATGCGTAAAGTATTAGATGTATTGGTCCTGTTATCTCAACAGGTTCTTTTAAAGGAGTAGAGGTGTAAACAAGTATATCAGAACGCTCTTCCACTTTGCGTTGATCAAAAGGACCAGCAGGAATTACCAAATTGGCACCACCAGTTGTTGACACTGGGTCATTGGGATCATATTTGAATATATCACTTTGCTCATCTCCCAGCGATTCTACATTTAGAACGCCATCACCATGAAGTGTATTCGCTTTGCCATTACTATGTAGATAATATCTAGTATAGCGAGTTCTAGCTAAAGGCCATTCCTGCTCATCACGCCATTGATTAATGCCCATCACAAATATTTTAACAGGGGCTTCTTCCATTATGCCGTTTCTTTCGTCCTTCAACCAGCGATCAAACCATCGGCGTTCTATCGTTCCAATATCAATCTTTGCATTCTCCCCAAAATCTCTTTCACCAAGCTTTTGAGAAGGCATGCCATGCGCACCAGCGCCCATCAATAATTTTTGAGACCTTCGAGCTTCTTCAGAAGGTGCTTCCTCTCTCATGCGACGAAAATTCTCCGTTGTTGGCTTGGCAAAAATGTCATACCAATTACCCAAATTATATGTCGGAACATTGATATGGTTAAATTTATTGCTAACCGTTGCTGGAAGCCAGTATTTGTCATAATCAGGATGCGCCAACCAATCATTGTAGAAGGATATTTCCCGTCCCAATGTCTTATGGTATTCTGTTAGCGGCAGACAGCCAAATAGTTCCTGAAAATTTATCTTCGCTGGATCCTCTCCGGGTTTAGCAGTAACAATTACGCTCCATCCAATAGCAAGCGATAATTGGAATGCTCCGCCAATATAGACGATATCATCATGGAAGTCAGTAAACGTAATTATGGGAAACATGGCTTTGATCGCAGGCGACCCCAGTGGTGCAGAAATCCACTGAGTGAATCCCACATAAGAGCCGCCTGTTGTGCCAATTTTACCATTACACCATGACTGCTTGCTTATCCATTCTTGAGTATCATAGCCATCTTGAGCTTCGTCCATAAAAGGGTTGAATACGCCTTGCGATTCAAAACGTCCTCGTGTATCCTGTATGACATAAGCATAACCCGCTTTTGCATAGTCGCGTGCAGTACCGTTATTTGCATCTCCATTTCCATAAGGGGTTCGCATCAGAATTGTCGGAAAACTACCTTCTTCATTTGGCAGAAAGATATTGGTAGAAAGTTGGATTCCATCACGCATGGGAACCTTAACATCCAATTTGACTACAATATTGTCACTTGCTAGAATAGACCATGATAATATCAGCCACACAATGATAGATAATACAAAGTAACGTTTTTTCATAGCGAGTTCCTTTTCTGTTGTCTATTTGTCATTACTCTCTTATTTGATATATTTTCCTACTACACCGGCAACTATCTCAGCACGTTTCTTTACACCTCATTGTATCAAATATTAAAATGAGATTTTTCAGGATTTATTGTCATTCTATACCAAATCTATTCCTGACGAAATAGCTTTTAAACAATTCAAGTCTATCTGTATTCCCAATATACTTTACATTATTCCGATCAACACCCTCATATTCAAGACTCCAGCCAAACCATTCCCGATAGGCATGATAAGCCCAATCCCAACCCTCAGTCTCAAATATCTCCAACAGATCACGAAGGTAATTATATGAACTTTTATCAGGTGCCCATATTATTGATGAGAACTCTCCCACATAAAACCTTGGAAGGTTGTTTTTTCTCTGAAACTCGATGGCAGGTTTCATAGCATTCATCAATGCTTCTTCATCCCACATTTGATCTTTTATCATGCCCGGATATTGAATACCTATTGTTGAGTCCCAGACTCCTTGATGGGTAAACTGATGGGGTGTATACATGTGAAATGTGTAGAGCGTATTTGGGTCACCAGTAGGCTCAAGGCTTGTGAATCCATTAGGGTTTGACCATTGTATAGGACCAATGATAATTGTATGGTAAGTGTCTACTTCACGAATTGCGGAAGTAAGCTTTTTTGCCAGTAAGTTCCAGTCAGAAGGAGTGTTTTTGATCTGCTCCTGCACATTCGGTTCGTTAAGGAGTTCATAACCGACGATAGTTTTATTATCTTTGTAATATTCTGCAATCTCATGCCATAATCGAGCGAAGTTTTCATGCCATTTGAAATCTTCCCATAACAATCGTTTTGGTTCAGTCCAATGAGATGGATTACCGGGACTGCCATGAGCATCTAAAACGATCGACAAATTAAACTCCCCGCACCATTCAAGGATTGGGTCTACTTTTTGCTTAAAATACTCCAGAGCAGATTTATCCGACTCACCAAAGTCAACAGGAACACCAGCAGTAAAGATTTGGATACGGACATGGTTGGCTTTCCAGTTCTGTGCCAAATTCTGTATATCCTCTCTTTGTTTTGCCTGTCCCTGATCTATATTGATGTTTACTCCTCTGAGTGTATATGTTGGCCAACTCTTAAGTTCGTATCTCATGGGAAACTCCTTAGCTGTGATGATGGTATCATCTGATAAAGAAAATGCTAAACATAGCAATATCAAGACAAATATATACAAATTATTATATCCTTATATATCGGTTAATTAAGTCTGCCACCTATAATGACCCGTCCATCACCCGCAGGGACAACAAAACTATCATTAATCTCACCAGTCAGAGAATCCTTAGCAGGACTTTGAAGCTTGATTGTATATGATTCTTTTGCCCCGGGGAGATTCATTATAACAAACGCATTTTCATAACGCCTTTGCCAGACATGCGTATTAATCCTTTTCCCTGCTTCTAAAGGCTGACCTATCTTAACATCATATTCTGGATACCAGTCATGACGATGGCTAGTGTTATCTGAGAACAGGTAGTAATAATCACCAATAATTAGAGCATAGCATAAGCTCCAACGTCTTGCAGAAGGGTCCGGTTCCGGTCTCTGTCCACGCTTCGAGTCACCCGGCCAACCAGCATAATCCCTGATCTCTTCAAATCTTTCAATCACGCTAATTTTTGGTGATCTCAATAATTTCTCAGTGTTCCGCATCTTTTGGATTGTCTCATCCCATTCAGTTCGTTTGTGACTCCATCCTGATTCATACATGATCCCATTCATATATGGTGCTACAAAATCATATTCACCTACTGCATAGCCGGCGTTTGCCAGAATTAGAAAATCATCGCCAATTGCCTTGCGTAATTCTTTTAGAAAATCTATCCATGGTTCTGGTTCATTGCGTATATTGTCAAAAAACACGCCATCTATTCCAGTTTCTTTCAGTGACATCGTCCATTTGACAACGTGATGACGATATTCGGGATCATACCAATTCATACGGTAAGTCCCGGGCCAAAATTGCTTACGCTCATCGTTTACACGCAACCACCATTGATGATCTTCCGGTAACCATTGATCCGACCATTCATAAAAATAGAGTTCACTAAATATAATCGCATAGGGATTTATCTGTCTGATTTGGGCAATCTTTTGTTTTGCTGATTCTATTGATTCAGGGGTAAATCCGTCAGCGAATCCTACAGGTTCACGATTATACTTTAGCCCAAGTCCACCAGACCCAAGCAGAATTAAATCATGTTTTGCTATGCTTTTTATGGAATTATCTCCTCGTATTGGTGACCACATCATTGCTATCTTGGGATATGAAGTTTTTGTGAAAAGCGGTTGATCTACCTGAGAGCCTGCAGTTATTAACATTATTAATACACTACAACAATCTAGCATATTAGAACCTCCTAATTATATTTCGGCATTGTTAAATCTATCAATCCGGCAATCCCGTTCCCAGTATCCATTTAACTACGTCACACTGTCGATCAACTTTGCCTTCTACAGTGTATTCGTCTATCCTCCGCACCCGTGGCTTTTTAGCAGAAATATCAGCTAATTCCGCTGTTTTCATTCGTATTGTGACCGTCATAGGCAACGCTTTGCGCTGCTTCACTTTTATCTCTTTACCTTATCCGAATCGCTTTAGATAGTATAGCAAAGTTGGTGTGTTCCAGTAACAGTTGTTTATTGAATTAACTGTTCTTTCCTCTATTGTCTGCTTATACATTGCGACTCCGTGCTTTAGAAATGATTTATCACCCGTTAACTCATAGGCATAGAGTATTGCAGGTGCAATCAATATATGATAGCCACTTGTTTTGCCAAAATGCGGATTATGCGAATATCCATAAATATCACCCGGTTTTGAGCGTTCGCAATTCTCTGTTATCATTGATTCCGCCAACCCAACAACAGTTTTGGCAATGTCAATATCTCCACTAAAGCAATAATACTCGTATAAAGGTTGAGCCAATTGAGCTACCATCCAGGGAACGTTTCCACGATAACTGATGTTGCCATGCACCTCTGAGTAAGTTCCTCGCCTGCGATCAATACGGCTTAATGAATCGTAGGCTATTCGCTTTGCCATATCAAGATATTTGGTCTCAAGAGTTTCATCATAGGAGGACATCACACAATATAACGCCCCACCATGATCTCGAACGCTTCCTCTGTGTATGCCACGATTATTCCTTATGACAGAATCAGCCACAGCAAGTGCTTCGTTCCTTGCATCAATATCACCCGTCAAACGCCAATAAGCCAGTGTTCCCCTTATTCTCTGCATCATATCCCATGCGTTACCTTTATTATGGTCGGTTGCATAGCAGTCGTATATTGCACCGATTAGATCAGGTCGTTCCGATGAAGCATGGCAGATGTCAATATCCATAATATGCCTAACCGTTGCCTCAAGACGGTCAAACCATCTTGGATCACCAGTCATTATATATTCGCTAGCAAGTCCCTGCTGACGATCATAATAACCATTACACCATGAATTTTTGTCTTTTTGGTATGGCTGATCACCCCAGTTTCTTATGCCCAACTGATAGAATTTATCTTCATTGATATCACCATAGGTTGATTTCATGAAGTTATCAAGATCGCTGAATTGCTTGTCATTGTGGACTTCAGCATATCCGAATCCACCGCTTTTACAGAAATATTCAGCATTAGATAGGCGAATCGGTCTTGAGAACATTCTGGCATATTCGCTCATCTCTTCTTTTGTTAGAGATTTGTCCCAAAGACCAAGCCATATCTCATGACGTTTTGCTTCCCCCTCATTTGGTTGATAAAAAGTCTGCTGTTCTGACGATTCAAACAGGGATATGCGTATCTTTCCATTATTAAACTGCATGGCTTTGGGATATTGCTGATAGAAATGTCTGGTCAAGACAATAAGGCTTTTATTTTTATCTGAAATACCAAGCCAGCCTTCTGAGTGTTGTCCATTATCAATGATATTGCCCGAATCATCAATGACATCATATTTATCTTGGTTTAATTGCCTGATACTAACATTTAACCTCGCCGTTTTCTCTCTATTCCATTGGGATATGAAATTTTCAGATACATTGCAATCACCAATAAGTTCAAAGCGTGATATATCGAGTGTTTCAGGTCGGTCATTGAATATGCGCCAAAATGTACGGACATAAGGTTGACCTGCCATCACAGAGACTCGAAAGACAAACCTTCCTATCTCATCATCAGATGATCGCATCTTACCTGTTAATTCAAATTCGGCAAATAATGGTCCTTCCGAAAGAATCTTTGTGGAATCAGTCATTGTGCTGTATGTCTTGTCATTTATCTCAATTTCGCCACTTAAATCTGTGATAATGGCATCGTTATTCTGCATTTTTGTTATTAAAACACCTTTTTTACCACCAATCACTAAACCGAATTGACCTATTGATATTTCAAAAGAGTTTTCACCAATATTTTTGATTAATACTGGATTTTTCGGTGATTTCTGCTGATATTTGCTTTCAATAACATTCAATGACAAAGGAATATCATCAGATTTAACAATCGTATTGAGTTTCCCCCATCTGATGCTTCCATCTTGCCAATAATTCATCGGTTCAAGTTGTAATGGCAATGCCTCTCCTGATCTGTTTTTGATAATGATTTGGTCAATATCTTTTACGATACCTGTTGGCAATGGGATACCACATTGTATGGGATATTCTATTAAACTTATATTATCAATATTCTCGATATATAACGGAATAGGAAAATCGATACTTTCGCCATAAGGTTTTATGTGGAAATTTTCGCTGTGCATTTTCTCCACCAATAGGGCACTAGGTGATTCCCCATCTTCAATTTCCTCAACAGATTCGGGTGTCAAAGTCACATCACCAACGTAAAGGTGTGTCATAAACTTCCATGGGTCTTCCTCTTTGACATTTCCCTCTGTCGTGCCTATGTGCCTGTAGTCTTCAGGAAGCCGTTCCATGCTTCCAACTTTATCAATCATACGGAAACCTATCTTAACATCATCACCAGCTTTGATATTCTCAGGGAGCAAAACAGAAAAATGTGAAGGTTCAGAAACTCCCTCCGCATCTGCTACGTCATTTTCCCATATAACTTCATCGTTGATCAAAATTTGTTTGAAGCGATGCCCGACAAGCGATATTTGTCCTAGCCAACTATCGCTATCAAGCTTGGGATGGTTGCCATGATAGTCATCGGTCATGTAGAAGTGCATACGGATACGATCTTGCCAGTCCTTTGGGATATGAACCGTTCTGCTTAATATCCCACTATTTTCAGATTCGCTGACATCCCATGGATGATAAATAACAAAAAGGTCGCGTTGATCAACCCATCCCTCATATTGGACTGCTCCACTGAAATTCCACTCATCGTTTTGCATAAATGAAAAAGGTTTTTTATCTGCTTCTTTTGAATTTGATGCCACGCTACTTACCAAAAATAACGCAATAGGTATCGTCAACATATTGCAATCTCCCTGTTATTGCTGAAATTTGAATGAAAATAGGTCTGCGTTCTTCACTAAAAACTACCAATATTTTGCAATCATCCCATGAACCTTTACTGGTGGCAAAGTGCATCAAGATGGTGTGAGCGCCAAGTTCCTTTGCCAGCTTTGCATCGTTGGCGATAAGTTCTATACCTTGCCCCCATTCACCTAAACTAGGGAAAGAGTTAGCATGTGCCCATGCCCAGTCACTAGAAAGAGAATAAATGGACATTTTATACTGTTTGCAAAATGTTTTGATCTGTTCTACTGATTCTTGTGTCCAAGAAGCAACCATAGCGCCAGCTTCCATACAAAACTCAAGTCCATCAAAACCAAGTTTGGAACCTTCATCAAGCGCCCATTTCAAAGGATGAGCATCGGTGCCCTGAATAGATCGAAGAGATGCTCGAATAGATATTTTCATGATTACCCTCCTTATATAATTAAACGTCAAAAGTCAATTCACCCAGCGAGAATGTAGTTGTCATATTCTGTGTCTGACCTGTTCTCGCTGCTTTGTATCCAAGCTCAATTTATTATCTTTTATTCTTTCGACTTCATCTTCATTCAACCTGATCCCAATTATATCATATTGAATATTGGTAATCAATTTCTTATTATTGAAGTACTGTAATTCGGAAAGGTAGAAATTTAGAATCACAGTAAAATAGTTATGAATGGTAAAATATCATGCCACATTACTGATAGTTAAATTCATTAAGCGAACAAATATGTGTTTGTCAATAAAAATAC
>Ga0315282_10006323_pt1 | contig 19891 bp, 9 predicted proteins | sample YL17G07_20_MG_FD_203693 | JGI IMG/M metagenome (GOLD analysis project Ga0315282, IMG submission 203693) | Sediment microbial communities from Yellowstone Lake, YNP, Wyoming, USA - YL17G07_20 | ecosystem: Environmental > Aquatic > Freshwater > Lake > Sediment | place: USA: Wyoming | collected... | reverse complement strand
TACAATACATACGGTAATCATTCCTACGATTCTTTTCTTCATAGTAAACTCCCCTAATTATTATTAGCTAACGACCATTTTCTATAAAAAGCTTTGTACTCCTGAAAATGAAGGGTGTGTTCTTTTTTTAAGGACAATTCTGCAGAGCACGTGGAGATGTCAGATTGTATTTATCGAAAACTTTTCTTACAATATCATTTACAATAAATAATATTAATATTATATTATTATAGTACAATATATATAATATATAATTTACAGGGTTCATCGTAATAAGTTATCAGGAATATCATAAGAAATAATAAAGAAGAAAAAAGAGAGATGTGATTTGTCTCTACATCCCAAGCTGACGATGGATGATTGGGAATACATCAGGGTGCTTGAATAACAAGAAGAAGCGTGTTAGATATTGGTTCATACCGGCGATGTATGCAGCCTTCGCTTGTGGGATAATACCGGCACCAACGCTTACTTTGTAACCGCCATCAAAAAATACGGCGGGTCGCCCATAAAGATTGTACTCGTTAGTCCGCTGCGCGGCGCGTGGATTTTGTCATCATCTAACGACGCTTCGTAACATGGGTAATGACCTTCTTGAAAGATTTATTTCAATGCACCAGCATCAAAGGGACAATATCTGCGCCATGTCGCTGTACCGTCTTCCCCTAATACGGTGTGAGTACCACGTGTTCCCACATCGATAGTTGTTGATGTAGGAGGTTTAGTAATTGTATTCCGAAATCCAGTAGCTCCAAGTCCACTGAGGATAAAAATTCGGACGATGGCAACGATAATTATCTTTTTCATATTTCCATGCCTCCGTGTATTAGAAAAACAGATGACATACAACTTTATGGTCATTTATCAAGGAAATATATTTCTGAAAAATTTGAGTGACTTAAAGATCTTTTTTTGGAAAAAAAGCGATATCTCCAAAACGATATCTCCAATTATATTAGATATGGTAGATATTTTTTTTCGCCTATAGTACATTATTAATATGATGCATTATTGATATACTAGAAATGAGATTGTGTTCAATTTTAAAGAATTTTTATGGTTTTCAAAGGATTTTATTTCTTATTATGCTCCATAAATTAGGACAATATCATCCCTTTCTCATCCCTGCTAGAAGTGAAAAGGATAAATAGTGAACAATTTTTATATATATTTATATCGAAACATTTATGGAGGGGTGTTGCATTATAGTATTATAAATAGGGAGGTCAATCATGAAAAAATTTGTTAAAGAGAAAAGCAATTTTGGTAAAAGGCTAGTGAAGACAACGATGTTTGCCACAGCGTTGCTCGTCGCAGTTACCATGATTTTAAGTAGTGGAGTAACTGCGGCAGTTGGTCGCGGTGGCATTAACGTAGCGCAACAAACACAAGGTGCTGCAGCCCCACTAAATCAGGTTAAACTCCAAGTGGCAACGCCAGCGTCGTTTGATAAACATACGATGATGTCACAGCAAGCCCCTCTAGGGAGGGCTGAAGTTCTCTTCAAGTTCCACCACGGGTACAATAACAATGCAGTCGGCTTCAACGGAGCCATGACCTGGGAAGGAGCGATGAGATTGACGCCGGTTGAACTCTCGGGATATAATGGATGGAACATCACGACGATTAATTACTACTACTATGACGCCGTCTCTATCAACGGGAAGGTCAAGATTTACCACGGGGGTTCCCCAACAGTCCCCGGCGCACTCTGGGAAGAGGTGAGTTTCACCCAGTCTACTCCCGGTCTGAAGACAACGATCCTTCCAACGCCGATTCCGATCAGCGGAACGGAGGATATCTGGGTCTCGATAGAGTGGCAACAGCTCGCCGCGGGATTCCCGTTCGGTATTGACTCAGGACCAGCTATCGATGGGAAAGGTGACTGGATCTACTACAGCGGAGCCTGGTCTGAGATTCAAGGCCTTGGCCTCGACTACAACTGGGTGTTGGAAGCACTCGCCGAAGGGGCACTCGCTCCAAACGATGTCGGTGTCACCAGTATTACTGCACCTGCGAGCGGGACGGCAACTGGTCCGATAATACCAAAGGCTACAGTTAAGAATTTCGGAACTTTAAATCAAACCAATGTGCCAGTTTCTATGAATATTACCGCTTATGGTACACCGGTCTCTTACTTTAGCGACGGGTTCGAAAGCTACACTTTAGGTTCCTATGGTTTCCCAGCGGGATGGACCAATACCTCGATAAACCCGACAGGAGATTGGTACATGTATGCTTCGACCCAAACATATTCCGCATCAACCTATCCACGGGTTCAGGAAGCCCTTAGTGACGGCAACGCCCAGGATGAGCAGCTTATAAGTCCAATCATTGACTGTTCGGCATTAACTGCTGTCAAATTGCAGTTCACGAAGTACTTCTACGCCTCAGCCGCTGCTGATGCCACCTTTACCGTGTACGGAAGCGATAATGGTGGTGTGAACTGGAATTACACGATTGTGACATATACAACGACTTCAACCACAGCAGAGAACATCACCATAGCATGGGCTGCTGGACAAAATGATGTTCGGTTTAAATTCCGATTCGAAAGCCCTGCAGACGCAACCTTAAGCTCCTACCTGTACTTTGACAATTTATGGGTTGGACAGTTTTTAGGTAACTGGGGTCCATATGGAGACAATCCACCAGCTGGCTGGACAATACAAAGAAAAGATACAACAGCATGGGATTACAGCCATTGGCACCGGTACGCCTATACATCATACGACTGTTACGGCTCTGCTGCACGAATGTATTACGTTACCCCATATGTAGAAGCTAATGATAACTTAACCTCACCTTCCATTAACTGCTCTACCCTTTCCCGCGTAATTTTACAGTTTAATGGTTTGTTCTACGCTTATACCACATACAACGATAAAGGATATGTTCAGATTAGTGTCGATGGTGGTGATTGGCAAAATATCGATATCTACCAGTTTGTGTCCCCTGGATCCTATGGCTATGCATATAATTATGAATGGTATAACGGTTATGATATAACCGCTTTGGCAGCTGGACAATCAGATGTAAAGATCCGCTTCCAATTCACACGTCCTTCAGGAGCAACAAGTGGGTACTGGTACGTAGATAACGTTCGCGTCGGTGACGGTTCAGGCACTTTCGTCTTGTGTGAAACATTTGATACCGGAAAATGTGTTTACTACACAGGATTCAAAAACTATATCCATGACAACTGGGGCGGCATATGGGATTGGAAACCGGTTTCAATGCCCTACTATAATAACAAATGGCAAAGCGTAACATCTGGTACATCACCAACTTGTACACCACATGGAGGCCTACGCATGGCACAATACTACTCATATGTGTATCAAGGACAAAAAGCAATGTTATACTCAATACCCATCAATGTTGCAGCAGCGAATACCCTAAAGATGAGCTTTTGGATGTATCATGACACTATAGCCGGTGCAGGAAAGATTCAGGTACTCGCATCCCATGATGGAATAAACTGGGCAACAATGGCAACCTTTAATCGGAATGATGGGAGTGCTAACGGATGGTATCAACACATCGTTAACCTTCCAGGGTACGAGGATGATACTGCATTACAAATCGCTTTCCTAGGAACATCTGACTATGTAGCCTACATGAACATTGATGATGTGAATGTCTTTGATCCCGGGTTAATACTGGTATATTCAAACACGGTGAATGTGGATGTTGCCGCGGGTCAAACCGTCCAAGCAGTATTCCCATCCTGGACACCTGCAGCCTGGCATAATCTATCGAATGGTGATGTCACCTATGATGCCCTTGCAGCAACCCATCTTACAACTGATACCGTTCCAGAAAATGATGCTTATCTCAAGACCGTCGTACTGCACTTCCCGTACCTCCACGATATCGCCATTGCCAGTATCGACTCACCGATAACCAATGGACCTGGACAAACCCAACTTGTCAAAGCAACGATTGCCAATAGGGGTCAATATCCGGAGAGAAACTTCTTCGTTCCAGTAACGATTGGTGCGAAGATTTATACCTATACGGGTACCTACAACAACTTTGAAGCAGACAACGGTAGTTTTACCGTAACCGGTGGTCTCTGGACATGGGGTGTCCCAAGCGGTGCCAGTCCACACTCGGGCACAAAATGTTGGGCGACCCAACCTTCACCCTACCCTGCGTCCCAAAACGCTTATTTGAGAACCGGAGCATTCACTGTTCCAGCCGGTGGAGATCTCACTTACTGGCACTGGTATTATACAGAAACCAGTTATGATGGATACAACGTGAAGATATCCACTGATAATGGATTAACCTGGACACTCATCTACCCGGTCGGTGGTTACACAGGAACCGCTAACAGCGCCAACCCGTTATATCCAGAACCAATCTTCTGTGGTACTCATAACACTTGGAATGCAGCAACCTTTGACCTTGCAGCATATGAGGGTCAATCAGTCAGGTTCCAGTTCCACTTCGGTTGTGATAGTAGCGTCCAATACGCTGGAGTCTTCCTTGATGACATGCTCGTAGGATACGTAACCATCACCATTGATGAAGAATATAATGAAAGCGCAGCGGTTACAACTTGGTTAAACCCTGGTCAAACACGGCAGCTCACCTACTCAAACTGGACTCCTGCAAACCTTGGAGTTGGTACCTCAGGTGACATCGAATATGGTGTCCTTGCAGACGCACAAAACGCGGGGGATAACAACCCTGGAAATAACCAAATGATACACAGTGTAACCCTGAGTTACTGGCATGACGTCGGCGTGAAGAAGATCACCTCGCCCGTAAAGGAAGACAGAGCCCTCCTGTTCCACCAGCGCTACTTCCTGCCCACCGAATCTTGGACATTCCGCACGAGTGCCTCAGGTCCGGGCTATCTATGCCAAGATGACTTCTGGGACCTCACCGCACCGATCGGCAACATCGAGTTCTGGGGTCTCGCACTGATCTACTCCGGCGGATGGACAGCTGGTAACCCGAACACACTACCATTCGAAGTGAAATTCTACAATGATGGCGGTACCTCACCCGGAACCGTCACAAATACCTTCGCCTTGCCTGCAATGACACCAGTCAACACGGGATTAACCTACTCTGGTTTCACCATGTACAAGTGGACCTATGACCTGCCAACGGCTGTTCCGTTAGCAGACGGGTGGATATCCATCCAGTCCGTAACCGCACCAGACAACGCCTGGATACTCTGGGCAGGGTCACCTGAAGGCAACCTCAACATGTGGCAAGTGGGAGGTACCACTCCACAGATCGCCGGTGACTGCGCGTTCAACCTCTCCGGCACGTCTGCACCACACCCACCAGTAGCCCTCTATGTCCCAGTTGGACCTAAATCGGTTAGCGCGATCGTCAACAACCTAGGTACCTTCGACGAATCTGCCCTCACCGCCTACGCAGAGATGTGGGAGTACATCTCAGACCCGAACGGAACGCTCAACTCGACCGCCAGTGTCTCTGGCATCTCGCTCACCGCACTCGGCGGCGAGGAAACCGAGAACTTCGGCGACTACACCTTCGCACTCGAGGGTATCTACGGTCTGTTCGTCAAGATACCGCTCACGAGCGATAATTTCCCCGCCAACAACATCAAGTCCCTCGGCATCGGCTGTGATGCAACACCACCTGTTACCACGATCAGCCTTAGCCCAGCAGCACCAGATGGAAAGAACGGTTGGTATGTCCATGACGTCACCGTGACTCTGACAGCCACAGATCCTGTGTCTCATGATGTCGCGTCAGGTGTCGCATCCATAAAATACAAGGTAGATAGCGAGCCTGAGAAGACCTACACTGCGCCATTCAAAGTAACAACAGATGGCAAACACAATATCACCTACTGGGCGATCGACAAGGTTGGGAACAAAGAGCCCGATAAACTAAAAGCCCTCTGGATCGACGAGACACGCCCAATGGTCGTGCTGACCAAGGAGGTAATGCTCAATAAAATCGTCTACACCGCAGTAGCCAGTGACAACATGAGCGGCATGTGGTACGTTCAGTTCTACTTAATGACTGTGCTCCAGTTCAACGCCAGTGCACCAGGGCCCTACACATGGACGTTAAGCCCCATTCCTCATATAGAAGGATATGTTAAGGCGAACGCCGTCGATATGGCTGGCAACAACGCAAGCCAAGCTGACCCTCGGATCCAACCATACAACCAACAATCACAGCAACAACAACAGTCCACCCAAGGACAACACTACGCGAAAAACCGGTAGTCAACGACAACAAAAGGGAGTTTACACTCCCTCCTCTTTTTTTCTTTTTTTATTTTTTATATATATTCTTTTCGTATTTGTTTAGCTCCAGGAGAGCACCAGATAGCCAAATTTAATGACATACTACTCTTCAAATTGATCATCATTTTATATCGATAGGGAGAAAGCACCAAAATAAGAGGCGATGCGTTCCCAGAAAAAATGCTCGAAAATATGATAGTTCTATCTAAAGCTAAACATTCCTTAGAACTCTTTCCCTTTAAAAATCCCCTATTTAAGAAGGAGTGACACCTTTTTGCACCAAAAGTTTAATAAGAGGGCGCGAATAACTTATGTTAGATATCCATTTAAAGGGGAGAAAAACATGAAGAACGAGACAATAAAAAAGAAGCTGGTAATTCGACAAATGGCGAGCATGGTACTATTGTGTGTTTTTGTGACGGTTTCTTTCGCAACAGCCCTGAATGCATCACCAAATAATAACGCGGGACCGTTAGCGGAAAACATGCATAGTATGAACTACTCGTTTACGTTTACCCAACCAAGTCTCCATGAGCAACACCTCATTGGTCAGGCCTTTTATTCTCTTGATATGAATGGTGGGTTAGACCTTGGTACAGCCGCGGGAAACCCCGCGTTACCGGTGAAGTTTGTACAACTCCTCGTCCCCGCGATGAAAACGGTGACTGGGATCCAGGTGCAAGGTGAGCCCGTGGAATTACATACAAATTCCATAAACCTGAAAGAAACACCTATTATTCCGTATCAAAACCCTATACCGATTGGCAGTCCTCCTCCAACCGAGATCGCTCTAAACGATCAGGTCTACCAATCCGCTGCGTCGTATCCATCGGCAATCTCTGATAACACATATCAGATAGGGTACTGCCACGGCTATGCAATCCTCTCATTCGCGATCACCCCGGTTCAGTATGTACCCGCTGCGGGGACGCTCTCCTACTACCCAATTGTTACCGTGACCATTACCCTGCAAGACGATGGTCAATACAATCAATTCTACGATGGCAGCACCGCGGATGAGGCGTATGTGAAAACCCTTGTCTCAAACCCGGAGATCACCGCAACCTACCAGGCGAACCCGCCAGCCCCTCTTGACTATCCTGGAGGGCTCTGCGATCCGAGTCAGCATTTTGATTACGTCGTCGTCACCACAACACAAAACAGCCTTAATTCCTGGCAGACAGGTGGTACGCTCATCTATAACTGGGATAGCCTCTTCGCAAAACATGCCCAGGAGGGATTACAATCCACCGTTGTCACTATACAAGACATTAATGGATGTAGCGATTACGTTAACAGCGATCCCTTGTTTAACGATGCACAGGCCCATATCAGGGAATTCTCTAAGGATGCGTACGAAGACTGGGGAACACGGTATATTTTGTTCGCCGGTGACTCTGATAAAGTACCCGTACGCGATATGGATTATTCATATGAATCAAGCGTAGATACAGATATCTACTACAGCAACCTTGATAAAACGTTCAATGCCGACCACGATTCCAAATGGGGCGAGGAGGGAGACCTTGGCTTCGACTTGTATTCTGAGTTATACGTCGGTCGTCTCCCCTGCGATGTTCCTCAAGATGTTTCCAACTGGCTGACAAAAGTCTTTTTCTACATGGAGTCAAACGCTCTTGATTACTTGAAAAACGCAGGATTCTACGGAGGAGAGCTCGGCTGGAATGCTGGAGGCGATGATTTCATTGATTTTAGTGCAATCAAAGGAGTAACGAATTGGCTTGGTCCAAGTCCGGGTGCACACGGTGTGTATCCGTCATGGCTCGGGTTCTTATACGGGTTCGATACCTGGAACGAGAAACACCCTGGGTTACCCTATAATATGTCTAATAAATGGACCGCGGAATCCTCCCCGAACCAAGGATGGCGAGGTGGATCGGAAAGTGTAGCTATCGCCGGGTTACGAGACGCTATTAATAATGATCATATCACATTACTAAGCGCCGTTGCTCACGCTGACGAACACATGTCCTGCGATGTCCAAGACACGGCCTGGGCGACCCAATATCACAACACAAAGCCATTCTTCATGTTTGACTACGGGTGTCACTGCGGAGATTTCGATGCTGCCGATGACGGCGTCGTCGATGTCATGCTCTACAATTCAGATACCAAGCTTGCCTTCGCCTGTGTCTATAACTCAGGGTATGGCTGGGGCTCATTTGATGACACGAACTCCTCCAGCGCCCTCCAAATGAAACTCTTCTGGGATTACATATTTGATACCACGAACAACTCAGGGAGCTCCCAAAACTGGCAGATGGGAAAAGCCCAAGCATGGTCGAAAGATAAAATGGCACCCACCATTAACTGGACCTACTCTAGTGCGCCTGGAAGCTGGCGAGGCATTATCGAATCGTGTCTGCTTTTCGGCGACCCGGCTCTCAAACTGAAAACCCCGCGTACAAATGACGCACCATCAACACCTAGCACACCCGCTGGCCCCACAAGCGGAGCAGTGGGAATTGAATACAGTTACGCCACCAGCTCCACCGATCCCGATAACGATTCTATCCTGTATAAGTTTGACTGGGGTGATGGGACCGACAGCGGATGGGTAGGACCGTTTGACTCCGGAACGAACGGGAACGCAACCCATCTCTGGACGAATGGCGGACCCTATCAGATTCACGTACAAGCGATGGACGTGATCGGTGCGGTCACCAACTGGTCCAGTCCATTATCCGTCTACATGGGTCAACCTGTCATCCAGATAGGCAAGATCAAAGGCGGTTTAGGTGTGAAGATAGATCTTGTGAATAATGGTGATGGGAATGGCACGTTTGTCCGTTGGAGAGTGACTATCGTCGGAGGCATTGGTGGGACTATCACGCTCCAAAAGGCAGGGACAATACTGACGTTTGGCATTGGTGAAACACAGACGATTAAACCCTTCGGCGTGTTCTTCGGGTTTGGGAAACTTAATATCACCGTTGAAGCAAATCCGTTCTATGGCGACCCAACGAAACAAACGGTTCAAGGGTTTATTTTTGGACCCTTCGTCATCATCAAGAAATAAAGGTGGAATCATGCGAACGAAATCCTGGAATATAGTTATTGCATCGGGGATACTTCTTCTCCTCCTTGGAACGAGTATCCTTGTTGCAGCAAAAATGCCGACTCCTCCTCTAAGCGTTCATCCTGTCGATATTACCATCACGAACACGGACGACGTGGTCGCCATCACCTATCAGATCACTGATTACTCCATGGAACACGTTACGATTCAGGGGAACGACTACGTGCAGATTCACCTGGGAAATGAGCCTCAACTCCTCGAAAAAGGAAAACCAGATCTACCCAGTATCTGCCGCAGCGTGATTATCCCTGATACCAAAAAAATGGACGTGCGTGTCGTACAGGCATCGTATGAAGACATCCATGGGATTCGGGTTGCCCCCTCAAAAGGCAATCTCCCACGAACCGTGAACCCTGACGACATCCCCTACATCTTTGATGAAACCTACACGGAAAATGCCTGGTTCCCGGCACACCTTGTAACGCTCCCGGAGCCGTACATTCTTCGCGATTATCGCGGTCAGGTCGCAGTTGTCAATCCCTTCCAGTATAACCCCGTTGAGGAAACACTGCGAGTCTACAAGACCATCACCATTGAAATCTACTCTGTTGGCGTGGATACCGTCAATTGCTTACTACGCACCGGACCACCATCCGTGGTTGATACTGATTTCAAACAAATCTACGAGAATCATTTCCTGAACTTCCCGTCGGATCGCTATAATCCTGTGGGAGAACAAGGAAATATGCTCATCATCGTCTACAATAACTTTTGGGACAATATGCTGTCGTTCTATCACTGGAAACTCGCGAAAGGAGTCCCCACGGAAATGGTGAAGGTCTCTGAGATAGGAGCAAATGCAAACGCGATAAAAAGCTACATTGCAGGTTATTACCAAACCAAGGGATTAACATTCGTTCTTCTCGTCGGTGATTCAGCCCAGGTCCCTCCCTACATGCTCAGCGGTGACGCCTCAGACCCGAGTTACTCCTACATCGTCGGAAACGATCATTACCCTGACTTGTTTGTCGGACGTTTTTCTGCTGAAACCACCGGGCAAGTCGACACCCAGGTGGAACGAAGCATCGAGTATGAAAAAACACCACAAGTGAATGGGGAATGGTACCACAAGGGAACCGGCATCGGGTCACAGTATGGCCCTGGTGACGACGGGGAGTACGACTGGCAACACATAAATAACATACGGGCCAAACTGCTTGCATTCACCTACACCGAAGTTGATCAAATCTATAACGGAACCGCAACAGCTGCCATGGTGACCGCTGCATTAAACAATGGTCGAAGCATCCTCAATTATTGCGGACATGGGTCCCAGACATCCTGGGGCACTACTGGGTTTAGTAATAGCGACGTCAACGCGCTAGCGAACGATAATATGCTGCCGTTCATCGATTCGGTTGCCTGTCTGAACGGCGACTTCGACGGTCAAACTTGTTTTGCAGAGGCATGGCTACGGGCAACCCATAACGGGGAGCCAACCGGGGCTCTCGCAACATTCATGTCATCGATCAGTCAATCATGGAATCCACCCATGGCTGCTGAGGATGAAACCATTGATCTCCTCGTCGGGACATACCAGGACAACACGAAAACAACCATCGGTGGTCTTTACTATAACGGCGATATGAAGATGAACGATGATTACGGGTCTGATGGATATGCAGAAACAGATTACTGGACTATCTTCGGGGATCCATCGTTGCAAGTTCGGACGAAGACACCCGAGCCGATGAACGTCGTCCATAACCCGGTGATCCCCTTAGGGGCACCCTCATTTGAGGTGAACGTCCCTGGCGTGAAAGGAGCACTGTGCGCTTTATCCCGCGAGGGAGAGCTTCTCGCCTACGGATATACCGATGCGACCGGCTACGTTCTGCTTGAGTTCAACGGACCGCTCACTGGAGTAGAAAACATCACTCTCGTCGTCACGGCGTTTAACAAAGTCACATATCTCACCCAGCTTCTTGTATACGCGGGGTATCCACCGGTAACTCCGGCTATCCCAACTGGTCCATCTTTTGGGAATGTCGGCCTTGAATACACCTTCTCCTCAGTAACCACTGATCCCGATGGAGACAATATATCCTACCTGTTTGATTGGGGCGACGGGAACTTCAGCGCATGGGTAGGTCCATTTGCATCAGGAACACCGGGGAGCGCAAGCCACGCATGGATGCAAGGCGGAGACTATGAGGTACGCTGCAAAGCAAAGGATTCCTACGGGGTACAGAGCAACTGGTCGGACCCCTTGGCCGTCCGAATAGCAAAACCCGAAGTCTCGATTGGTAAGATTTCTGGTGGATTTGCCAGTGTTATTTTGGAAATCAAAAACATCGGAGATGCGAATGCAACCCAGATTCCCTGGTCGGTTACCTTAAAACGATGGCCTAATGATTACCCTGCCCAGTTCAACAAACACTTCGGTGGAAACATCACGACAATACTACCTGGGGCGACACATAAAGTCAGATGTTTGCCGGTTTTCGGGTTCGGTGGCGTCAAGATAACGGTGAAGGCCTATGATACCGAGATAATCGTCAAAGGAATTATTCTCGGTGTTTTCGTCGTCATCACATCAACATAGGTAAGGTTGTATTAACAACCTTACTTCTTTCGAATTTATCAGCTAGATAACAATTCGAATACCAACGTTAGGGGGTAATTACCCATGATTCCTACTATACGGATGTACAAGAAAACATGTTCCATGCTAGTGCTTTTAACCATGGTGATGACCACGGTCGTAGGAGGACTCACGACCGCGCATGAAACGACGAACCATGCGTTAGATTCCATTGTTGCGACTGTTCGGCTTTCACAGCCAACGACCCTGAATTCTCTTGCGCGTCATGGGATTGTTATCCTGGATGTAGACAGACAAAAAACATCAGCGGTTGTGCTCGTCTCATCAGAGGAACTCAACTGGCTAGAAACCATGAACCTTGCCCCGAGGATTGTACCCGATGATCTCGCGGAGGAACAAGGATGGAAGTACAGCCCTGTGAATGAGCGTGACTTTCATAACTATGCACAGATGACGACCGAGCTTCAAAACATCGCCAGCACCTACCCGGAAATAACGGGTCTCTACGACCTGGGACACAGTGTGCAGGGTCGGGTGATCTGGGGCCTTAAAATTACGGATAATCCAGATAGTGAGGAAGATGAACCAGAGGTGCGCATCTGTGGTGTCCACCACGGGAATGAGTACATGGGTGCAGAATTATCTCTCCTCCTCGCCCAATACCTTACTCAGAATTATGGGACGAATACGACCGTGACAAATCTGGTTGACACGCGGGAGATTTGGATAATCCCTATGGTGAACCCTGATGGGCGGGAGATGTCCTCACGAGAAAATGCACATGGGGTGGATTTGAATCGTGATTACGGGTATATGTGGGGTGGATGGGGTGGATCTCCTTCTCCCTTCTCACAACCAGAAACACAGGTGATCCGCGCAAACGCTTTAACGAACACCTTTGTCGTCTCCCTGTCGTTCCACTGCTCTGCTGATATTGTGAACTACGTCTGGAATTACAAACACCAGCCTACGCCTGATAATACAGCTATTGTGTACCTTTCGAACCAATACGGTTCACACACGGGATATTGGGTTACCGAGGGGTTCGATTGGTATCAAACGATGGGGGACACCAATGATTTTAGTTATGGGTGTCGTGGCGATATCGATTGGACCATTGAAGTCGCAAACTCAAATATTCCGCAAGTGTGGAACCTCAATCGAGAGGCGATGTTCGATATCATTAAGGGAGCAGATATGGGATTACGAGGGATCGTGACGAGCGCTTCGACCGGTGAACCAGTCGCTGCTACCATCTGGGTGGACCAGGCCAACTGGCCGTGCTTCACAGACCCGCTGGTGGGGGATTACCATAAAGTGTTGCTCCTAGGTTCTTATGACGTGCATGTCCGTGCGAACGGGTTTGAAGAAAAATCGTACACCGTTCAAGTCAATGCAGGGGGCCCAACCGTGTTGAATGTCGCACTCACCCCCAGCAACCAATTTTATGCGTATCAAGTTTCCGTGTGTGATTTTCATGCCCCATCCGATGACTTTACGAACAACCCGACCGAAGGTGTCTCCGCACTTGGGCCCCCTGATGGGGTCTGCGCGTCGCTTGGTGTTGGCGGCTACATCATACTCGATATGGGTGTCAATATTACCGACGCTCCAAGTTCACCGGATTTAAAAGTCTTTGAAGGAGGCCCCACTGCAGATGGGTACACGGTCTATGTATCCTCACATTATGACGGACCATGGATATCACTGGGCTCCGCTACCGGAACGGGTGAGTTTGATCTGCATGACGGGTCGGTGACCGTCGCACGTTACGTGAAAATCGTCGATGATAACAATGGAAATCCCTCTGAACAAAACCCGGGTGCTGATATCGATGCTGTTGAGAACCTTGCCCCAGAAAATGTCAATGAGCCGCCAGCGACACCAACCGTACCCACGGGGCCAACACAGGGAGTCACCTTCGTTGATTACACATTCTCCACGGTCGCTCCTGCGGACCCTGAGGGACAAAAAGTCTATCTCCTCTGGGACTGGGGGAATAATGAAACCAGTCAATGGCTCGGGCCGTACACCGCAGGACAGCAGGCAGGTGCCTCATACGCATGGGAGCAACCCGGCGTGTACAATGTGCGTGTCAGGGCCAGGGACGAGAATGGATCGCAGAGCGGCTGGTCAGGACCTCTGACCGTTACGATTGCTGCGCAGCCCCGTCTTCAAATAACCTCTGTCAGAGGCGGGGTTGGCGTGAGAATGGTCGTTCGAAACACCGTGAATGAGACACTGTTGAACATTCCTTGGGATATCTCGCTGAAAGGCGGTCTCCTCTTGATTGTAAAGGGGACCAGCGGGATGATTCAAAACCTTACTGGTGGTACTGAGACAACCGTTCGATCAGGGATGATTGCCGGGATAGGGAAGGTCACCCTCACCATAACCGTTGGTGATGCCACAAGGACAGCCACAGGTTTTGTACTCGGGCCGTTCCTGCTCGGCATCCAATAAAAAATCATATTTTTTTCTTTATATTTTTTTAGACGCTGACCTGAACGTACGACCGTACCATTTGAAGGTGTACCATTAGAAATACACTGAAAGAATCATTTGCATGAATCGTTAATCGATGGGATTTGACGTTGCATTTGATTTTATTTTCCCATACTGACATTCGATGCAGATACCATGTCTCCGATTGTAGCATCGAAAACATACCTGCCTGCCACAAAGCTGACAGGTGTACATCGTGCCAGGCCGCCCACAAATACTACACAATCCAACGATATCGGTCATACGTCCTCACTTCCCAAGCCCGATGAGTTTTTTTCGTAACTCCTCCAGGGATATATTCGTCACAACCAGCGGCATGTTTTCTCGTTCTGCAAGCTGCACGGCGAGAGGATCCACACCACCAGGCTGATGGTATACCACGATTGTAGGTTTCACAGGGTGAATCCTGATTGCAATCATGGGGCTGCGCCCGAACTGGATTCTGGTGAAAATCAACGCCCGTTCGGTACTCCAGCCGTACAAATTCGGGTAGTTTGATGCAGTGAGTGTTTTAATGGTTTCAATTCCGTCGATAAGCGTGAATCCTTTCACGGTACGATTTAAACTGACGCTGGGTGACGTGACGACCGTTCCGTTGATCTCCTTGATGAGCCTCTCAATAGGGATCGGGTATGGGTATTCCATGATGTCAATGATGCCGTCTTGTGTTTTTGCCATGAACTGGTACTGCTGGATGACTGCCCTGCCATGTTTGGTTTCATCGATCGTTATTAACGCCTCGACGATTTTTTTCACAGAGTTGATCCCGGGTGATTTTCGTCTCCCTGACTCGTAATCACTGATCACGCTTTGGGCAAGTCCTAAAAAATTCGCAAGTTCCACTTGAGAGATGGTAAACGTGGTCCGCCATTTACGCAGTGTCTCTCCTGGTTTTGGGCTGAGGGTGATTTCCCCTGCTATTTTTTCTGCTAATAACTCTTTAACACCCATTATCTCCGAGAACCTTCCCTGAATGTCGATAGATATATCGACGATCTATTAAAACGTTTCGAAAAGAAAGAGAAAAAAGGGCGTTATATCACGTACTCGCTTCGTATTTGAACACCCATTCCATGAAATGCTGCCCTTCATTAACATCGACATTCCCCGCATTGATCTCATTTTTACCGTCATTGTCACAATCTCCAATGCAGACGACCGCCATCCACCCATAGGTCGGAAGGGTCGCTTCTTGAACGTAGGTCGTCCCATTCCATTGCAAGATATGGGTCACGCCTGCACCAGCGCACACCTCAGGCATACCGTCGTTATCTGTATCTCCCGCGTCAATACCTTCGATGACCGGGTCGCCACCAGGCCAAAAGACGTCAAACTGCACTTCATACCCAGAGCCATTCCATTTAAAGATCGTGATATGAGGAGCATAAAAGCTTACCAAGATCTCGATTTTCCCGTCCCCATCGCAATCCTTGCACACACAACCAAAGGGAGACTCTTGATTGTGGGCATACTGCTTAATGATTGTGGATTGGAACACCTTGTTTTCCGAGTCCCATTTCAGCACTAGTACCTTATCTGCATTCGCACAGACGACTTCATTTTGTCCATCATCATCGACATCGCCAAGGCCGGACATATACACATATCCGGCAACATCTGAATCTTTCCAACCAGCTACTCTTTGAAGCCATAATCCATTCCACTTAAGGACAGTAATTTCAGGGACAGGACTTGTCGATTGCCACCCGGGGCCACCGCTTACAATCAATTCATTTTTTCCGTCATTATCACAATCTCCGATGTAGCAATCCGCACTACCACCTTGATTAAAGAAAATCCACGGGTTTGCCCCAATCATCCAATATTTCCCAAGAAAATATTTATAAATTGCATCATACCAGGTCGCGGCGATCTCATTTTTCCCGTCATTCGTCACATCACCGATTGCCATACCGCCTGCATCACATTGAATTAATGGAAAGAATGGTGAATGTAACGTGCGAACCTTTGTATAGGTCTGTTTCTGATCATTCCATTTCATGACTCGAAGTGCAGCGTCTCTTCCGCTGATCAGTAGTTCGTTTTTCCCGTCATTATCAGCATCACCAATTGGTTGTGGCCCTTGGAATCGGGCACAAGTCCAAGGGTCAGTACCATAATCCATCGACCATTGAAGCGTATAATTACCACTTTTTCCCTTATTTGTGGTTTCTGTCGAATGTTGTAGTTGTCCGAATGCAATTGTTGCTGTGATACTACTCATTGTTAAAATGAATAGTACGATGATACTAGGAATTTTATTATTCATATTAACCCCACTATATTTTAGTCATTCACCCCATATAAATATATCGTTTCCTATCGATTAGAAGGGTTTTTTTTCATGAAGATAAACCTTTAAACCTTTTAGGTATTCCAGAACGGTCAGGACTAGTGGTTGATCCAACGATGCAAAAAGAATACGACCTTCAATATTTCCACACCAACGGGTATATCCGCAAGAAATGTAAGACCTGCGGTGATTACTTCTGGACGCTTGATCCGACGAGTGAGTACTGTGGTGATCAGCCCTGCGTTCCGTTTAATTTCATTGGTAACCCAATCGCGAAAAAACCGCTCACCCTTGCCGAGGTCCGAGAAGGGTTCCTTTCCTTTTTCGAGCATCGTGGTCATTCCCGGTTGCATTATCCAGAGACCGGGGAGCGTTGCCCGGTCATAGCCCGCTGGCGCTCTGACATTTATCTAACGATTGCCTCGATTGCGGATTTTCAGCCGCATGTCACCTCAGGGGTAGTGCCCCCGCCGGCAAACCCGCTCGTGATCTCCCAGCCGTGCATTCGCCTCAACGATCTTGAGGAGGTTGGCATAAGTGGTCGGCATCTCACGACATTTGAGATGATGGGGCATCATGCGTTTAATAAAAATACAGATGAGATTTATTGGAAGGAAGAAACCGTTGCGTACTGCGATGATTTTTTCAGAAAGAAAATCGGAATTCCCCGCGAAGCAATAAATTACAAAGAACAACTCTGGATCGGTGGTGGAAATGCTGGTCCCTGTCTCGAGGTGCTTGCCGGGGGACTGGAGATTGCCACTCTCGTGTTCATGAACATGAAGGAGGATGAACATGGGGCTATTCACATCGAGGAGAAAAAGTATTCGCCAAACCCTTTAAACATCGTTGACACCGGGTATGGCCTGGAGCGGGTCGCCTGGTTCACCACGGGGACGCCGACCGTGTATGAGACTGCGCTTCCAAAAATGATTACTTTCCTGCGCAACAACGTAATAATTGACTCGGATCTTCCAAGTTTCTATGCACTTGCAGATCATACGAAATGCCTGTCGTTCATGCTCGGAGACGGTATCGTTCCGTCGAACGTCAAAGCAGGATATCTCGCACGACTCATCATCCGGCGGTCGCTTCGGTTCATTGAAAAACTCAGACTTGAGCTTACGTTAGGACAGCTGGTAGAGCTTCAACTGGAGTATCTGGAAAAAGAGTTTCCATCGCTCATAAAACGAAAGGATCAAATCGGTGAAATCTTAGATATTGAAACGAAACGGTTCTCTGATACCCTGTTGAAAGGCGAGGGGCTCATAAAAAGGATCCTGAAAGAAAAAGAGACGATCGATTCGAATGCTCTGATCATCCTTTATGATACCCATGGGATGCCTCCTGAGGTCGTTCAAAACATCGCGAAAAAAGAACATATAACGCTTACCATTCCGCAAAATTTTGATTCAATGATTGCAGAATTGCATTCCCATGAAAAACCAGATGAAGAAGAACTATGTGTTCGCACCGATCTCCCGAAGACTCACCCGTTGTACTACGATGACCATAACATGAGAGAGTTCGATGCATCGGTCCTGTGGGCTCAAATGACATCGCGAGGTACTGAGGTGGTCCTCGACAAAACCGCGTTTTACCCTGAGGGCGGCGGACAGCCGGCTGATAAGGGGATTCTCGTTGCCCATGGACAACAAATACCCGTGATCCATGTTGAAAAAACGGGAAATGCTATCGTCCATATCCTTGCGCAACCCGTAAACGTTGGAGAAAAAGTCCATGGGAAGCTCAACTGGGAGCATCGCTATGCGCTCATGAAACACCATACCGGGACCCATGTCGTGAATGGAGCGCTTCGTAAATTATTTGGTGAGCATATCTGGCAGGCTGGTTCGCAACTCAGTGTAACAGAAGCACGATTTGACTTTGCTCATTACAAGCCAATCTCTGAAGATGAAATCAAGAAAATAGAAGATCAAGCGCTAGTGTTCATCCAACAAGCGGTTCCCGTGGAAAAAAAAGTGATGAAGCGCAACGATGCGGAACGAGAATTCGGTTTCAGACTCTACCAAGGGGGTGTCCCACCTGGCAATTTAATTCGTGTCCTTAATATTCCCCAAATTGATGTTGAGGCCTGCGGTGGAACACATCTAAACAATACGAGTGAAGTAGAAAAAGTGCGAATCCTTAAAGCAGAGCGGATCCAAGACGGTGTGAATCGAATTATTTTTGTTGCAGGAAAAGTAGCGGATCTTTATCAGAAAGAAGAACAGGAGGAGTACCAACGATTGTTGGCGCTTCTTGCCCCAGTCTATACCATACAACACAAAGAGAACATTTCCGAGCAAATGCGAGCAGCAGCAAAAATATTTTCAGTCTCCACGGACCAGCTAGAAAAAACACTCCAACGGTTTTTGCAAGAGACGGAAAAGAGGGATAAAACATCAGTCCCCAGTTTTGTTGATGCCTGCGAACATTTATTTGCTGAATGGAAGAATGCGCAAAAACAAAAAAAGACGGTCTCACCAAGTACGCTTGAAGAACTGAAACGAAGTGCGGAGGAGATCCCAGGTACGACCTGGAAGGTCATCATAGGTAACAGTGGGAACGATGCGATTGCGACTGCTGGAGCGCTTATCTGTGAACCAGGGTATGTCGTTCATATCTACGATGGAAAAAAACTCGTCTCCGCTGCATCAGATGACATACAGATTGATTTACGAGAGATCGCACCTGAACTTGGGCGGATCCTCGGCGGAAGCGGCGGGGGGAAGCCAAAACTAACACAGTGTGGCGGTCCTAATAAAGAGAAGATTGATGAAGCAATGGAAAAAGCAAAACAACTGACGATAAAAAAATTAAAAAAATAAGGAAATTTTTACATGGGTCTCCACAGTCCAATCGCGATAACGACGACTGCGGTTGCGATGCAAGCGAAGATGACAAACCAGGGTGGGATTTTAAACGCGGTTTTTTCTTCAGCATCAAAGTATCGGATTAATCCTGCTCCGGAGTGAAATCCTTCTCCTTTTTTCTCTTTTGCCATAACATCACGTTATAATCATACATCCTCTTGTACTATTTTAGCTTTACGCTAGGGGTTTTAACCTATGTCTATTGCGGCGATAGACGGTTGCCGCCAGATATCACCGAACTGAAATACCCATGAGCAATTTTGCTGTTACAATAACCTCCTCTGAGACCTGAGCAAATCGCTCAGGCATATGATCCAAGGTTCC
>Ga0315282_10006322_pt1 | contig 19894 bp, 22 predicted proteins | sample YL17G07_20_MG_FD_203693 | JGI IMG/M metagenome (GOLD analysis project Ga0315282, IMG submission 203693) | Sediment microbial communities from Yellowstone Lake, YNP, Wyoming, USA - YL17G07_20 | ecosystem: Environmental > Aquatic > Freshwater > Lake > Sediment | place: USA: Wyoming | collected... | reverse complement strand
GGGAGAAGTCGCTAAGGAAGGCGATGACCTTCATCGAGCCCCCGCACTTAGGGCAGAGCATCGGATCGACCTCATAGACCTTCCGGATCATGGCCGCCCAGCCCTTGGAGGGGATGCGCCGGAGCTCCTCCTCGACCATCCCCAGGGCAACAGGAACAAGGCCCGCCTTCTTCACCTTCCCCCGATGGACGTTGGCGCACAGGCCGTAGTACCGGACCATGACCTGGCCTTTGTCATATAATCCATCGTCTCCTGCTCGGCGCCCTTCTCACCATACCGGTAACCAACTTTTCCCTCGGGTTCCAGAAATGTCAGCCGCTCCAGGGCAAGCACCGGCCGGAGCATGTATTTCCCCACCCGCTCGGCCTCCGGCTTCGTCTTGGCCCGGACCAGGCTGTGGACGTTGAAGCCGGAGTGAGGCCAGGAGAGAATGCGCTCGGCCCACCCCGGGCTCAGCAGCTCCTTGCGGACAAGATCGGCCAGGACCTCGCGGCCGAAGAGCTCGGCCAGCCGCGAGTCGTCGATGCGGGGGATCTTATGGAAAACGCCCGCCTCATCCACGCCGCCCTCGGTCACCAGGAAGTGGAGGTGAGGATGTCATGTTAAGCGTTGCGTAATGTGAAGTAGCGGACGTACCTCCCACGCAAGTCTTGTTGATACTGCACATCCGGGTACGACATCCCTCTTGTTCTCCACATAATTATCATTCATGACTACCCTTAAAGCGGCCTATATTCAAGCCGAATGGAGGTGGTCATGAATTTCGAAAATCTAATTCAGCCGGCCGACGCACTTCTCGAACAGTACCTGGACTATGCGAGAAGTGAGCGTAACTTGGCGGAGACAACTCTCAAGGCGCATCGGGAATATGCCGCCAGTGGCTCGATCAACTCTCGGAGGTATCAAGGAATTATGTGTAGTTCTCAACCGGCTCCACTACCGAAAAGGCTTAACTGGCGAAAGTTTTAGAGTTTTGGATATGGGTTACTTCACATTACGCAACGCTTAACATGACACCCCTTATGTGGAGCTCCACATAAGGGGTGAAGATTGATCCGGTCCCCGAAGGTCTGGATGGCGGCGACGACGCCCGGGACAAACTCTTCACCCGTCAAAACCTTGAAGTAAACCGTCAGGGTGTTGACGGCACACCGACAGAGATCCCCCAGAAGCCGGCGCTTGCACTTGAAGAAGACCCGCAGCCTCTTGGGGATGGTGAAGACGACCTGGCGGTGGGGGACATCGAGGAGGAGTCTCTCCCTCATCCACTCGCCCCATTCCTCGAGGCGTTTGGCGTTCTTTCTCTTGTCTTGGTGGCAATCCTTTGTTTACGGGCCCAGCAACTCGGAGGCGGGGGTGAAGCCTATCCCAACCTCAAGACCAATGTCGCTTCGCTCGCGAAATGGCAGGATATGCGTTTCGGCCTGTTCATCCATTGGGGGCCGGTGACCCTGCGCGGCACCGAGATAGGCTGGTCGCGCGGGACACAGGTCCCGGTCGCGGATTACGACAGCCTCTACAAGGAATTCAATCCCGTGCTGTTCACCGCCCGCGAATGGGTGGCCGCGGCCAAGTCCGCCGGGGTGAAGTACCTGGTCATCACCACCAAGCACCACGACGGGTTCAGCCTGTGGGATTCCCGGCAAATCGACTACGACATCATGTCCACGCCCTTTCATCGGGACGTGGTCAAGGAACTATCCGAAGAATGCATCCACGAGGGGATCGTCTTCGGGACATACTATTCCATCCTGGACTGGCGCCATCCTTATTACACGACGCGCCACGGGGACGACCCGCGCCCGGTCAGGGCCGCCGATATGCCTTTGTACATCGACTACCTGAAAAAGCAGGTGGCCGAGCTTGTCCAGACTTACAAAATCCGCATCCTCTGGTTCGACGGGCAATGGGAGGATTCCTGGACGCACAAAGACGGGATGGACTTGTATGCCTAAGGCGCCGGCCGCTCGCGGCTCCCGTCGCTGAGAAGTCCCGCGGCTTTCCGCGATAGCCTATTTTATCTCCAGGGTGAATTCGTAATCGGCTATGCACGGATAGCTGCTCGTGCTGATAAAGACCTTCTCCGGGCTTTCACTGCCGATGCACAGGCGGTATTTTTTGCCGGCTTCGAAAACCATCCCTGTCTTGGGCTTCATCGCCACGGTGTAGGACTGTCCCATCTTCGTCGTCGTGTACCATCCCTCCGAGACGGGCTTCCCGTTCTCATCAAGAAGGATGTGGTACATGTGGATCACCTTGAAATCGACCTTGATCTCGAAGACGACCTCCTCGGGCGAATTCTGGAGGATCTTAAAGAACTGGTCGGGGATGGTCTGTCCGTGATAGAAGCTCATTCTGGAGCTGACGTCACCCGAGGCGCAGGCCATGAAACCCATGGCCATGGCCAAAACAAAAGCTATGGGCATTAGTTTTTTCATATATCCCATACTCCTTGAATTCTAGTCTGGGGAAGTCAGGGATAAAAGTCAAATGCCGGTCGGTGATCCCAACTCATCGGGCGGCAGTTCCAGAAGCAGCCACTTTCCTTCGACCACGCCCTGGAGCATGTTGAGGACGAGCAGGTTCCAGCCCACGAAGCCGGTGAAGACGCCGTCCTTGGATTGGACGGCCGTGGGCGCCAACGGCCCGCCGGTATCAGCATCATAATTCTCGTACATCGAGCCGCAGGCGCGGATGTCCGCGAGCACAAGGCGGCCGAGGGTCTCGGCCAGACCGGCGGCTTCCCGTTCGAACCCGTAATTTTTCAGCCCGATGAAATACAGGTAGTCGGCGATCGGCCAGACCGGGCCCTGCCAGTTGGAGTAGAGGATGATGATATTCTTGTTGTTATACTTCGCGTCTTTCTTGGAAAGAGTCCTCAGCCCGTGATCGGACAGCATATGGTCCTTGTTCCAAAGGTACCGTTCGATCATCCTTCGGCCGTCTTCGGGGGATATGATCTTCTGGATCAAGGGCATGAAATTCGAATATTGGGGTCATTGGTCAAGGCCGCGTTGTTTTCGGCCCCGGATTGCATGGCATTGTCCCAGAAAAAGAGCCCGTACTTGGGGTCGGCTTGGGTTTTTTCCCTGTACGCTACGACCTTTTTCAGACCCTCATAGACCGGAACGACCCAGGGAAAATCGCCCAGCCGCTGGGAGGCGAAATAAGCCCCCTGACAAAGGAAGGGCTTCATGGCGAATTTCCCGAAAAGCGGCCGCGGGCCCTGGGGCGTGATACAGCCCGCGACATAACCCTCGCGGTCGATGGCCCCGACGAAATTCAATACCCACAACTTCAGGTATTTGGCTTCGTCCCGGCTCCGCGAGGCCAGGTGACAGCCGATGAAGAACCCGTCCCAGTCCCACATCTGCTTGTAAAACCCGGCCGGGATCAGGTAGTCGTGCTTGATGAACCCTTCGGCCGGCATGATGACCTGGGGCCTGAGCTTGTCGAATTCCGCGGACAGCTCTGCCAACAGCTGTTTTGCGTTCATGTCCCCGATCCTTTCCGGAAAGACTTCATAAGAATTTACTTTTCGGTAGCGCTTGCCTGCGGGCTCGGGTGCACCTCGATGATCCCATCCCACGATCGTGAGGAAGCCTAAATCGAGGTTCACAACATATCAAGAGCGGCCAGGGAGTGCGTGAGGGCGACCCGGGAGCCGTCCGCGGCACCCGATGAGCCGGAAATCACCCGGACCTCCCCATCCGGCATAAGAGAGCGTTATGAAAAATATTCGGCCGAGGGCTTAGCGGCCATCAAGAGCTCCTGCGAGGCAGCCTGAGGCGGCGGGGGCCTCTCCGCGACAAAAGTCAGTTTGAGGTGGTCGATGATCCTGTCCACCACGGAGAAATCCGTGAGGAAAAAGATGACCTTCATCACGCCGCCGCACTTGGGACAGAGCATCAGGTCCACTTCATACACTTTGCGGATCATGGCCGCCCAGCCCTTGGAAGGTATGCGCCGAAGCTCATCCTCGACAATCCGAAGAGGAAGAGCCGCAAGGCTCGCCTTCCGGACCTTCCCCCGATGGGCGTTGGCGCACAGGCCGTAGTACCGGACCATGATCTGGCCCTTGTCATATAATCCATCGTCTCCTGCTTGGCGCCGTTCTCGCCATGCCGGTAGCCGACCTTACCCTCCGGCTCCAGGAAGAAGAGGCGGTCCAGGGCCAGGATGGGCCGGATTTGGTCACCAGGAAATGGAGGTGAAGATTGAGCCGGCGTCCCCACCTTGTCCTACCTGCCCTGGGCCGTGATGAACTATGCTTCGGTCATCATCCTCATTCTGTTCGGGGCGACGGGCTTCACCATGGCCGCCCGCAAACGGGAGGACGAGACTCAGGCCGGAAGCTGATCCTGTCCAGCCGAGCCTTATTTTTCTTGACAATCACTCATTTAATGGCGAATTTTGCCGGAGGCGGGAACGGCTCGATCAAAGGCCCAGCTCTTAATCTGTTTAATTTGCGTTTCCATAGTTCTAGAGAGCGGTATTATTTTAGCGGTATTTCTTATAATATCATCAAGGGTAAAGGGACGTTTTTCAAAGAAGGCCTCAACACGCGCGCCGATAACAGCTTGTTCAATTTCTGAGCCATTCCAGCCTTTGGTAGCTACGGAGAGAAACACCATATCGAATTGTGAAGGCTCTCCTCCATTTTTTTTAATATGAATTGAGAATATCTCTTTCCGTTCTTCATCAGTGGGCAAATCCAGAAAAAAGATTTGATCGAACCGTCCTTTTCGAATGATTTCAGCAGGCAGAAGATTAATTCTGTTGGCCGTGGCGCCCACAAATACCATTTGATCTTTCTCCTGCATCCAGGTCAAAAAATGAGCAAAAATATGTGAACTGGCGGTGCTTTCGCCTTCACGATAACCGGCCACACCCATTTCAATTTCATCAATCCATAGAACTGCCGGAGCCATGGCTTCCAATTGTTTCAATGTTTTATGAAAAATTGATTCCGGAGAACCATATAATCCCGAGAAAACAAGATTCATATCCATTCTAAAAAGGGGAACTTTCCATAACGAAGAAATAGCCTTTACCGCCAGGCTTTTACCGCATCCGCTCACGCCCATCAGCAAAACTCCTTTTGGCACGGGCAAATTTTCTTCTAACGCTTTCTTGCTGAACAAATGAGCACGCTTGGCCAGCCATTCTTTTAAATTTTCCAGACCTCCAATTTCATCTAGGGTAAATCGTGGGGGCACAAATTCCAGGATACCTTCCTTTTTTACAATCTGTTCTTTTTCCTGAAATACCTTGTCCATCGCTTCCTGCGGCGGAATATCTGCAGAAAATATCTTTGTTATCGTATGCTTGGTCTCATTGATAGTTAAACCTTTTAATGCAACCGAAAGATTTTTTATATAATCCTCGGAAATATATCTTTTCCGGGGAATTGTTTTCATCAGTGGAACTATGAATTCATAAATTTCAGATTCATCGGGTAAATCAAATTCAATAAGATAGACTTCCTTTTTTAATTGTTCCGGAAGATGATAGCTGGGTGATAGAATAATGACATGTTTGCCTTGATTTTTACTGGCATAATAGACATCTCGCAGTTTTCTGATTAATCCCGGGTTATTTTCAAAAAAATCGGGCAAATCTTTAAAAAGAAAAATGCCCTTCTGGTCTGCTTTAACTGCCCTCTCCAGCGCATAAACCGGGTTATGAGCTTGAGTCGCCTCCATTGGTGAACCTATAAATCCATCTGCGCATGTCCAGACAGTGAAAGCACCCTCAATATTCATAGTCCGCATCAATGCTTTTAGAGAATTTTCAACTCTATCTTCTTCGCAGGAAACTATATAAATGAGAGGATATCCGCCGCGGATGGCTTCTGATAACTTTTCTAGATTCTTTTGTATCGGCATAATTTGAAAAATGAGCGTTCAAGCGCCAATTTTGCCCTGTCCCATGGTCGGGGATGATAAGTCCCCGCGCAATCGGACGTCAAGTTGCCTTTGCCGGCCGCAAAGGGGAGGACGAGACTCAGGCCGGAAGCTGATCCTGTCCAGCCGAGCCTTATTTCTCTTTGTCATTTTCTTCTTCTGTCTCGGAACCGGCGTGGGATAGGGCTTTATCGAACTTCTCCCGGGCTTTTTTCTGCTTCTGCTTTTCCAGCTCGGCGGTGGCCTCAAACTTGCGCTCGAAACCGTCCCGGCGCTGCTTCTCCTTGGTCAGGAGGTCGTCCAGGGAGGACTTGGCCTGACCCGCGTTTTTTTCGGACTTGACCACCGTCCGCGAAGCGGCGTCGACCCACAGGCTGGCCCGACAGCAGGGGCAGACGACTTCGAAAAAATCTGTCTTATCGCTCATAAAAATAATTTATCAAAAAGGGGGACACAATACCAATTTCACTTTATTCCCCAGCGCCGCCTCTCACATTTTATGCCGGCGCAAGAGCTTGAACAGACCCTGCCGGCTCAGCCCCAGCTCTTCGGCCGTCCTGGTTTTATTAAAACCGTAACGGCTCAGGGCTTGATGCAGGAAGCGCTTTTCAAAATCCGCCCGCGCCTCGAAATAGCTGGAGGCCGGGCGGGGGCCATCCCCGCGGGCCTGCCGGATTCTGTCCGACAGGCAATCCTCTCCGATGGGAGAACCGGGAGGCGTCAGGACCAGGCCCCGCTGGACCTCGTTGCGGACTTCCCGGACGTTGCCCGGCCAGTCATAGGCCAGGAGATGATCGATTGCTTCCGGGTCGAAATGCGTCCGTTCCCGGCCGAGCTCCGATGACTCAACTTCAAGAAAATGGTCGAGGAGCGGGGGCAAGTCCTCTTTCCTTTCCCGCAGCGGCGAGACCTCCATGGTCATCACGGCCAGCCGGTAGAAAAGGTCTTCCCGGAATCGGCCCTTCCGGATTTCAGCCGTCAAGTCCCTATTGGTGGCGCTCAGAAACCGGACGTCCGCCCGGCGCAGCCGGTTCTCCCCAACCCGCCGAAATTCCTTCTCCTGGAGAAAACGGAGCAGCTTGGCCTGAAGGCTCGGAGCCAGATCGCTCACTTCGTCCAGAAAAAACGTGCCGCCGTCCGCTTCCTCGACCAGCCCGGCCCGCTCCCGCCAGGCGCCGGTGAAGGCGCCGCGGCCATGGCCGAACAGCTCGCTCTCCAGGAGCGTTTCCGGAATCGCCCCGCCGTTGACGGCCACGAACCTTCCCGAGCTCCGCCGGCCCATATCATGGAGAGCCCGGGCAATGAGCTCCTTTCCCGTACCGCTCTCGCCCAGTATCAGAACGGGAACATCACCTTCCGCGAATTTTCTTATGAGAAAGCGGATGCGGCTGAGGGCCTCGCTCCGGCCGACGAGGCGAAGCTCTAATGGATCGGGAGGGTTTATGGCCACAGTCGCTTCCATTCACTTATTCAATGGTGATAACGTCCCTCCCCGGCCGGAACTCTCAGCCGTCATCAATATAGTCCGGAACTTTTTGCCATAAAAACACTTTTTTGATACTCTTTGTATCGCCGGAGCCCGGAAAGGCCCGGCTATCGGCCTGCCGCCTGATCGAGGTCTTCGAAGAAAGCCCGGACGAGCTGACGACCGTGGAATTCAAGAAGTGGCATGGTTTTCGCGTCAACATCCTGTACACTATCCGCCGCTCCCCGGAACGGGAACATCCCTTCTGGAAACAGATGCGGATGAACTGAGATGCCCAGGCCCGAATTCCCCAACTTCAAACCCCTCGACATTGCCGACCGCGATTTCCTCCAGGAAAGACTGTGGGCCTACCAGCCCCGCACTTCGGAGCTGACCTTCACCAACCTGTTTATCTGGCGGAAGTATTACAGGTTCGAATGGTCGGTCCTGGGCGATTGTCTGGCGGTTGCGGCGGCCGCGCCCGAACACGACCCGGCCTCCGGCGCCTGGGCCCTGCCCCCCGTCGGCGCAGGGCCGCGGGCCGAAACAGTGCGCCGCCTGCTGCGCTGGCTGAAGGAAGAGCGCGGCCCGGCTTCGCCCCGCATCCGGCGGGCCGACCGCAGCCTGGCCGCTGAGTTCGAAACGCGTCCGGAGTTTGCCGTCTCCCCCGTTCGGGACGATTTTGACTATGTCTTCCGAAGCCGGGACCTCATCGAGCTGGCCGGCTCCCGCTACCATGCCAAGCGCAACCATATCACCCGTTTCAACGAGGCTCACTCTTTCGTTTTTGAGCCCCTGGCCTCACCGCACCTGCGGGGCTGCCTGGAGCTGGCCGAGGCCTGGTGCACTCTGAAACGCTGCGAAGACGACTGGGGCCTGATGGGTGAATGGGGCGCCATCAAGGAGGCCCTCGGCAACTTCAGCCCGCTCCGCATCCAGGGGGGGGTTATCCTGGTCGAGGGAAAGATCAAGGCCTTCACCCTGGGCGAGCCCCTCAACGCCCGCACCGCCGTCATCCACATCGAGAAGGCCAATCCCGAAATCCAGGGCCTGTACGCCGTGATCAACCAGGAATTCTGCCGGCACCAATGGCCGGGCCTGACTTACATCAACCGCGAGCAGGACCTGGGCGAGCCGGGGCTGCGCAAGGCCAAGCTGTCCTATCATCCCCATCATCTTGAAGAAAAATACGATATCGCCCTGGTGGAATAAACGGTCAAAGACCGCGACTAAAATAAAAGGAGGGCTTATGAGAAGGGTTTTATGGATCGTGCTCCTCGGCAGCCTGCCTGTTTTGCTGCTGGCCGCCCTGGCCGGCCAGGCCGTCAAGGCCGGAGACAGCGCTTTAGGTTCGCGCCAATACAACGACTTCAGAACACCCAAGTTCTGCGGCACATCATGCCACACCGACATTTTTCAGCAGTGGGGCCAGGCCATGATGTCCCAGGCCTATACCCATCCCTGGGACGAGATCGAATACTTCAAACTGGCCGTCCCCCAGGCCGACAAGGATCCGGCCGTGGCCGGGGCCAAGGCCGGCTGCAACGGCTGCCACGCCCCCCTGGCTTTCCTGGCCGGCGACGTCCCTCCGCCCCGGCCGGCCCTGAACAGCCGGGCCAACGAGTCCGTCTCCTGCGACCTGTGCCACACCATAACCGGCTTCGCCGGGGATGTCCCCTACAACTTCAACTGGATATCGCAGCCGGGCAGGCTCAAGTACGGCCCGCGGCAGGGCGAGAATTCGCCCGACCATGCCCTGGCCCAATCCGAATTCCTGAAAACGATTGATTTCTGCGGCACCTGCCATAATGAAAAAAGCCCCTATGGCGCTTGGGTCAAGGCCACCCATCTCGAGTTTAAGGAGGGCCCTTATTTCCAGGAAGGGGTCCGCTGCCACGATTGTCACATGACCTATGCCCCCGGAAAGAGCGCGGCCATGGGAAATGCCTACCCCGACGTGCGGCAGCATCTCTTCCACGGCGCCCACGACCCGGGCAAGATCCGGGGCACGATCGAGCTCCGCGTCCATCCCGATACCCGGGAGGCCGTTCCGGGCGATAAAGTCAAATTCACCATCGTCCTCTTCAACCAGAAGACCGGCCACAAGTTCCCCACCGGCTCGGTCGAAGACCGCATCGTCTGGATGCACGTCGAGGCTAAGGACGCCAAGGGCCAGGTTTATCATCTGCCGGTGGACAAGAAAGGGTTTGCCGGCGAGGAGTACACCATCGGCAGCGAGGCCCTGGCCTACCAAGACATGGGAGTGGCCCTCAATAATCCGAGCTTCGCCGGCCTCCCCCGAGACGGCATCCCGGTGGGCGACCGGATCTTCCGTATGGCCTACTTCGACCCCCAGGGCCGTATGACCATCCAGCAGTGGAACACGAAATCATTCGGCGTGGACTACCGCTTCGGGCCGCGGGAGTCCAGGATCGAGACCTGCACTTTCCGGCTGCCCGACACCCTGCCGGCCGGCCCCCTGGTGGTGACCGCCGCGCTGTACTACCAGAAACTGCTCAAGCCGGTGGCCGATTTCCTGGGCGTCCCGGCCGACGAGGCCGAGCCGGTCAAGGTCAACGAACATTCCACGGTCATCACCGTGGCCGACTAGAGGAGGTCCAGCCTTGAAAAGAATCCTTCCGCCTTTCTTGCTTGGGTTTATTCTCATCCAGGCGCTGTCCGTCTCCCTGGAAGCCATGCCCGCTTTCGCCCGGAGATACAGCACGACCTGCAAAACCTGCCACGCCCCCTTCCCTCACCTCAAGCCTTACGGCGAAGAATTCGCCGCCAATGGGTTCGTCATCGCCGACAAGGAGACGCCCCGTTACACCATCGACACCGGCGACGGCCTGCTGGCCCTGCTGCGCGAAGTGCCGGTGGCCCTGCGGCTCGACGGCTTCGCCAGTTTTAACAACGCCGGGACCGGACGGCTCCAGTTCGTTTCCCCCTTCATCCTCAAATTCCTTTCAGGGGGGGAGCTGTTCAAGAAGGTGTCCTATTATTTCTACTTCTTTTTTAGCGAACGGGGCGAGGTGGCCGGCCTGGAGGACGCCTATGTCATGTTCAACGACCTGCTGGGCACCGGGCTGGGCCTGGTCATAGGCCAGTTCCAGGTTTCCGACCCGCTGTTCAAGCGGGAACTGAGGCTGACCCAGGAGGACTATCAGATCTACGGCAGCCGGCCCGGCCTGTCAGGTATCGACCTGACTTACGACCGGGGCCTGATGCTCAACGCCAGGCTCCGCGCAGGCACCGACCTGACCCTGGAAGTGGTCAACGGGTCGGGGATCGGAGCGGCCGACGCCGAGAAAAACTTTGATTCCGACGCTTACAAAAATTTCGTGTTCCGGGCTTCCCAGAGCCTGAGCCGGCAGCTCCGCTTGGGCGGGTTTTTATATTTGGGCCGGGAGAGGCTGGGGGACGGCCGAAACAGCGTCTGGATATTCGGCGCCGACGCTTCCGTTAAGAGCCCGCCCTTCGAGTTCAATTTCCAGTTTGTGGAGCGCCACGACGGCAACCCGCTGTCCTTCCCCGAGGGAGGCACGGCCGAGGGAATCGGCACCCGCGGCGCATTCGCCGAGCTCGTCTACTTGCCCAAGGGAGACGATTCGCGGTGGTATGGTGTCGGGCTGGTCAACTGGGTCAGTTCCGGGGAACCCGCGCTGGACCGCTTCTTTCTCACGGCGGGCGGCGGATTCCTGCTGAGCCGAAACATGAGGCTAACGGGCGAGGCGACCTTTTATCAACAGAGCCCCTGGGGGAAGCACATCCGGCTGTCCGCCGGCCTGGTCACCGCGTTTTAGCCAAAAAACCGGCGCGGCTGTCTCATCTCAGCCGGCCGAGGCCTTCAAGGATTTGATGCGCCGGGTGACGTCGCGGAACCGGGAATTCCAGCCCTTGACCTCGGCGAAGAGGCCGAGGGCTTTGTCTTTCTGCTCCATCTCCTCGAACAGCGAGGCCAGCTCGTATTTCAAGACAAAGGACTGGCTGGACCCTTCCTTGACCAAGGCCAGGGCCTGGTTGAGCCAGTCCAGAGCCCGCACATAGTCTTTCCGGCGGCGGAAGCACAAGCTGATCAAGCTGAAGCAGTCGGCCTTGCGTTTTTCGTCGGCGGCGGCCAGCTTGAACTCCTCGACAGCTTCCTCGAAGAGACCTTGATCAAAGAAGGCCATGCCTAAGCTGTAGCGGACATCCTGATTGGAAGGGCCGATCTTCTTGTCCACGTCCCGGCGGAAATCACGGATAATGTCGGCCAGCTCTTTCTCCACAACGGCCGTATCCTTCTTCTGCTGCTGGAAGGTGATGGCCTCGATCATGGCCAGTTCTTCAACAATATGGTCAGCGATATCCGGGTAGAGCTTCTCGTCAAAGGCCAGGGGGCCGGACAGGATGTCCAGGCCGCCGAACAGCTCGGCTGAAGAAACCTTTTCCTTGGCGCGCAGCTCAGCGCCGATCTTGTCCTCCTCGGCCTTGGCCGCTGGACGGCGGGCTTTATCCGGCTTCCGCTCCAAAGCGGCCACCTTCTCTAGCAGGTCGGGAATGGACTCGCTGACGACGTGGGTCTGGACCTTCTTCAGGGCTTCCAGTTTCCTCGAAATAGCCGCCTCGTGGGGATAGAGCAGCAACAGGTTTTCCAGGATCCGTTTGGCATTGCGGGCCAGCCCCTGCTGCAGACAGAGGTCGGCCTTGGCCAGGTTGACCCGGATGATTTCCTTTTCCTGGCGTGAAAATTGGGCGGTGCCCCCCTCGGGCCGGACGGCCTCGACGGGCAGCCGGACCTCGCTGCCGATATGGGCGAATTCGTCGGCCAAGGCGGCATCGTCGGGCCGGAGCTCCACCAGCTCGCGAAGGACGACCAGAAGCTTCTGCCGCAGGCCCTTCTGCTTGTATTCCTGGAGAAGGACCCGCAGAGCCGCTTCCAGGTTTTGTTTCTGATTCTTGGATTTGTAGATGACGGCCAGTTTTTCCAAAGCGGGCAAGTAGATATCCCGGCCCATAACCAGGAGTCCCAGAAGGCCCACGGCCTTGTCTTCCCTGTTTTTGCTGAGCAGGGTGTTGACCAAGGGCTCGTAAAGGTCGTAGGCCTGGTCGAGCTTGTGGAGATTGATCAGAGCGTAGCCCAGACGGACCCGGGTGTTGATGTCATTAGGGTCCTTGGCATACAGCCGAGAAAAGATCTCTTCCGCCTTGCGGAACAGCTCCTCTTCCATATACAGGCTGCCCAGTTGAGAGAGCAGGTCGGTGTTGTCGGCATGATAGCGCAGGTTTTCTTCGGCCAGGACGATGGCCTCCGCGCGGCGGTTCCGCCTCTTCATCAGCTCGACGTAATTCAAGGCCGTGCGGAGATTGTCTTTTTTCAGGGAGTTGGCCCGGCTGAGCAGATGCTCGGCCTCCCCCGGCTCCTGGCTCTCCAACAGGGTCTCGGCCGCTTCGTTGAGCATCTCCACGGCCTCATCCACAGATCCTTCCTTGGCGTACAGGTCGGCCAAACGCACCTTGGAATGGAAGTCCGTTCGATCGAGCTTGCTCAGCTTCTCATAGATGAAGATCAAGCCTTTGATATGGTGTTCCTTCTCCAGCCGCTCGGCCACCTTGAGGTATCCCGTCTTGGCCTCGGAGGAGAATCCCAGGTGGGCGTACAGGTCGGCCATTTTGATGGCCGCCGGGATGTCGTTGGGGTTGATCTTGGTGATCTTCTTGTAGATGGCCAGGGACTGCGAGTACTGGCCCTTGGCCTCGTAATGATTGGCGATGCTCTGGAAGGTCTGGATGGCCTTCTCCCCCTTGCCCAGCCGGAGGTAGAGGTCGCCGATGAGGTTGGTCAGGTTGATGTCCAGGTTGTCTTCTTCCTGGACCTTTTGGTACTCGCGGATGGCCTCCAGATATTTCCCGGCCTTGACGAATTTGTCGGCGGCCTCCAGGATCTGCTGCCTGTCCTTCTTGGAGATTACCTTTTCCACTTGTCCGACCTCAGGTTGAAGCTCTGCCGGTGAAGCGGCGTCGGGCCCCATTCGGCCAGGGCCTGAAAATGCTCCCGGGTGCCGTAGCCTTTGTGCCGGGACAGGCCCAGCCCCAGAAACAGGCCATCCAGGCTGACCATCATCCGATCGCGGAGAACCTTGGCCACGATGGAAGCGGCGGCGATGGAGATGCTCTTCTGGTCGCCCTGTTTGACCCGCTTCTGGATATAATGTACATCTTTCAACTCAAAACCGTCAACCAGGAGGATGTCCGCGGCGGGGACCAGACCGGCCGCCGCCCGCTTCATAGCCGTCAGAGAAGCCTTATGGATATTGAGCCGGTCGATCTCTTTATTGGAGGCCAGACCCACCCCCACCCCCTGGGCTTCCCGGATAATGAGCCGGGCCAGAATCTCCCTTTTCCTCGGGCTGAGCCGCTTGGAATCGTCCACCCCGGCCAGCCACTCGGGCGAGCGGCCTCGCATCCAGGACGAGGGGAGGATGACCGCGGCGGCCACTACCGGGCCGAACAGGGAGCCCCGGCCGGCCTCGTCGATTCCGGCGATCCTGTCGAACCCCCGGTCCAAGTAGCTCTGTTCAATCAAAAAATCGGGCATGGCCCTTTATGTCGATTACCGGGCAGGGAGGCCGGCTCGGCGGAGGGCCTGGTGACGGGACACCCGTTCAGACCCTGTTTTCCTTGAGGCGGGCGGCTTTGCCCTTCAATTCGCGGAGATAGTACAATTTGGCGCGGCGGACCTTGCCGCGTTTGACCAACTCGATCTTCTTGACGGCTTGGGAGTGGAGGGGAAAAATCTTCTCCACGCCGATGCCGAAAGACACTTTCCGCACGGTAAAGGTCCGGCCCAAACCTACCCCCCGGCGGGAGATGACATCCCCCTGGAAGACCTGGATGCGCTCCTTATTGTCGGCTTCCTTGATGATGATGTGGACCTTGACCGTGTCTCCGACGTTGAACTCCTCGACGTCCTTCTTGAGATGCTTGTCTTCATAGTCGGCTAGGGTGCTCATGATTTCTTCCTTTCTTTCTCTTCTTGGCGGATCTCGTCCAGCGCGGTTTTATCCTCCGGCCCGAGCTCCGCGGCCGCCAACAGGTCGGGCCGATTGAGCCAGGTCTTTTCCAAGGCCTTCTTCCGCCTCCAGGCGGCAATCTTGCGGTGGTCTCCGGAGAAGAGCACCTGGGGGACCTTCATCCCCCGGAAATCGCGGGGCCGCGTATAATGGGGAAAGTCGAGAAGGCCGCGGCTGAAGGAATCCTGCTCGACCGAACCCTTCTTGCCCACCACGCCCGGCACAAAGCGCGCCACGGCATCCACGATGACCATGGCCGCCGGCTCGCCGCCGGTCAGGACATAGTCGCCGATGGACACCTCGTCGGTCGCCAGGAGCCGGCCGACCCGCTCGTCCACGCCCTCATAGCGGCCGCAGATCAGGATGACCTGGAGGCGGCGGGCCATATTCCGGGCCAGCCGGTCGTCGAACTTCCGGCCCTGGGGCGAGAGAAGGTAAGTCGGGGCGCGGGGCGTCCGGCGGATTTTCTCCACGGCGGCGAAGATGGGCTCCGGTTTGAAGACCATCCCCTCGCTGCCGCCGAAGGGGCGGTCGTCCACCTGGCGATGTTTGTCCGCGGTGAAATCCCGAAGGTTATGCACTTCCACCTGGAGCAGCCCTTTCTCCCGAGCTTTTTTGATGATCCCTCCCGAGAACACGCTGGCAAACATCTCGGGAAAGATGGTGATTATATCAAATCTCATTCAAGTCCAAAAGACCCTGGGGAGGGTCCACCCGAATCAGCCCGGCTTCCGGGTCGATCTCAATACATATATCCCCGGCCAGGGGGATATAGATTTCCCCCTCCCCCAGGCCCACGACCAGCAGGCCGGATTCTCCGACGGGGATAACGGCCGTCACCTGGCCCAACTCCGCGCCGTCCCGGGTCAGGACCCGGCAGCCGATGAGCTGGCCGGGGTAGTAGGAGCCTTCTTCCGGCGGCCGGAGACTGTCGGGGCGGACATACAGCTCCTGGCCGGCCAGGGCTTCCGCTTGAACCTGACTGTCGATTCCTCGGATTTTGAGGATGCGGACGTTCCGCCCGGGCCGGAAGGATTCGACGGCTAGATCTTTAACTTCCCCCCTCCGCTCCACCTGGACGGATCGAACGGTTCCCAGGTTCACTCCGGGATAAAGCCTGACCTTGAGTTCCCCCCCTTGGCCCTCGGTCCTCTGGATCCGGCCGACAGCTTGAAGCTTAGCCTTTTTCAATGATCTCCAGGTTGAATCTCCTCTTGAGCTTCATCCCGGCCGCGCCGAGTATAATCCGCATGGCCCGCGCCGTCCGGCCCTGTTTGCCGATGACTTTGCCCAGGTCTTCAGGGGCGACCTTCAACTCCAGGATAGTGGTCTGCTCCCCTTCGAGCAGGGACACTTGCACTTTCTCCGGGCTGTCCACGAGCGCTTTGGCGATCAATTCCACGAGTTCTTTCACGGCGACCTCCTTTATTCGTGTCGGCCTTACTTGGAAAGTTTCTCGCGCTTGGAAACTTTCTGCATGAGGGATAGAACAGTGCGTGAGGCGCGCGCACCTCGAGTCAACCACATTTTGGCCTTGTCGAGGTCAATTTTGATCTCAGCAGGCTCGGTGAGGGGGTTATAATAACCGAGGAAATCCTTAGCTTTGCCCTCCCGGGGCAACCGGGAGTCCATCACCACAATCCGGTAGGACGGCTTGCTCTTCGCTCCAAATCGCATCAATCGCATTGATAACATGGTCAGTCATCTCTCTGGTTGAAGTTGTTGAGCCTGAATCATATCCGATTCCGCCCCGCAAGTCAACTTGAAGGGGAAGCTCTGTGGCGCGGTTAAAGTCCTTTTGGCCGGAAAAATATTAAGATCATAATCGGCTCAACGATAATTGACGCTATACAATTTATTTGCTATATGAAAGTTATGGATCATGGCGGAGATGTCTGTGCGGATTTTGATCATCGAAGACGAAAAAAAGATCGCCGATTTTATCAAACGGGGATTGAAGGAAGAGGAATACGCTGCTGATGTCGCCTATGACGGAGAACAGGGCTATTTCCCGGCCACCACGAATGAGTATGATCTCATCATCCTGGACCTGATGCTGCCGAAGATAGAAGGAACAATCCTCTATGCGGCAAGGCATCGCCGGATGCCTTGCCGCAGTCTTTTCCAATGGTGAAGTCGGCTGCTTGATAAAATAACACGTTTGGAGATGCTTACCTCAACCTGGCGACCTCTCCGGGAATTCCCCCCGATATGTTATAATTCCGCGCGTGATCAAGAAAATCTTGCTGATTCTCCTGGGAATTTTGGCAGGACTCGTCGCGGCCGAATTCCTGGTGCGCCTCATCAAGCCCGCCCCGACAATCTATCCGATCAGCGTCACGGCCGACAACGGCGACCACGCCCTGTCCATGAACCGGAAGCTCATATATGTCCCCAAGCCCAACACCGGCGAGTTCAACGCCAAAGGCTACCGGGGGAAAGAATTTCCCTACGACCGCGTTCCCGGGAAAAAGCGTCTGGTGTTCATGGGGGATTCTGTGCTGGAGGGCTTGGGAGTCAAAGCGGAAGAGCGATTCACGGATCTTTTGATGAGCCGGCTGGGAGACAGCTACGAAATCATCAACCTGGGCGTCCGGGGCTACAACTTGGCCCAGGAGTTCGAATATTTCAAGGAATTCGGCCTTCGCTATAAACCCGACGCGGTGCTGTTCTGCGTCACCTTCAACGACCTGGATATCGACGCCGGGGAAATCCATCGGCTGAAGGACATTTTGGAAAAGCAGGGGAAAGACGCTTTCTTCAAGGCGTTCTATCAGAAGAAAAGCAAGCTGCACGAAATACTCTTGAAATCCCACCTTTACCGCTACCTGTATCTGATCGCCTCGGGGGGAAAGAAAAAACCCAAGGAAAGCGGGAAGGATTTTTATCAATCGGTTTACTACCGGCTGACGGACGACGAAATCAATGCAATTTTAGACGCTATCACCGCCCTTGGCGAAAAAGACCGCTGCGCGCCCGCTTTCGTCGTCATGCCCATGCCGACCAGGGCCAAGTATCTCGTGGCGCTCAGGGAGATGGTCAGGGCCAAAAACATCAGAGTCATCGATCTCTTCGAATTCGCCAGGAAGAACTACAGCGACCAAGACCGCCATAAACTTTTCCTGGATTTCTGCCATTTGAATCTTTACGGTCACCGGATCGTGGCGGACGTTCTGGCCGGGGAAATCGTTCCGCTGGTCCGCTGAACCGGCAGGCCGCCGTCCCCGGGGGTTCTTTAGAACAGGGTGTAAATAAAGGGGGCGAGAGAAGAACTCTGGGCGAAAATGAGGAGCAGTCCGACGATGACCAGGATGATGACCAAGGGCTTGGCCGCGAGATCAATTTCCTGGCGGATTAAATCCCGAAGAAACCATCTTCTTGAATCCAGGCTTTTTCATCATGCGTTTCATCTCGACGAACTGCTTGAGGAGCTGGTTGACCTCCTGGACCGGCCGGCCGCTGCCCCGGGCGATGCGCTTGCGGCGGCTGCCGTCGATAATCCTCTCGTTGGCCCGCTCCTGAGGGGTCATGGAATTGATGATGGCTTCGAAATGCTGAACTTTCCGGTCGTCGACCTGGGCCTTGGCCAATTGTTTGAAGGGGCCGGCCCCCGGTAAGTGGCCCAGCAGGCTGGAGAGCGACCCCATCTTCTTGAGCTGGCGGAGCTGTTTGCGGAAGTCCTCCAGGGTGAACTCCTCCCGGCGCAGCTTACGGGCCAGCTCCTCGGCCTCCTTGACGTCGGCTTCCTGCTCGGCCTTTTCGATCAGGGTCAGCAGGTCGCCCAGGCCCAGGATGCGAGAAGCCATCCGGTCGGGATGAAAAACTTCAAGCTTGTCCAGCGCCTCGCCGATTCCGGCAAACTTGATCGGCCGGCCGGTGACCGAGACGATGGACAGGGCCGCCCCGCCGCGGGCGTCGCCGTCCAGCTTGGTCAAGATGATGGAAGTCAGGCCGATTTGGTCGCCGAAGGCCTTGGCGCTCTTCACCGCATCCTGGCCGGTCAAGGCGTCACCCACGTAGATGACCTCGGTGGGGTTGAGGATGTCGCGGACTATCCGCAGCTCGTTCATCAGCTCCTCGTCCACATGGAGCCGGCCGGCCGTGTCCACGATGAGCGGGTCATAGCTGCGGTTGCGGGCGTACTGGACGAGCTCCCCCAGGGCCTTCTTGGGCTCGGCCAGGTGGGCCGGCGTCATCTCATAGAAAGGCGCCTTGAGCTGGCCGGCGATGAGCTTGAGCTGGTCCTGGGCGGCCAGCCGCTTCAGGTCGAAGGAGACGAGGAGGGGCACGCGGTGAAGGCCCTGGACATAGCGGGCCAGCTTGCCGCAGGTGGTCGTCTTGCCGCTGCCCTGCAGCCCGGCCAGCATAAAGATGGTGGGCGGGTGGGGTGCGAAGTGGAGGGGCTTGGCCTCGACGCCCAGCACGGCGGTCAACTCGTCGCGAACGATCTTAATGACCTGCTGGGCCGGGGTCAGGCTGTCCAAGACCTTCTGGTCCAGGGCCTTGACCTTGATCCGCTCCTCGAAGTCCTTGACGACCTTGTAGTTGACGTCGGCCTCCAGCAAGGCCAGGCGGAGCATGCGCAGGGCCTCGGCCATGTTCTTCTCCGTGACCTTGGCCTCGCCGCGGAGGTATCTAAGGACTTTCTGAAGCCGTTCCGATAGCTGGTCGAACATGATAAATCAATGGGGCTCTTGAGGCCTGGCCTATTCCCTCAGGCCCACGTTGGTTCCCACAGCCCGGGCAGCCCTGAGGAGCTGGGAATCAAGCGGCACCTGCTTCGTCCGGCCGGCCACCTCGTCCAGGGGAACGGAGACGATATCCTCGCCGCGGAGCGCGGCCATCCGGCCGAACTCGCCCCGGGCGACCATCTCCGCGGCGGTGACTCCAAACCGAGTGGCCAGGATGCGGTCGAAGGGCGTGGGCGTGCCGCCCCGCTGGAGATGCCCCAGGATGGTGGCCCGTGTCTCCAGGCCGCACCGCTTCTCGATGTCTTCGCCCAGCTTGGTGGCAATCCCGCCCAGCCGGATCCTTTCCGGGCTGCCCTCCACGACTTGCCTGACCACGACCTGGCCGCCGATGGGCTTGCTGCCCTCGGCCACGCAGACGATGCTGAAGCGGCGGCCGATCCTTCTCCGGTCGGCGAACTTCTGGCAGACCGCCTCCAGGTCGTAATCGATCTCGGGGATGAGGATGACGTCCGCGCCGCCGGCGATGCCCGCGCCCAGGGCCAGCCAGCCCGCGAAGCGGCCCATGACCTCAACGATCATGACCCGGTGATGGGACTGGGCCGTGGTGTGGATGCGGTCGATGGCCTCGGCCGCGACGCTCACGGCCGTATCGTAACCGAAAGTGACGTCCGTGCCGAACAGGTCGTTGTCGATGGTCTTGGGCACGCCTACGACCTGCAGGCCCTTGGCCTGGAGGTCACGGGCGATGGTCATCGACCCGTTCCCGCCCAAACAGACAAC
>Ga0315282_10006320_pt1 | contig 19897 bp, 22 predicted proteins | sample YL17G07_20_MG_FD_203693 | JGI IMG/M metagenome (GOLD analysis project Ga0315282, IMG submission 203693) | Sediment microbial communities from Yellowstone Lake, YNP, Wyoming, USA - YL17G07_20 | ecosystem: Environmental > Aquatic > Freshwater > Lake > Sediment | place: USA: Wyoming | collected... | reverse complement strand
TTGTCAACGATCTTAGTGACGCATGTCGGAGGGACGTGAACCCCTTTGTTGGCTAACGTTGCAAATGCGCTTGCCATATCAAGCGCAGAGACGCCCGTGGTTAGTCCGCCGAGTCCTATCGCTGGCAGCGGATCCAATTTGGTGGATATGCCCATATCCATGGCGAGCCGCGCAACTTTTGCTGCTCCTATCCTTGCGATGAGTTGAGCGTAAACAACGTTTACCGAGTGCTTTGTTGCCTCGAGTATGCTCATGTAGGGGACGTCAAATTTTTCGCCGAAATAGTTCTCCACTTCCCAGTCCGGGCCGGGGAGCGTGATCAGTATGGGCCCATTTGGCCTGAAAGCCATGTATGGCGAGTAATTGTTCTCCAGCGCTGATATCAATACGAAGACCTTGAATGTTGAACCTGGTTGTCTTTTTGCCTGAGTTGCCAGGTTAAACTTGTTTGCCGTGAAGTCCTTTCCGCCGACCATGGCTTTTATGTATCCCGTCTTTGGGTCGATTGCCAACAGTGCCGAGGCTGGATCGTTGGGGTCGAAAAGGACCTTATCTATCGCTTCTTCGGCGCATTTCTGTGTTTTTGGGTCAATTGTTGTGTAGATTTTAAGGCCACCGCCAAATACTGTATCGACGCCGTATTTTTGAATAAGCTCCTGTTTGACGTATTCGACAAAGTATGGCGCAAAGGTATAGGTGTTTATCAGTTTATTTTTAAGGATAATTGGGGCGTTCTTTGCCTGTTCGGCCTCGTAACTGGTTATGAATTTCGCCTCCACCATCAGGTCAAGTACGTGGTTGCGCCGCTTTTGAGCTGCTGCCATGTCAATAAAAGGAGAGAGCGTGTTTGGCGATTGCGGTAAGCCAGCAAGCAGGGCAGCCTGGGGGAGGTCCAGGTCTTTTGCATCAACCCCGAAATATGTTTTTGCTGCTGCCTGAATTCCGTAAGCTCCTTCGCCAAAATACACTGTGTTGAGGTAGTGTTCAAAAATCTGATCTTTTGTATAGCTCTGTTCCAGTTGCCATGCGAGGTATGCCTCTATTAGTTTTCTGTTCCAGGTCTGTTCAAAGCTAAGGTAAATAGTCCTGATGTATTGCTGGGTAAGCGTGCTGGCGCCCTCAACAATTCTTCCACTTTGCAGATTTACCATAAATGCCCTTATTATTGCCATCGGGTCATATCCCTTGTGGGTGTAGAAATTCTTATCCTCCACCGCCAGCACCGCTGTTTTCACGTTATCGGATATATCATCAAAGCTGACCAGTTCCCTGTTTTCCTCGCCGTGAAACTCGGCTATCAGCGTGCCGTCTGCAGCGTAAACTTTTGATGTCAGGCGACTTTCTTTTGGATGGAGATCTTCGATCTTTGGTAGGTCCGCTGTCACAGAGTTGAATGCCGTGAAGGACAGGGCCAGGATGCCGATTGTGAGTATGAGCGATAATGTGAATATAGTTACAAGAATTTTTATCGCAGCAGATTTATTTTTTTCCTTGATTTTTTTTCGCCTGAACCTGCTCCTGTAGGTCAATTATATCTCCACTTCATCATCTTTTTGAGAGTATGCCTTTAAATAGAGCTGACCGTCAAAATTTTTTGCATATTTTGACCAGTCAGAATCCTGCGCTTCCTCTGAAAGCGCCTCGAAACCAGCAATGTTGGCATCAAGGTTATCAAGATGAAATACTATGAACGCCTCTCTTGTTTTTGGTTTTTGCGGTGATCCGAATTCAAGCTGCCCGTGATGGCTGAGCAGGATGTGAAGTATGCGCATTTTCAGTTCCTGCGGAAATCCTTCTATCTGGTCAATCTTCTGTGATACGAGGTTATAGCCGATTGCGATGTGGCCCAAAAGCTTTCCCTGGTCGGTCTGCTCAATTATATGCCTGGTGCTGTACTCGTAGACCTTGCCCACATCATGAATTATCGCGCCGGTGAGCAGAATGTCCCTGTTGATGTTCGGGTAATGCTCAGCCATGAAACGACATGATTTTGCTATTGAGAGGGTATGCTCTATCAGCCCACCCTTGTAGGCATGATGGAAGCTGACGGCTGCTGCTGAATTCTCAAATTTAGTCATGAAGTCCTTATCAAATATCAGCTCCAGCAGCTTTGAGAGGTATGGATTTCTAATCTCCTTGATTATCTCAAGCAGGCCGGTCCTTAACATATTAATGTCGTGTGGTGTGACTCTTATGTAATCACTCAGGTCACCGAGGAGGTCAAGCTGGATTTTTTCTATCTTATTGATATTTATCTGCTTTTCATCCTCAAAACTCATTACTTCACCCTTTACTGCAACAAGATCACCCTGCTCAAATCTCCCATACTGGTTCAAGGTTTCGGTCCAGATGATCGCATTTATCTTACCGGTCCTGTCCTGGAGCACCAGCTTACAGTAATCCTTGCCGTCTTTCTTCTTGAAAATCTGTTTTTTGGCAACTATGAAGGTATCATCCACCTTACTGCCGTTAAGTAAATTGGATATGTATTGTCGCTTATTCAAGATTGATCCCTTCCAGGTCCTTTATCTCCTCCCTGTATTTGTAATTTGTTAAATCATAAGTTATGGGGGTTATCGAAACAAATCCGTTTTTCAGGGCAACGTCATCGACATCCTCATCTTTATCGATGTAGATGTTCTCACCATCAAGCCAGTAGTAGGTGCGCCCAAGCGGGTCTATTCTTTTCAAAAAAACCTCCTTGAATTTAGATGCGCCCTGTCGGGTAATTTTAACCCCCTTTATCTGTTCTTTGGGTATTGCTGGCACGTTTACATTCAGAAGTGTTCCAGCAGGCATCTTTCGTTTTTGGATTATTTTCGCCAGATTGGCCGTGAATTCAGCAGCAAATTTAAGTTCGAGCGAGTTTCGCGTGCCGATGGAGACTGCGATGGAAGGTATGCCGAAGATCGTTCCCTCCGTTGCTGCGGAAACCGTGCCAGAATATATTATGTTTGTGCCTGTGTTTGGGCCTGCATTTATTCCTGAAATCACGAGGTCGGGCTTCTTTTTGTAAATGGCAACGAGGCCCAATTTAACGCAGTCTGCGGGTGTCCCATTTACGGCATAGCCATAAATTTTGTCATCTTCTTTTAATTCAAGAACCTTTATCGGTTCAAACACAGTGATCGCATGTCCGACCGCGCTGTTTTCGCGTTCCGGTGCTACAATCAGCACATCTGCCATCTTTATAAGTTCCCCATGGAGCACTTTTATCCCCAATGCTTGATAGCCATCATCGTTTGTCAATAATATTCTCATCTTTTTCTCCTGTTGCCGCCTTATTCTAACAAATATCCTGAAAAAGTTAGTAAATTAATTTAATTATGTATCTATTTACGCCGCATTCTTTCTATGATATATTATCCCGTGTTTTTTGGACATCGCGGGGTGGAGCAGCCAGGTAGCTCGTCGGGCTCATAACCCGAAGGTCGTAGGTTCAAATCCTACCCCCGCTACCAATATTTAGTTACCTTAGTATATTAGAAAAGTCAGTAAAAAGGTCAAGGAGGTATTATCAATGCCAACGATGCAAGAAATTTCTGATGCGGTAATTATAGGAAATCAGCAGAAGACGATTGAGCTGGTTGAGGCCGCACTAAAGGAGGGGAAAAAGCCCGGGGCGATCATAACTGAGGGGTTAATTCCTGGGATGGATACTGTTGGTAAGAAGTTCACAGCAAGAGAATATTATGTCCCTGATATGTTGATAGCGGCAAGAGCAATGCAGTCGGCGTTGAAGATCTTAAAACCCATGTTAGTTGGTGATGAGATCATAAATATTGGAACCTGTGTAATTGGGACAGTCCAGGGTGACCTGCACGATATCGGTAAAAATCTCGTCGGTATGATGCTTGAGGGTGCCGGCTTTAAAGTAGTTGATCTTGGTGCTGACGTGAAGACCGAGAAATATATTGAGGCAATTAAAGAAAATTCAGCCAACGTACTGGGCCTATCCGCACTTCTAACCACGACTATGCCGATGATGAAGGAAGTAATCGAAGCTGTGAAGACATCCGGCATCAGAGATAAGGTCAAGATCGTAATAGGCGGAGCACCATTAACGCAGAAGTATGCTGATGAAATCGGGGCGGACGGTTATTCGCCTGATGCTGCTTCAGCAGTGGATCTTGTAAAAGGCTTGATAAAATAGGTTGCTTTTGTGATTTGTTAGCCGTCACTGCCCAAGGAGCAGTGAATGGCTTCAATAAAGTTGACAGCAGGTCACGACAAATGGCCTGCTATTTTATTACAAGGTAAAAATTAAACAGAATTAATTATTGAGATTTAGAAAAAAATCGGTTATATTATTGCTATAATTATAGCCATATTCAGGAGGTTTAAAATGAAATTCAGAAATATTGCGGAGCTTCACAACAAAACTTCGGAAATTTTAAAAGAAATAGATGATGAGGGATACATTATAATAACTTCCTACGGTAAACCTACTGCTATGATTAAAAAAATTTCTGAAGAAGAGATAGAAGATTTGGTAATTGAAAATAATCCAGTTATAAAGGAATCAATAATAAAGTCATATGAAGATTACATAAAAAATGGAGGAACAACAATCGAAGAAGTTATGAAAAAATTAAAAATTTAATATTACAAATATTATGGAGAATAACAAAACTTATAATATAGAGTTTTCACCCAAGTCACTAAAAGATTTAGAGAAATTTTCTGTATCTACCCAGAAAAAAATTGTAGAGAATTTAAATGATTTAAAAAAAAATTTTCATGGAACTTTTTTAACAAAAATTAAAAGATTAAAATCCTTTGGGGAAAGTATATACAGATATAGGGTAGAAAATTATAGAGTAATGTTTACTATCATAGAAAATAAAATTGTAATATTAAGAATCATAGATAGAAAAGAGTTGGAAAAGATAATAAAGAATATTTAAAAACCAAACATTATTTTTCATAGTTTCTTCAAATTCACTGCGAATGATTGAATTATTATTAAAATAATATATACTTATGTATATGAAAAAATATATATAAATAATATCTAAAAAATATATTGTTCTTACTAGATGATATGTTTGTGAGATAGGAAGGAAGCGTAATGGCTAAAATATTACTATCCATCCCTGATGAGTTTCTAAAAAAAATAGATAGTTATAGGGAAAATAAAAAAATAAACAGGTCCCAATTTCTTATAAATGCCATTAATTATTATTTTAGGATTCTGGGAGAAGAAGAATACTTTGAAAGAAAAAAGAAAGCATTTGATAGAATTAAACAGATAAGCGATGAAATAATGAGCCTGGGCATAAAAGATTGGGATCCTGTAGCTGAAATTAGAAAATTTCGAGACACAAGGGCTGAGGAACTACTGAAGAGATGGGAAGAAAAATAGTATGGGGGGAATTGGTTATTTTAATGAAGAACAAATTGATTATTCTGAATATTTAATAAAAGAATCATTAAAGAAAAGGTATATACTGGATGCATCAGTTGTATCTAAATGGTTCCACAAAAGAAATGAGGGAGATTTATATAATGCTTCTCTGGTTTATAATAAGCTCAAATCTGAGAAATATATTTTATTTGCTCCAGATTTGTTGGTTTATGAATTATTGAATATATTTAGAACCAAATCAGAAATTAGCGATGAGAAAATATCTGAAATCCTGACAGAACTATATAATTCACTAGTAATTCTAGGAATAAATAAAAACTTGCTAACGAAATCCTTTTTAACTTCAAGGAAATTAAATATTACTGTATATGACAGTATTTATTTAACATTGTCAGAAGATTTAGCTGCATCTTTGATTACTGCTGACAAAAAGCTTTACCAGGCTGCTAAAAATTCAAATTATAACTCAATCTTACTTTCAGATTTTGCAAAAGAAAATTATTATTAAGAATAAACATTCTGTCTATGCTGAATAACATTTATGAAGATAGTATTACTTTGGATATTAAGAGTGCGTAACCAAAGCCCTTTTATTTTTTTGTTTATTTTGATAATTGCATTTTTCCCATCCTGCAGTAGAGAGAAGACCAATATAGTTGAACCGAATGAGGTGGTTGTCCTGTTTATGGATGATATTGTAAAAGGAGATTTTCAAAGCGCTTATCAGTATATTGAAACACCTGACAAAGAACAGGGTGACATTGGAAGGTTTGTTTCTGAATCGGACTCAATGCTAAAGGTAGTTGACTATGAAATTGTATCCGTCAAACAGGATAAATTTTTAGCGGAAGTGACACTAAATCTGACAACCGAGTATGAGGGGAAAAGAAAGACCGCCACTGGAGTCATTATTACGCTGGTCAAAGAGGAAGAGGATTGGAAGATAGATTACTGGCCGGGGCCATAAGATGATGAGAGTACTGTTTTTTGGTGATATCGTTGGCCGTCCTGGCCGCAGGGCGTTAAGCCAGAAGTTGAGCCAGATAAAAGATGAGTGTAATGCTGATTTTGTCATCGCTAATGGCGAGAACGCAGCGGGCGGCATCGGGATTACTCCTAATATCGCAGACGAGATTTTTGATATGGGAATAGACGTTTTGACCTCGGGGAATCATATCTGGAATAAGAAGGAGATATATCAATATTTAGATCGTGAGCAGAGGCTGATAAGACCTGCCAATTATCCATCGGGCAATCCTGGCAATGGGGCGATCGTATTGAATAAAGACGGTTTTACGCTTGCAGTGATGAATCTATGCGGTAGGGTTTTCATGGATCAATTGGATTGCCCGTTCCGCACTGCGGACCAATTATTGAACGAGATATTAGGTCAAACACAATGTGTGATAGTTGATATTCACGCTGAGGCTACTTCTGAAAAGTTGGCACTGGCCTGGTATCTTGACGGAAGGGTTAGCGCAGTTCTGGGCACGCATACGCATATACAGACATCTGATGAAAGAATATTAAATAATGGGACAGCATACATAACCGACGTGGGCATGGTGGGACCGCGTGACTCAGTGATAGGAGTGGAAATTGAGAATATTTTGGAGAGGTTTTTGACCATGAGGCCGGTGTCATTTAACGTTGCCAGAAAGAATATATGGATGGACTATGTTGTAGTTGAAATTGATGAAGAAAGCGGGAGATCAACCTCGATTTGCCGTTATAGTATTCCAGTTGAGGATTAATTATTATAAAAAAATGCCGAATACTAATATTATATTGACTATTTTCAACCTTAGATATTTACCATGGCTTTAAAAGGCAGTATTGAGCAGTTAAACTATATTGAAGTACTGGCGCTTGTTGGTGCTATCAAGAGGCGCGATATTACGATTTTATTCAAGAATGACCGTGATAGCATCAGGCTGTATATGAGGGATGGTAAGCCGTTGTTTGGCGAATCAGGTGTTGCCACGGACGATTATTTGAAATGGCTTGTTGAAAGCGGTGTTGTGAGGACTGAGGATATTGCTGTCCTGAAAAATGACCGTAATTTCAATATATCCGATCAGTTGAGCATCCTCAAATATTTTGCCGATAAGGGTCTTGCGAATATGGAGCTTTTGACCACCTTTGCTTATGAGCAGACGCGGGAAGTCATAATGGACATCTCCTCCTGGACGAGCGGCGATTTTGAGGTCATAGTCGAGGATCATGATTTCGGATCTTTGCAGTTCAACCCATCTGAAATAAGCAGTGACGTTGAGTCAAAAGTGGCAAAAGCCAGGGTGAGGGCAAAAGTCATGAGCGATAAATCAGCTATTTCAGATGATATGGTTTTTGACATAAACCCGCAGTTCAGTAACTCTATTGGCGAAATTACCCTGAAACCCTTGCAGTGGAGGATAATCTCGCTGGTTGATGGGAAAAAGAGCCTCAGGTATATATCCCGCTTTCTGGATGCCGGTGAAGATGAAATAAAATCAAGCTTGTTATATCTTCTTTCAAAAGGTCTGGTTGAAATAGTTGGTGAAAGGGTCCATCCTAACGGGATTAAGCCAGTTAGCGAGAAGGTAGTTCTCCCGTTCTCTCCCTTAGTTAAGGAGGCATCAGTCAGGACGGAGGTAGAAGCTCCAGCGGTCGGAGCTGATACGAAAGCGCAGGAACCAGAAGGTGTCAAGCCTGTTGAGGCAGTAGCAGCTGCCGGAGGAGAAGAGAAAAAAGCGGAGGAAGTCGTCCTTGGCCAAAACGTGAAGCGCGATCCCAACCTTTCGCGCAGGCTCATAGTTAAGATAATTGATAGTATTACTGATTTATAAAGTGCAGATTTTTAGAAGTAGGGTCAATTATGGAAAAAGATTTTAAGGATCTTTACGAATATTTCCTGGAAAACAAATTAATCACAAAGCAGCAGTTGGAGATAGCGCTTGCTGAACAAGTAAAGACAAAAAAGTCGTTTATCAGGGTGCTGGTTGACCTGAATATCCTGACTGCTGATCAGGTCGCCAACTTTCTAGCCAGCAAATTAGGAATACCCTTCATCAAGTTAGGATCTGCCGAGATCGATATAGCCGCGATAGCAACGCTGACGCCGGATAAAGCAAGGCAGTATTTAGTGCTCCCCTTTAAGTTTGATAATGGCAGGTTATGTGTGGCAATGGTGGATCCGACCAACATCGTCGTCATCGATGATATCAGGAGCATCTCAGGGTATGAGGTTGTCCCGTATCTTGCTACCAAGGAATCGATTCTTGCTGCTATTCAGAGCTATTACAGGTTTGATTCAGAGGCGAAACAGGTCGTGGATTCCGCAGCGGTTGGGATCGAAAGTGAAGAGGAGCCGAAGATAGAGGACATAAGGGAGGCAGTTGGCCAGGCTCCCATAGTTAAGCTGGTAAATATGCTTGTTGCCCAGGCGGTTAATGATCGTGCATCCGATATTCACGTGGAGCCCCACGAAAAGGATGTTCGCATCAGGTTTCGAATTGACGGCGTGCTTCACGAGGTGATGCGGCCTCCGAAAAGGATTCAGGCCGGCTTGATTTCACGATTGAAGATAATCTCGGAGATGAACATTGCTGAGCGCAGGATCCCGCAAGACGGAAGGGCCAGCTTTATAATATCGGGCAAAAAGATCGATATAAGAGTTGCATCACTGCCCACGATATGGGGCGAGAAGATAGTCTTGAGGATACTGGAGAAGGGGAGCATCATTCAGAAGCTCGATGAGTTGGGATTCGAGTCTGATGTATTGGCGCGGTACGAGAGTTCATATATGAAACCGTACGGTACCATACTTGTAACAGGACCGACGGGCAGCGGGAAATCAACCACCCTGTATGCTACTTTAAACATTTTGAACAAAACAGATAAAAATATCATAACTGTTGAAGACCCTGTTGAGTATCAGCTCCCTGGGATAAACCAGATTCAAACAAATGTGAAGGCTGGCCTGACGTTTGCACGCGGTCTGAGGTCGATTCTGAGGAGTGATCCTGATATCGTGATGATCGGTGAGATAAGGGATCTGGAAACAGCTAAGATATCCATTGAATCTGCTCTCACGGGACACCTCGTTTTAAGCACCATTCATACCAACGATGCGCCGTCAGCAACGACGCGTTTGATCGATATGGGGGTTGAGCCGTTCCTGGTGTCCTCTGCGGTTGACTGTGTGCTCGCACAGCGGCTTATCAGAAAGCTCTGTACTAAATGTAAACAGTCATATAAGCCAACTGAGGAGTCGCTCAAGGTAAACGGGTTCCCTCTGGAAATGATCGCGGACTATACATTTTACAGGGCTGTCGGCTGTGGAGAGTGCAACAGCACCGGATATCGAGGCAGGGTTGCGCTTTTTGAGGTTATGCTGGTTACGGAGGAGATAAGACGTTTAATCGTGGAAAGAAGGACATCTGACGATATAAAGAGACTTGCGATTGAACAGGGAATGATAACCCTTCGTAACGATGGCCTTCGAAAAGTAATAAACGGTATTACCTCCATAGAAGAGGTAATACGAGTTGTCGTTTGATGCTCCGGCGCGATATCTATTTAACAATCAAAAAATTCATCACCGAGAATAATCTAATAAAACCTGGCCAGAGGATAATCTGTTCTGTATCCGGGGGACCCGATTCACTTTGCATGCTTTTGGCGCTTGCTCATCTCAGGAAAGAGCTTGACTTTTTCATTTTCGTATTTCATTTAAATCATATGCTTCGCAAAGGTGATTCAAAAGAAGACGCTGCTTTCGTGGCTGAAGTTGCCAGGAAACTTGGCATAAAGGCACATATTGAGGCATGTGATATCCTGAGGTTGGCAGAACAAAAGAAAGAGTCGATAGAGCTAACCGCACGAGAGGAGAGGATCAGTAGGTTGCTCGCCCTTGCAGAAGAGCTAAAGGCTGATAGGATTTCGACTGGTCATACTCTGAGCGATCAGGCCGAAACGGTGCTTTACAGGATGATCAGAGGTTGCGGGCTGAACGGTTTATCAGCAATGCGACCTATGTCCGGGATTTTCATCAAACCGCTATTGTGCATATACAGAGAACACAGCGAGCAGTTCTGTCGTGAGCTGGGATATGAGTACAGGGTCGATCGCACTAACTTTGATCTGTCGTGTGATAGGAACAAGATAAGAAATAGTGTCATCCCGCTTATGAATGAGCTGTTTAACAGGGACATCAGAAGTTCACTGGTCAGGCTTGCAGGACTGGCAGCGGAGGATGACGAGGCTCTTGAGAATATTTCGTCCATCGAGTTTGATAAGATAACCGTTAAGGATAAAGACGAGGTTCGGATTTTAAAAGCAGACCTGCTAAGGCAGCATGATGCCATCCTGAAAAGGATTTTGAGAAGAGCACTGATTTCAATAAAAGGTGAGGTAGTTGATGTTGACGAGGAGTCAATTAAAAGTATACTTAAAATCCTGAATACTTCTGGCGGATATAAAACCGTAGATGTTGGTTCGGGAATTAAGGTTAAATTAGAGTACGACTGGATCGTTTTTTCCAGAAAACCGGATGTTCAGGAGAGATTTAGGGAAAGAGTCCTGGTTGTGCCGGGAGACCTGGAAATTAACGAGATATCAATTTTGTTCAAAGCCAGGATATTTGAGGAAGGCCAGGTCCATATTTCAGGAGATGAGCGTATAGCAAATATGGACTTAAGTGCAATAAAGGGGGAGATCAAGGTCAGGCCGTGGCATGAGGGCGACCGCATGATACCGCTTGGGATGGGTTCTGAGAAGAAGGTCCAGGACATTTTCGTTGACAAAAAAATTCCGTTTCAAAAGCGCAGGCGTTGGCCCATTCTCTGTGATCAGGAAAAGATCATCTGGATTCCTGGTGTTAAACTGGATGATCGTGTAAAGGTTCGCGAGGGCACCGAGAAAGTCTTGAGGATAGAGTCGGTCTGGAAGTAAAATATAAAATTTTCAATGGAAGGCGCTGCAGAAGGATGAATGATTGCATAGATAAGATTTTAATACCGAATGAGGATATTAAAGCAAGGGTTAAGGAGTTAGGAAAACAGATCTCCCAGGATTATGCGGGCAAAGAACTCATACTGGTAGCAATATTGCGCGGCGGATTTATATTCATCGCAGACCTTGCCAGGGACATAACGATACCTGCGCAGTTTGATTTCATGGCAGTCTCCAGCTATGGTTCTGCTGTCAGGAGTTCAGGTGTGGTCAGGATAGTCAAGGACCTTGATATGAATATAGCTGATAAGAACGTGATAATAGTTGACGACATAGTGGATTCGGGCAGGACGATCAAGTATCTATACGACAACCTGATGACCAGGTCTCCGCTCAGCCTGGAGGTCTGCTCGTTACTGGACAAGCCTTCGGAGCGCATAACTGATATCAGGATAAAATATGTTGGGTTTATAATTCCTTCAAAGTTTGTAGTGGGCTACGGGCTTGATTATGCAGAAGGTTTCAGACATCTACCTGACGTTTGCACATTGAAACCAAGCTTTTTAGGTGAATAATTAGATAATTCGGTTAATTACCCATAAAATTCCCAATAGTAATTGATTATTTATTTTAGGAGTATAATATTTTATGAAATTTTTTAGGAGTTGAATGAAATTTGAAACGTGGATTACGCAATTTTGTGCTTTTAATATTTATCTTTATCGTTCTGATAATTCTTTTCAGAAGCCAGCTGTTTAGCACGGTTGATGTAAAAGAGTTCACCCTTAACAGGTTCGAATCAGAGGCAAAGAGCGGCAGCATTGAGGATGTGCTGATAAAGGATAAAGATCAGATAATAACCGGTACCCTGAAGGATGGTACTAAGTTTAAGGTGTCATATCCTCAGAACTACGATGTATCGAAGATAATCCTTAATAACAGCATCAACGCAAAAGTTGACCCGCAAAATCAGTCCGGCTGGTGGTCGCTCGTATCATCGCTTTTGCCCTTTATACTCATGGTCGGATTCCTGTTCTTCTTCCTGCAGCAGATGCAGGGCGGCGGGAATAAGGTGATGTCGTTTGGCAAGAGCAAGGCGAAGTTGTTCACGAAAGATCAGCCAAAGATTACGTTTCAGGACATTGCTGGCGTGGATGAAGCTGTTGAAGAGCTAAAAGAGGTCAAGGAGTTCCTGGAGAGCCCGGCGAAGTTCCAGGCGCTCGGTGCGAAGATCCCAAAGGGCGTCCTGCTGTACGGTCCTCCAGGAACGGGCAAGACGTTACTGGCGCGTGCGGTTGCAGGAGAAGCGGGAGTGCCGTTCTTCTCCATCAGCGGTTCTGACTTTGTCGAGATGTTCGTGGGAGTAGGTGCCTCAAGAGTAAGAGATCTATTCGAACAGGCCAAGGCGAATGAGCCGTGCATAGTATTCATAGATGAGATTGACGCTGTCGGCAGGCATAGAGGTGCCGGGCTTGGTGGGGGACATGACGAGCGAGAACAGACATTGAATCAGCTGCTTGTTGAGATGGACGGTTTCGATGTTCATGGCAGTGTGATAATAATTGCTGCCACGAACAGGCCTGATATTTTAGACCCCGCGCTCTTGAGGACCGGTCGTTTTGACAGACATATCGCAGTTGACAAACCTGATTTGAACGGCAGGGAGGCAATACTGAAAGTTCATGCCAAGGGCAAGCCCCTTGAGAGTCAGGTTGACCTGGCGACCATTGCGAAGCAGACTCCTGGTTTTACCGGGGCAGATATCGCCAACCTCCTTAATGAATCAGCACTTCTTGCAGCAAGGTATGGCAAGAAGAAGATCGGCAATGATGAGATCCAGCAGGCTGTTGAGCGAGTTATAGCGGGGCCAGAAAAGAAGACCCGCATAATAAGCGAAAAAGAAAAGAAGATAATTGCATTTCACGAATCAGGACATGCTATTGTGGCGCATCTACTTGTAAACACCGATATGGTGCATAAGATCTCCATTATTTCGAGAGGAAGGGCACTTGGGTATACGATAACGCTGCCAGCCGAGGATAAATACCTCGTCTCTAAGACTGAATTTACAGAGAACCTCGCACAGCTGCTCGGCGGAAGGGTTGCGGAGGAGATGATGTTTGGCGACGTGACAACCGGTTCGCAAAATGACCTTGAGAGGGTGACCAAGATAGCAAGGCAGATGGTGTGCGAATACGGCATGAGCGATAAGATCGGACCCCTCGCGCTTGGCCAGAAGGAGGAACAGGTTTTTCTTGGCAGGGACTTCGCAAGTCACCCCGACTACAGCGATCAGGTTGCCTACGAGATAGATCAGGAGATAAAAAAAATTGTTAAACTTTCCTATTCAATGGCAAAGCGTGTACTGGAGGATAAGAAAGATAAGTTAGAGCTTCTTGCAGGCCAACTCATCGAGAAGGAGACGCTGACAAGAAATGAGATCATCAAGATCATCTCGGGTCAGAAGGCAGTGGATGATGAGATGAAGCCGGTTGAACACAAAGCGAAGCCGTCGATCCCCAAACAAGGAAAACCTAAAGGACCAGTCATATTAAAACCGGAACCCGCAACGGATTAGGTTTTATAATTAAGTTTTCTGCACAAGGAGTAACAATTTGGACCTAAAGAAAATAGAAGAAGGAGCAAGACTTATCCTAGAGGGGATTGGTGAGGATGTAAACAGGAGAGGCCTGATAGACACGCCGAAGAGAATCGCGAAAATGTATTCCGATGTCTTTGCAGGTATAGGTAAGGACCCGAGAGGCGTCATTGGCGATCTTTTTGAGGAAGACCATGATGAGATGATCTTGATCAAGGATATACCTTTCTTCTCCTTTTGCGAGCATCATTTATTGCCGTTCATTGGAAAGGCCAATATCGCCTATATTCCCAATGAAAGCGGCATGATAGTTGGCTTGAGCAAATTGGCAAGGGTTGTTGATGTCGCATCCCAGAAGCCCCAGGTTCAGGAACGCCTTACGACGGAGATCGCGGATGCGATCAATGAGACACTTAAACCAAGGGGTGTTCTGGTTGTAATCGAGGCGGAACATTTTTGCATGAGCCTCAGAGGCATAAAAAAGCGAGGTTCGGTGACCGTGACCTCAGCTGTCAGGGGCCTTTTCAGATCCAATGCCTCAACCAGGGCTGAAGCGATGTCGCTCCTTAGTGAAAAATGAAATATTTTCCCCGCGTGCTCTCTTCGATTGCCGATGAGAGCCTTTTTTGTTTAAAGACAAGAAGCAGCTTTCCGCAGTTAAAATACGGACATAGCGTCGTAAAGTTCTATAAGCAGCCCCCTGATGTGTGTCTCTGGTTTAAGGATGTCTGCACTCAGGCGGATGTACCATTCAGCCTCGAGGAGATAAATGAGCCGGAGAAGTTAGAGAGTTCCTTTTACATCGCTGCTTATGCTAAGCAGGTTAAGTATTTAGTGTCCGAATCAGCCAGGGTAAGCGAGGCAGCTTTCATGCAGTCAAAGATGGCGGAGACTGCTATTAAAAATTACAGCAGGGGATGCTGCTTTGAACGGGGTACACTTGCATTTATCAGGCCACATGAGACATCGATAGTGGGAATTTTGAATATAACGCCGGATTCGTTCTCAGATGGGGGAGAGTATTTCGATGAGAAGAAGGCGATCGGAAGGGCAGCATCCATCGCGGGGGAGGGTGCTGATATTTTAGATGTTGGCGGTCAGTCCTCGCGGCCTGACGCGGAGCCGATCAGCCCTGATGAAGAACTGAGGCGAGTGATTCCTGTAATTAGCAAGACCGCAGGTAAGATAAACATTCCCATTTCCATCGATACTTACAGATCAAGAGTTGCCAGGGAAGCACTTGAAGCAGGCGCTTCAATGATTAACGACATAAGTGCACTTACGATTGACGAGAAAATGGTGGAGCTGGCAGCAGAAAAAAGTTGCCCTGTTGTACTTATGCACATGCAGGGCAATCCTCTAACAATGCAAAAAAACCCTTCTTATGAAAGTGTTTGTGATGAAATTTATCAGTATCTCTATCAGAGGTGCGAATATGCCAAAAGCAACGGAGTAGGTGAAGGAAATATTATAATCGATCCCGGCATCGGGTTTGGGAAGACCACTGCGCACAACCTTGAGATACTGAAGGAGCTTGATAGCTTCAGGTCGCTCGGCTATCCTGTTTTAGTTGGCCCGTCCAGGAAATCCTTTATTGGCAATATACTCAATCTTCCCGTGGGTGAGCGGCTTGAGGGGACGCTTTCTGCGGTGGTTTTTTGCGCGCTGCGCGGTGCAAGCATAGTCAGGATGCATGATGTAAAAGAGGCGAAACGAGCGCTTCTGATAGTTAAAGAGATAATGAGAGCTTAGGATTTGAGCAATGGAGATTTTACTCTCAGGCATAAAAGTAAAAGGCAAGCACGGTGTTTATCCACACGAAAAAAGAAGACCCCAGGATTTTGAGGTTGATGTCAGGATATTGATGGATGGCAGTGCAGTTGCATCTGATGATCTGGCTGACACAGTTGATTACGGTGCAGTCGCCAGGACTGTAAAAAAAATAGTGGGTGAGGAGAGCTATAACCTGATTGAGTCGCTCACCGATCGACTTGCGCGGGAGATCGGCCGTATCGAGAAAGTGAAAGCTGTGGAGGTGAAGGTTCGAAAAATGCGACCGTCAACTTCGTACAAGGTTGATTTCGCCCAGGCCAGCTGCACTTATGGGGTATGGGATGAGGATAGCTGAGGTCAGGTGTTATCTTGGCCTTGGTTCAAACCTTGGCGACAGAGAGATAAACCTGAGAAAAGCTGTTGGCCTTTTATCCGATCATCCAGAAATCAAAGTGACCAGAGTGTCCTCGATATACCAGACATCACCAATACACTATTTCGATCAACCTTTTTTCCTGAACGTCGTCCTTGAAGTGGTGACCTTGCTTTCTCCATCAGCGCTTTTAAAAGTTTGCCAGCAGGTTGAAAAGAAGGTGGGAAGGGAGGAGAATTTCCGTTTTGGTCCTCGAAAGATCGATGTGGATATTTTGTTATATGGTGAAATAGAAATTGATAAAAAAGGACTTCAGATACCACATCCAAGGATGCTTTTGCGTAAGTTTGTCCTCATCCCACTTTTGGAGATAAATGGGAAAGTAAAGCTTCCGGATGGAAGCAGCCCCAGGGCTGTGCTCGATGAGTTGGGAGATGATGATAAAGTGGATTTTTATAGGAAGTGGTAATCTTGACGGATAACCCGCTGGTCGGCGTATTGAAATTTTTTGAAACTTACGGATATTATGTCCTCTTCATCGTCGTATTTCTTGAGAATGCCGCATTTCTGGGGCTGTTCATCCCGGGTGAGATCTTCCTGCTGGCAGCCGGTTTTTATGCTTCGCTGGGCGGTTTTAATATATTTATGGTTGGGTCGATCGCTTTTGTTGGTGCAGTCTGTGGCGATAACCTTGCTTACTGGTTTGGCAGGAAAGGAGGACGGCCGCTTTTTTTAAAATATGGAAGGTTTTTTAAGATAACCCCTGAGAGGATGCAGAGGGCTGAAGATTTTTATGCGCGGCACGGTGCAAAAACTGTGGTAATTGGAAGGTGGACGCAGTACCTGCGCATATTCATGGCACCGCTGGCCGGTATATACAGGATGAACTACTTCAAGTTTTTGGTTTATGACTTACTCAGTTCTGTGCTTTGGGCTGCTGCTAACTCAGCGCTTGGGTACTTTTTGGGAAAGAACTACAGACTACTTGAGGCAGTTATTAAAACGATCGGCTGGGGAGCTTTTGCTGCGATATTAGTTGCTATAATAATAATTATCATAGTTATAAGGATCAGGATTTTGCGTGGAAGAAGATCAGGAAACCAGGTTATCGATAAACAGGATAAATAAGCGATTCGTAATTTTAAATACCGTGGATTCAACGAACGAATACGCAAAGCGGCTGGTCGCTTCCGGCAAGTCAGAGGATTTTATCGTTTTTGCTTTTGAGCAGACCTCTGGTAGTGGCAGGCACGGCAGGACATGGATATCACCGCGCGGAGGCGCGTGGTTTTCCCTGGTGTTAAAAATTTCGGACATCAAGTCTGCCTCTGCACTGCTTTTCAAGTCGGCGCTGGCCGTGAGCGATGCCCTCAGGATGTTGGCAATAAAAACTCAGATACGATGGCCAAATGATATTATGATAGGCGAGAAAAAAGTATCTGGCTGTCTTCTTGAAACTGTGAAAGGAGCGGATGGGAAGATCAGGGCGGTTGTCGGGATCGGCCTTAACTTAAACATCAGCGAGGAGACCTTGAAAGAAGCTGATCTTTACGAAACCGCCACCTCGCTCATGATCGAAACCGGGGAGGAGTACGATGTACTGGACTTAATGTATGCCGTTGCCTCTATCGCTATTGACTATTTTGAGAAGTCTCAGCTGCTTGGTGCGGATGAGATTGACAGGATTAACTCAGTCCTATATAAGAGGGGGGAACAAGTTAAGCTTATCGTTGGCGGAGGTGAGGTCAGCGGACTGTGCGCAGGAATGAGTGTCGGCGGTATGATAGAAATAGTTGACAACGATAATCATAAATCAAGCTATAGCCACAATGAAGTTACCATATTCAGATAAGTTTTTTAAAAAGGAAATTGCATGATTCTTACAATTGATGCGGGCAACACTCAGACCGTATTTGGCCTTTTCAGGGGCGATGATCTCCTGAACTCCTGGAGGATCCTTACTCCAAAGGCAAGGACCTCAGATGAAATAGCCGCGCTTATCTATGGCATGTTCTCGATGAGCAATTTTAATTTCTCTGATTGCACGGATGTCGTTATCTCGACAGTGGTGCCGAGATTAAGGGAGCAGCTCTATCAACTCAGCAAGAAGTACTTTTACGTTGAGCCGATGATCGTCGAGTTCGGTATAAAGACAGGCCTTGATATTGCCTACGAAAATCCGCGCGAAGTGGGCGCCGACAGGATTGCTAACTCTGTCGCTGCCTCAAATCTGTTTGGCCCAAGGTGTGTGGTTGTTGATTTTGGCACTGCGACCACTTTTGACATCATCGATAACGGAAATCAGTATCTGGGTGGCGTCATAGTCCCGGGAGTTGAGATATCCGCTGAGGCACTTTTTTCGCAGGCTGCCAGGCTGATGAAAGTCGAATTAAGCGCCCCATCAAAAGTCATAGGCAAAAATACGGAGGACAGCATTCGTTCCGGGATAATACTGGGATATGCTGGACTGGTCGATCGCCTGATCGAACTGATCGAGGCGGAGATGAGCGGTAAGCCAAGGGTCGTTTCAACGGGGGGTCTGGCTTACCTGATTTCACCACACAGCCGCTCTATCGAACTGAATGATCCTGATTTGACGTTGAAAGGTTTGAAATTCATCCACAATTTAAATCACTAAAATGTTTTGACACAAAAAATCTATTAAAATATAATACCCAAAAATTTTACTTCGCGGGAAAGGGATATGAACAAGAAAATTCTTATCACTAAGAGTGGGTATAGAGAACTTAAAAATGAACTTGACGACCTCATCAGGAATAAAAGGAGAGAGGTTGCGGAGCGCCTTAGGGAGGCCAAGGATTTTGGTGATTTAACCGAGAACTCAGAATATGAGGATGCCAAGAACGAGCAGGCTTTTATCGAGGGCCGAATTTTACAGATAAACGAGACCCTGTCTAAGGCAGAGATCGTCTTGGAGCGCCATAACGCCAAATACGTTAAAATTGGTTCTTTCGTTACCCTGAAAAATATTAACTCAAATGAGGTTGTTAAGTATAAACTGGTTAGCTCAATTGAGTCTGACCCATTAAATAACAAGATTTCCTACGAATCTCCGCTGGGCACTTCAATTATCAACAAGAAGGTCGGCTCAACTGTTAAAGTAGAAGTTCCAGCCGGTGTCATAAGGTACGAAATCCTGGATATAGACTAAGCATAAGGCCTGTTAATTTGGAACATTATGATGGTATTGCTCAAGAGCGTCTTGACAAACTCGCCAGGCTGAAGGAAGCGGGCGATGTTGTCTATTACGAGGATTTTATAAAAAACGACGAAATTTCGGATATAAAGGAGAGAAACTCTCAACTCCAGGCCTCGGAGCACTCCGGTCAGATGGTCAGAACTGCGGGGCGAGTTGCGGCCATAAGGGAGCACGGTAAATCTACATTTGCCAATATTGGCGATGGCGAAAACGAAATCCAGCTTTATTTCAATCAGGCAAAGTTACCAGCACAGTACGAGAAATTGAAGCTTCTTGATATAGGAGACTGGGTAGGCGTTTGGGGTGAGGTGTTCAAGACGCGCACAGGTGAGCTTTCCATTAATGTTGATGGGTTTAGGATTTTAAGCAAGTCGCTGCGCGTCATGCCCGAGAAATATCATGGACTCAAGGATAAGGAGACGAGGTATCGCCAGCGCTATCTGGACCTGATTGTGAACCCGGATGTCAGGGCTGTTTTTGTCTTGAGAAACAGGATGGTCGCGGAGATCAGAAATCTCCTGGATTCTCGTGGATTCATGGAGGTTGAGACGCCAATGCTGCAGCCCATTCCAGGAGGAGCGACGGCAAAGCCCTTTATCACGCACCACAATGCCCTTGATATGGAGCTTT
>Ga0315282_10006319_pt1 | contig 19900 bp, 12 predicted proteins | sample YL17G07_20_MG_FD_203693 | JGI IMG/M metagenome (GOLD analysis project Ga0315282, IMG submission 203693) | Sediment microbial communities from Yellowstone Lake, YNP, Wyoming, USA - YL17G07_20 | ecosystem: Environmental > Aquatic > Freshwater > Lake > Sediment | place: USA: Wyoming | collected... | reverse complement strand
CGCGGCTCTGGGCCTGGTCCAGGCATGGAAATCGCGGAAAGCTGAAAAATCCTATGCCAAACTTCTGGCCGGGATGGCGCTCGCGCTTCTGCTCGCCGCGCTCCTCACCAGCCCGCAGAATTTCCTCACCCTGGAGATGCTGCCGTATTCCAACCGCGCCGCCGGCTACACCTATGAGGAATTCACCCTCTGGTCCTTGATTCCCAAAAACCTGCTCACGCTTTTTTTCCCCAATAACTTTCTGCCCGCGGATAACATCCTCTGGTTCGCGGGATTTCTCCTGCTCCCGTCATTTTTGTTGAGCATTTATCCCGGGATTTCGGTTTTGCTGCTGGGCGCATTTTCGTTTCGAGCGGACAAGAAGCAGGCTGCGCTCTGGCTCGGCGTTTTTTTGCTCGGGATTTTTCTTGCGCTCGGCCGCTATAATCCCTGTTATCGAATTTTTTACGAGCTGCCGTTTTTGCGGCTGCTGCGGATTCCGGAGAAATTTTTCTGGCTTGCCGGCTTCAGTCTGGTGATGCTGGCGGCGCTGGGGATGGAAAGCCTGTGGCAAAAGCCGCTGAAGGCCCGGCCGATTTTAGCCATTGCCTTTTTCATTGCCGGCTTGGGTCTGCTTCTGGCCTCGCTCTTCCTCCACCATCGCGGTCTTCATAGCGAGGTTCCTTTGCAGGCCAAGCAGATGCTGATTTTCGGCAGCGCGCTCAAGTCCCTGGCGTTTCTTTTCGCGGCCGGGGCCTGGATGCTTGCGCTGGGCGACGGAAAAAAGCCGCTGGTGTTTGCGCTGGGGCTTGCGCTTATCCTCTATCTTGACCTGGCCGGTTCGCATTTGCGTCTCAACCCGACCACTGCTTCCAGCTTTTACACCTCCCAGCCCGCGGCCGCGAGCGAGCTGGGTCAAATTCGCAGCCAGAGCAAGGAGACGGTTCGCATCGCCTCGGTGCATCCTTCCCGGGATGAGCTTTTGAAGATGGCCCACAGCACCTATGAGTATTACGCGGCCTTGCGCGACTGGATGGACCCGTTCTGGGGAATTTATTATCAGCTGGACGATGTATTGAGCAAAGGTTCGTTTTATCTTGCAGAGATTGACCTTTTCCACGACCTTTTGACTTACAGCCTTTGGCCGGAACGGATTTATGCAAGAGGCGCGGTCCGATATGTTTACCAAAGGGACCAGGGTCTCAAGCCGCTGCCCGGCGCGCTTGACCGGGCCATGGTTTTTTACCAGGCGGAAGTTGTCCCTGACCGGGAAAATCTCGTTCGCCTCTGGTCCGGCTCGCAATTTGCCGCAGACCGGGAAGTCCTGCTGGAAAAAGCAATCGCGGAGATGCCTGCCAATTCTGACCTGGCTGCGGAGCCGGCGTCGATTTTGAGTTATTCCAACCAGAGGGTGGTGGTCAAGTTCCGCGCATCAGTTCCGGGCTGGCTGGTCTTGTTCGACACTTTTTATCCCGGGTGGCGAGCGAGTGTGGACGGGAAGGAAATTTCGATTCAGCGGGCGGATGTTTTTTTCCGCGCGGTGCCGGTTCCCGCGGGCGAGCACGCGGTTGAATTCCGGTATTTGCCGAGCAGCCTGGTCTATGGCATCATCATAGGCGGAGCGGGTCTGATGCTCTGGTTTTCGCTCCTGATTTTCGCGCAAAGAAAATGGAAACAAAGAATTCCGATTGGCCCTGGCTCGTCTTTTTCCTGGTTCTGATTCTCGCCAGTCCCTTGCTTGAGGGCGGCGAGACCTATCATACCGTGGTCTGGCTTAGGCTCTGGGTGCTCGGCTTCAGCCTGTTTTTTTCCCTGGGGGCAATCAAGCCGGACCGGATGGAAGTGACCGCGCCGGCCGCGAACTGGATGCTCGGGCTGCTCTGGCTCGTGTTCACAGTCTCGCTTTTGCTCACCCATTACTACTACATCACGGTTTACTGGTACGCGAATTTTCTGGTCTGTTTCCTGCTCGGGTATCTGTGCCTGGGCATTTTCGCAAGCGCCTCCGGCAAGAAATTGCTCACCGCGGTCTGGATGATTTTGATTCTTGCCGGTTTCCTGGAAAGCGTTTACGGCATCATCGCCTATTTCAGGATTGACAGGTCCCTGGAGTCGATGAGCGGCACCTTTTTCAATCCCGCTTATTATACCGGTTATCTTTCCGGCCTGCTCGCCTTTCCTCTGGCCGGGGCGGTGTTCCATATTTTCCCGGGGATGAGGCGGAGGAACGAGTTGTGGCTTCGCGCGAGCCTGGGACTGGTCAGCGCCTTGTATCTTGCAGCCATGATTCTTTCCGCGAGCCGCGCGGTCATTTTCGCCGGCGTACCCATCTTCCTGATTTTGCTCTTGAGGTTCCGGGGCAAGGCGCTCCTTCTGCTCTTGGTTTTAGCTCTGGGCCTGGCGCTCATACCGAACCCGTTGAAGACCAGGATGCAGACTCTCGGCCGGGACCCTTATGCCTGGGACAGGCTCACGATTTGGAAGACGAGCTTGCGCATGATTCGCCATCACCCGGCCGGGGTTGGCCTGGGGATGTATCAGTATTATTACAACCGCTACGCTTATCCGGTGCGGGCGGTAAAAATCGGAAGGTTCGGCAAAGAGGCCAGGTTCGCGCACAACGACTATCTGAACCTGGCCGCAGAAGCCTCGCCCGCGGCTCCGGCGCTGGCGCTCTGCTGGCTGGGAATTTTGCTCATGCCTTTGCCCGGAGTTTTATGGCGGCGCAAGGGAGAAGAAAAGGATTGGGTGTATCTGCTCGGGTTCAGCGGCTCGCTTTTCGGCCTGCTCGCGCATGCGCTGGTGGATGATAATTTGCGCCAGCCTCCAATCACCATCCTCGCGGCGATTGACCTTGCCGCAATCGCCTTCCTGCTTTCCGGCGGGAAGGCCGGCCTGGTTAGGAAAAGGGAATATCCGCTTATGCATGCGCGATTCCTGCGAGGCTTTGTTCTCGCCTCGGGCCTGGTCTTGGCCGTTATCTTGACCTATCAGGCGTTGATTTTCGGCCTGACCCTTGGGGCGGGAAAAATCCAGGACCCGGAGCAAAGGCTCAATTACCTGGTCCGCCTGGGCCGGCTTCCTTCCGGATATGCCCACCTGTATTTCCAAACCGCAGTCGGGTACCGAGAATTTTTCCGCGCCCGCAGAGACCCGGCCTACGCAGAACAGGCCGTGAGTTATTTTGAAGCCGCGGCCCGGCTCAATCCCGAGAATTTCGAATATTTTTATTACTGGGCCGAGTTCATCTACATGCTGGGGCTGGATATGAAGAACCCGGACCTGCTCCGGGTGGCTGAAAAGATAGCGAAGCAAAGCCTCGCGCGCTCGGATAACTATCCGTTCACCTACATTATTCTCGCCAACATCGCGCACCAGCGCAAGGATTTTGGTCAGGAGGAAAAATGGCTTAAAGTGGCGCTGGATATGGAGCCTTATTATTTTCTCGCGCGCTTGTTCCTGGCCGAGCTTTATGTGGACGAGGGGAAGGCGAAGGAAGCCGGGTCCCAGCTGGATTTGCTGAAAAGCCAGAAGCAGGAGGTGGACCGGATTTTGGAGAGGGAGCCGTGGAGGCTGAAAGCCTTTCAAAAAATGCTGGTGCAGTTGCCCGGAGCGGAAATCGACCGCGTGCAGCAAAAGCTGAATGAAGCCAAATGAGCAAGCCGGGGTTTGAATGATGAAAAAAATCTGGACCGCGCTGTGCGCGATTCTGGTTATGGCCAGCCCGCTCCTCAAGGGCGGCGAGACTTTTCACACCGCGCTCGGCGTGCGTATTCTGGTGCTCGCTTTCGGCATGGCTTATTTCACGAACCGGGCCGGGAAAGGCAAAATCGAGTTTATGACTCCGGCTCACAACTGGCTGCTCATGGCGCTTCTGCTCGTTTTCTGCGCCTCACTCCTGACCAGCCATTATTTTTATGTGAGCGGCTTTTGGCTGTCCAACCTCCTGGTTTATTTCCTGCTTTTTTATCTCGGCCTGGAAATGGCGGTGGAGGCTGGTGGCAAAAAAAATCTCAACACATTGTTCTTCATCTTCCTCGCCTCCGGCCTGGTCCAGAGCGGCTTCGGCATATTCGAATTTTTGGCCCGCGGCCAGGCGCGCGCTGCCGGGACATTTTTCAATCCGTCTTATTATGCCGGCTATCTTGCCGGCCTGCTCGGCTTTCCTCTGGCAGGAGCGGTTTTTGACCTCTGGCCGGAAATGTCTCTGCGGAAAAAAATCTGGCTCCGGGCCGGCCTCGGCCTGGCCGCGCTTCTGATTTTCCTGGGTATGGTTGTTTCCGGGAGCCGGGTGATTTTTTTCGCGGTCATTCCCCTGGGATTGGTGCTTGGCGCGAGGTTCAGGTGGAAGGCATTATTGGCGCTGCTCGCGGTGGCGCTGGTGCTGGGCTTGATTCCCAATCCTCTCCGGCACCGGCTCCAGACCATCAGGAATGACCGTTATGCGTGGGAGCGGCTCACGGTCTGGAAGGCGAGTTGCCGGATGATTCGGCATCATCCGCTGGGTGTTGGTCTTGGCATGTATCCATACTATTACCACCGTTTTTCCCTGCCCATGGGCAAGGAAAAGGTCGGGAGGTATGGCGTGGAAGCCACCCAGGCGCATAACGAGCTTCTCACTTTCGCCGCAGAGTGCTCCGCGCTTGCGCCGCTCTTCGCCCTGCTTTTCCTCGCGCTGATTCTGGCCCGGGTCTGGAAAGGTCTTGCCGGACGCGCCTTGGGCCGCGGCGAGCTGGGCTGGATAACCGCTTTGGCCGGCTGCATTTTCGGAATCGCAGGACATGCCCTGGTTGATTTCAACCTTCACCAGCCTCCCATCATCATCGCCGGCCTTCTCTCTCTGGCCGGGGCGCTGGCATTTTTGTCCGAAAAAAATCCGGGCCTTTTGCAAAAAGAGGAATACGGCCTGGCGCGTCCCGGTCTGGTTCGCGCCTTTGTGGTCATCGCCGGGGTTCTCTTTTCGGTTTTCATCATTTATCAAGCCGGGATGGAATTTCTTTACCTGGACGCGGCGCGCACCTCGGACCCGAAGCAGCGGGCAAAAAAATTTTCCCGGCTCGTACGCCTGCCCGCGAGCTATGCGCCCGTGTATTTCCAGATGGCCGAGGATTTGCGGCGAACATTCCTTCATCGCCAGGAGGCTGGCTTGGGCCGGCAGGCCGCCATCTACTACGAGATTGCGGCCCGGCTCAATCCCGAGAACTACCTGTATTATTATGAATGGGCTGAATGCGTTTACCGCATGGGGGCGCTGCTCCGGACCGTCAACATTTTCAACGAGGCTGAAACTCTCGCCACCCGCGCCTCGGAACTGGCTCCGGACCAGGTGTTCAGCTATGTGCTCCTTTTCAACATCGCCTATGTCAAGAAGGACAACCCCCAAGCCGAGCAGTATTTGAGGACCGCGCTCGATTTCGAGCCTTATTTCCTGCGCGCAAGAACCCTGCTCGTGGCCATGCTGATAACTGACGACAAGTTGCCGCAGGCCGAGCAGGAATATCAAAAGCTGCTGGCCCAGAAAAAGGAAGTGGACGAGCTTCTGGCCTTGCCGGGCAATGATTTGAACATCTACCAGAAGCTGCTTTTGACTTATGACCCGGATGCCATCTCCCGAATCCCGGAACTGCTCCGGCAGAAATCCGCAGGGCAGCTCAAGCCGCAAAGCCCATAAATATCCGCGCCAGCCGGTTCCCAGCCTCAAAAGTTCCGAAGTTCCGGCCTTCCGATGTTGAATGTGCGAGCGAATTCCTAGTTCGCTCCGCTAAGTGCGGAGCTTCGAAGGGCAGGTCAGTCGCGATTCCTTGTCATTGCGAGCGCAGCGACTCCCGCGTCCGAGCGGGATGCGAGGGACTCTCGTCCCGATTCCTTTCTCTTTAGTTATGTCTCGCAACCCTTGAGATGATTGTTCGCCCCTTTACAAGCGGTAGTGCGTTGGGTCCTTGATGCCGGCTTGGGCAAAGCCTTTTTTGCGTATCAGGCAGGAGTCGCACTGGCCGCAGGCCCGGCCTTGCGGGTCGGGGTCGTAGCAGGAGAAGGTGAGAGAGAAATCGACGCCGAGTTCCGCCCCGGTTTTGATTATCTCGGCCTTGGTCATGCGGATCAGCGGGGGCCAGATGCGAATCAGCCTGCGCTCGGTTCCGGCCTTGGTCGCGAGATTGGCCGCGCGCTGAAAGGCGTCCATGAATTCGGGCCGGCAGTCGGGATATCCGGAATAGTCAACCGCATGCGCGCCAATCACGACCGCAGAGGCCGAGAGCGCTTCAGCGTATGAGACGGCGATGGCAAGGAAGACCAGATTTCGCGCTGGCACATAGGTTGAGGGAATTCCGGAGGCGATTTCTTTTTCGGTCCTGCCTTTGGGAACCTCGCCCTGGCCGAGGAGGGAAGAGCCTCCGAACTGGTTGATGGGCAGGGGGAAGATGATGTGGCTCGAGCAGTTCAGGAATCTGGCGAGTTCCTTGGCGGCTTCCAGTTCCAGCGCGTGGCGCTGTCCGTAGTCAAAGCTTAGGGCGTGGATTTCGAATTCGGCCTTTTGCGCGATGGCAGCCGCGACCGCGGAGTCGATTCCGCCGCTCAAGAGCGCGATGGCCTTATTTTTCTGCGCATTCATTTTTTCGCTGCTGATTTTTTTCTGGGGAGGGACTGGATGAATTTGCACTCCGGGTATCCGGTGCAGGCGAGGAACGGGCCGTATTTTCCGGTTTTGAAAACCAGCGGCTTCCCGCATTGCGGGCAGGTTTTCTGGCCCGCGGTTCTGGCGCCGGCTTGGGATTCGATGATTTCGATTTCACCGGTTTCCCCCCGGCGGAAGTTCCGGGTGTTCTTGCAGGCCGGGTACCCGGAGCAGCCGAGAAATTCTCCGTTTCTTCCGCGCTTAATCACCATTGGCTTTCCGCATTTTTCGCAGACGATGTTAGTCGGGCCGGTGCTGGCGGTTTTTTCCGCGAGCTTGATTCCGCCGGACTCGGTGCGGGTGAAGTTGGAACTGAACCGGCACTTGGGATATCCGGAGCAGCCGAGAAACTCTCCCCGCCTTCCTTTCTTGAGCAGAAGCGGCTTGCCGCATTTGGGACAGACAAGTTCGGTTGTCATTGCTTGCCTGGTTTTTTGAATCATCCTGACCTCTCCGGTTTCGCTGCGCTCGAAGTTGGAGGTGAACTTGCACTTGGGGTATCCGGAGCAGCCGAGGAATTCCCCGCTTTTGCCTTTCCTGACCAGGAGCTGCTTTCCGCACTCCGGGCAGTTAAGCCCGGATTCCTGGGCAAGAATCGGCTCGACCTCTCCATTTTCCTTGCGGACAAAATTGGCGGTGAATTCGCACGCCGGGTACCCGGAGCAGCCGAGAAATTCCCCCTGCCTTCCCCACTTGACCATCACCTGCTTGCCGCACTTGGGGCAGGGGATGTTGGTGGGGACTTCAGCGCGCATTTTTTCAATCACCGCCGGAGCAGCCTTGAGTTCCTGCGCGAAAATTTTGTAAAAATCCTGGAGCAGACTGTCCCACTTGAGCTTGCCTTCCTCCACCAGGTCCAGCTGGTCTTCCATGGCCGCGGTGAACTTGACATTGACCAGGTCCGGGAAGCTGCGGGTGAGGATGTTGTTGACCAGGAATCCGAGTTCCGTGGGATGGAAGCTGCCTTTCAGCTTTTCCACATATTTTCGCTCCTGGATGGTGGACACGATTTGCGCGTAAGTGCTGGGCCGGCCAATGCCTTTTTCCTCCAGCTCGCGAATCAGGCTGGCTTCATTGTATCTCGGAGGCGGCTGGGTGAAGTGCTGTTTCTTGTCGAGCTTTTGCAGGTTGAGGTTTTCGCCCGGGACCAGTTGCGGCAGCTTGCGGTCCGCAACATCCTCCTCGCCGTTTTCGGTCTCGGCTTTTTCTTTTTCCGGCTCCTGCCAGAGGGCCAGGAATCCGGGGAACTTGATGATGGACCCGGTGGCGCGGAGCGTGTATCTTCCGGCGCGGATGTCAATGGAGGTCTGGTCAAAGACCGCAGGCTTCATCTGGCTGGCGAGGAACCGCTCGTAGATCATTTTGTAAAGTTTGAGTTGCTCGGGGGTGAGGTATGCTTTGACCTGGTCCGGCGTTTTGTCAATCAGGGTCGGCCTGATGGCCTCGTGCGCCTCCTGCGCCTCCTTGCGCGACTTGTAGATGTTGGGCTTGGCCGGCAGATGCTCCTCGCCGAACAGCTCCAGGATTTTGGCGCGCGCCTGCGCGAGGGCCTGGCTGCTCACGTGCACCGAGTCCGTGCGCATGTAGGTGATGAGACCGGCGCGGCCGTCAGGCCCGAGCTCAATGCCTTCATAAAGCTGCTGGGCAATGGCCATGGTTTTCTTGCCTGTGAAGCCAAAGCGTTTCACGGCTTCCTGCTGGAGGCGGGCGGTGATGAACGGCTCGGGCGGCTTTTTCTGGCGCTCTTTTTTGTCCACCTTGGCCACGCTGAAGCTCTGGCCGGCGAGTTCTTTTTCGATTTTTTCCGCAGAGGCCTGGCCCGGTATTTTGATTTTCTGGCCGTCCAATTCGATCAGTTTGGCCGTAAATTCCGGCGGGTTTTGCGCCTTGAGCAAGGCCTCAATGCTCCAGTATTCCTCAACCTTGAATTCCTGGATGGCGTTCTCGCGCTCGCAGATCAGCCGCACCGTGACCGACTGCACTCGGCCTGCGCTCAAGCCGGTTTTGATCTTTTGCCAGAGCAGCGGAGAAATCTGGTACCCGACCAGCCGGTCCAGGATGCGGCGCGCCTGCTGGGCCTCAAAGCGGTTCCGGTCAAGGTCCCCGGCATGCTCCAGTGCTTCCTTCACCGCCTGCCTGGTTATCTCGTTGATGAGCACCCGGCGCACAGGCTTGTTTACCCCCGCGATCAAATGCGCAATCTGCCAGGCAATGGCCTCGCCCTCGCGGTCCGGGTCAGGCGCGAGAAAAATCCGGTCCGCCTTTTTAGCCGCTTCCACTATTTCCTTGGCCACCTTTTTCTTTTCCGGCATGATTTGGTATTCGGGCTGGAAATTTTTATCGATTTCCACCCCCAGTTTTCTGGCCGGCAAATCCACGATATGCCCGATTGAGGCCTTGACCGTGTATCCCGGGCCGAGGTATTTGGAAATGGTCTTGGCCTTGGCCGGACTTTCCACAATCACCAGGTTTCTTACTGTTCCAGTTTCCTTTTCCGCCATTTGCCACCTGCCAGTTTTTCAATCACGCCGAACAGCTCGAGTTCAATGAGGAGCGACTGCGCCTTGCCGGCATCCATGCCGCTTTTTCTGATGAGCTGGTCCAGTTCGATGGAGCCTTCTTCCGGCTCGGGTATCAAAGCATAAATTTTTTCTTCCTGCTCATCAAATTCCGCCTTCTTCCCGGACTGGCTGAAGAGCGGGCCGAGTTCCCGGGCCCGGTCCAAAAGCTGCGGGAAAAGGTCCGCGATGATGTCCTCGGCGTCCTCAACCAGCACCGCGCCTTTCTTGAGCAGCCGGTTGGTCTCGCGCGACCATTGCGTGCCGGCGTTGCCCGGAACCGCGTAAACGGTCCGGCCCTGCTCAAGCGCGAGCTTGACCGTAATCAGCGCCCCGCTCTGCGGGTTGTTGGCCTGGACCAGGACCACGCCTAGGGCAAGCCCGGAGATGACGCGGTTGCGGTGCGGGAAATTTTCGCGCGCCGGATGGGTTCCGAAAGGGAACTCGCTCAAGACCGCCCCGCGCTCAATGAGTTTGAAATAGAGCTGCTTGTTCTCCGGGGGATAGATCACATCAATGCCGGTGCCGAGCACCGCGATGCTCCGGCCCCCGGCGTCAAGCGCTGCCTGCTGCGAGAGCGAGTCAATCCCGCGCGCCATGCCGCTCACCACGCTGATGCCGAAGCGGGCCAGCCCGGACCCCAGCCTTTTCGCCATCACCTCCCCGTATTCGTTGTGGTTGCGCGAGCCGACCATGGCGATGCTCCGCTCATCCTCCTTTTGCAGCCGCCCCTTGACATAGAGCACCGGCGGAGGGTCGGGAATGGCCGCGAGATTCTTCGGATAGTCGGGGGAATCGAGCGTGATAATTTCCACGCCTTCCCTCGCGCAGCGCTCAAGCTCGGCCTCGGCGAATTTAAGATGCTCCGGGTTGTTGATGTCCTTGTCCCTCACATGCCGGATGCCTTCCACCGCGTAAAAACCTTTCTCGCTCGCGCCAAAAATTTCCTCCACACTACCGAAATGCTCGTAAAGCCGCCGAATCAGCACCGGACCAATGCCCGCGGTGCGCGCCAGGCGAAGCCACAAAATAACTTTGTCCCTTTCCGCCATCGGATGTGAGTATGAAGGTTAATGGCTATTGCCAGAGATGTCAATCACGACGAACCGGCAATAAGCAACGCGAAACGGGGTCGCGGCCAGGGCCGCTCGCACGGTCAGGAGAATTTGCGGACGGTGACGGCGAGTTTGGCGGTTTTTTGGGGAGCGGATTTTAGTCTGGCCTTTTCCGAGATGCCGAAGCCGGGAATCCAGACCAGCTCGTCCCCGGCGAAGAGCAGCGGATAAATTTTTCTCTGCTCGCGAGGCACTTTCAATTCCTGGAGAATCTCCTTGAGCTTGCGATGGCCTTTCATTCCGAGCGGAATGATGCGGTCCCCGGGCTTCGGGGTTCGGAGTTCGAGGGGCTGTCCGATTTCGTCCAGCGCAATGAAGTCCTCGTCCGCGCCGGAGCTGAAAATGGATTCCCTCCGGGATTCTTCGCCCGGCTGTTTTTTAAACTCCTTTGATTCCCCAGGCTCGGCCCTGAATTCGATTTCATATTCGCTGGAGAGCCTGATTTGCCGGCGGGCAGGGAGACTGATGATAACTGGCTCAAAGACCGGCTCCTGCTTCGCGGCCGCGATTTCGATTGCGAGCCGGTCATAGCTTTTTCTGATACGTATCTTTCCGGGCAGGTCCAGCTCAAAGCTGGCGGCTCCGGTTTTGAGCATGCGCTCGAGCTCAAAGATATGTCCGGCTTCGATTTTTCGCAGGTCGGTTTTGAGCCGCGCGATGGCGAGACGGACAAGCCGGCGCCGGATGGCCTTTGGCTCGCTCTGGAATTTTTTCGCGGAGAATAAAATCCGGCCCGGCTCCAAAGTTGCAAGTCTGGCAAGGGCCTGCTCGTTTGCCTCCTCCATAAAGCGCTCGTCCTCCCGCAAAAGCTCCGCGGCCCGGCCGAGGGCTGAAACTATTTCCGGATTATAGGTCCGGAGCATGGGCACAAGCTCGGCCCGGATGCGGTTGCGGAGGATTTGCAAGTTGCGGTTGCTCTTGTCCATCCTGAAGGCCAGACCTCGCTCGTTAAGGTAGTCAATGATTTCCTCCCGGCTGGTGGCAATGAGCGGCCGGATGATTTTGCCCCGGGTCACAGGCATTCCCGCCAAGCCGAGCATGCCGGAGCCGCGCAGGAGGTTGATGAGGAAGCTTTCGGCCAAGTCGTTGGCGTTGTGGCCGAGGGCGATTTTTTGGGCGGAGATTTTTTCCGCGCTTTTTTCCAGGAACTCGTAGCGCATCTGGCGGAGCAGCTCCTCGTTGGTTCCCTTGAGCTTTTTCCACCAGTCTTTTTCCGCGCTGCCGGGGATGAATTCAAGGCCGTATTTGCGCGCGAGCTCCCGGGCGAGTTTGGCATCCAGGTCCGCGTCTTTGCCGCGAAGCTGATGATGATAATGCGCAACAACCAGCTTGAGCGCATACTCCTCGCGCAAGCGGAAGAGGAGGTCGAGCAGGGACACCGAATCCGGCCCGCCGGAAACCGCGACCAGCACCTTGTCGCCCTGCGCGAGCATGCGGCGCTCTGAAATAGTTTTCTTGACTTTGGCAAGCAGGTCCATTGGTTTTATGAAACTACCAAATGCCAAAAGTGTAAAGTGAAAAATGTAAAGTGTAAAGGGAAAAGAGCGGGAACTGCCGCCTGAATTGTTCAATTCTTCACGGCTTGATAGAAAAATAAGCAGCAGGTTTTTCCTGCCCCATCTTCCTGTTTTTGCAGCAAGCCCGCGAAAAAAGCTGAAAAAAGCACCTTTTGGCCATATTTTTCCTTAGACCAAAACACCCCTAAATCTTGTATCTTTTTCAAAAATCTTCCATATATTGTGGTCTTCACAGGAAAATGGATTGATTTTAAAGAAAAAACTTGACAAGATTTGTTGGAACGCATAAAATATACACAGGTTTAAATAGGCATGAAGGGGAATAAAAAGGAAATAGTCCTTTTATCTCTGCGCGGGTTTTTTCAGCACCGGATAAACGAGCAGAACCGGGTGAGTCTTCCGAGCAATTTCCGCGAGGCGCTCAAGAACCGGGGCGTGAAGCGGCTGGTGATTGCGAAGTATGCGGACTGCCTTCGCGCTTTTCCCGAGGATGTCTGGCAGGAGCGCGAGTCAGGCTTGGCGCGCTTGAACCTGGACGATGACAAAGTGGTCGGGTATTTGCGGCACCTGTATTCCCATCTGGCTGATGCCGAGGTTGACATGCAGGGCCGGATTATCTTGAGCGAGGACTGGCGCAGGGAATTTGGCATCCAGGACCAGGTCCTGCTTCTGGGCATGGGGAGCGTGTTTGAAATCTGGAATCCGGACTATTTCAATTTTAAGCAGCGGGAACTTGTGGAGCAGTTCGGCGCGAACCGCGCTCATGTTGCGGAGCTTTTGGAAAAACGGAAGCGGGACGAGGGAACTTGAGTGAGTATCACCGGCCGGCGCTTTTGGCCGAGCTGCTGGAGGTTCTGCAGCCGGCTTTCGGGATGGTGATAGTTGACGGGACGGTAGGAGGAGGAGGGCACGCGGAGGCAGTGCTGGAAATGGTGGAGGGACGAGCCAAACTGATCGGGATGGACCGCGACTGGGAGGCGCTGGGCGCAGCCTCGGAGCGGCTTGAGCGCTTCGGCGACGCGGTGACCCTGGTGCACGGAAAATTTTCGGACCTTGAGGCCATCCTCAACGGCGCGGGCGTGGAGCACCCGGAGCTAATCTATTTTGACCTGGGCGTAAGCTCGCATCAGCTGGACAAGGCCGAGCGCGGCTTCTCCTTCTTAAAAGACGCTCCGCTGGACATGCGCATGGACCAGCGCGAGGGCGAGACTGCGGCGGATTTGCTCAATCGTCTCCCGGAAAAGGAGCTGGAAGATATTTTCAGGGGTTTAGGTGAGGAAAGGTTTGCCCGGCGGGTGGCAAAGGAAGTTGTGCGGAGGCGGGAGCAGGGAAGGAGCGTGGGACGGACCCGGGAACTTGCGGAGCTTTTGGAAGCGGCGCTCGGAAGGAAGCGGCAGAGGGTCCATCCAGCCACCCGGATTTTCCAGGCATTGAGAATAGCAGTAAACCACGAACTGGAAGAGCTCTTTAAGGGCCTCGGCAGTTCCCTGAAACGCCTGTCCCCGGGCGGGAGAATGGCCGTAATCAGCTACCACTCGCTGGAAGACCGGATGGTAAAAAATTTCTTCCGGGATAATGCCCGAGCCGGCCTGCTCAAGCTTTTGACCAGGAAGCCGCTTCGGCCCGGAGCCGAGGAGGTTGGTCTGAACCCGCGGGCGCGGAGCGCAAGGCTAAGAGCCGCGGAGAGGATTTGAAATGACCACCAGCTCAACCACCAGCTTCATCCGGTCGCGGACGCTTTACCGCCAGCAGCCTTGCGCGCGCAGGCCGCTGCCGGTTTTTCCGGTTTTGATGTGGCTGTGCCTTTTGACTTTTGCGGGAATCTTCACGGTCTGGGTCAGCAGCCAGGTTCGCCAGGAGCAATACAAGGTCGGCGAACTCAAGGCTGAAATATCCAGGCTGGAATTGGAGAATAACCAGATTCGAGGGGAGGTTGCCAGACTAGAGAATCCGGCTCGCTTGGAAAAAATAGCTCTGGAGCAGATCGGTTTGGTCTATCCGGAGCCCGGGCAAGTTCTAAGCTTGAGTCCTTCGGTAGCAGCGGAAGAGAGACAGGTATCGCTGGCCCAACCCTCAAGGAGCTCATCGGGAAATTAAATGTAGATTTTGTTGGGGCTAAACTGGGCTGTTGCTCTAAGGCGGAAGCGGGTATAGCTCCGATGGGCTCCTTGAGGGTGGGGGTGGGCGTTCAGGAGGACCATGAGGGACGAGCCCAAAAAAAGGGTGAAAATCCGACTCATCACCCTGCTGGTGTTTTTTTATCTGGGTTTTATAGGCATATCTTTTCGGACCTATCAGCTCCAGGTGGTTGACGCTGCCCGGCTTCAGGCGCTTGCCCGGCAGCAGTATCTGCGGAAATTCGCGCTCAAGTCCCCGCGCGGAGTGATTTACGACCGCAACCGGTCGGAACTCGCGGCCAACAAGCGCGGGTATTCCATCGCCCGGACCGAAAAAGTCCAGGACCCCAAGGCCGTGTCTGCCAGGCTTGCTCCCATCCTGGGTATGGACTCGGGCCGGCTGGAGCGGAAATTGCGGGAGGATGAAAATTTTGTCTGGCTGTCGCGGCAGGTGAGCGAGGAGCAGGGAGAGGCGGTCAAGGTTCTGGGAATTGAGGGCATCGCGGCCCTTCCGGAGGAGCGGCGCTTTTATCCAGGCGGGGAGATCTTCGGGCAGATGCTCGGGTTCACCGGCCTGGACGGCGAGGGTCTGGAGGGTCTGGAAAAATATTATGAGAAGGAGCTTCGGGGCCGGCCGCGCTATCTGACGGTTGAGTGCGACAACCGGGGCGCGCTTATGATGTACACCGAGGATGAGGACAAGACCGGCCAGCCGGCCAGCCTGGTGCTCACCATTGACCAGGCGCTGCAGCATTTCGCGGAGCAGAAGGTGAGGGAAGCGGTCCAGGCCTACGGCGCCAGACGCGGCTGCCTGCTCGCCATGGACCCCAGGCTGGGAAATATCCTGGCCCTGGCCATTTATCCCGGATTTGACCCCAACCATTTTTCAAACTATCGCGGCAAGGACTGGCGCGCCTGGCCCTTGACCGAGGTTTACGAGCCAGGCTCAATCTTCAAAGTGATAACCTTCTCCTCGGCCATCGAAGAAGGCCGGCTCAAGCCCGCAGACAAGATTAACTGCGAGAACGGCATCTATGTTGTAAACGGCGACACCATCCACGACATGCACAGCTACGAGTTCCTTTCCGCCGCGGAAGTGCTCATCAAGTCCAGCAACATCGGCGCGGCCAAGGTGGCGGAGCGGCTCGGCTCCGAGTTTTTCCGGAGCCATATCCAGGAATTCGGCTTTGGCCAGAGGACCGGGATAGATTTTCCGGGAGAAGCCAGGGGACTGGTCCGGCCATTAAGACAGTGGTATCCAATCACGCTCCGCACCATCGGCTTCGGCCAGGGTGTCAGCGTGACGCCCTTGCAAATGCTGACGGCGCTCTCGGCCGTGGCCAATGGCGGGGAACTGGTCAGGCCGTTCCTCGCGGAAAAACTGGTCTATGACGACGGGAGCGAGCAGCTAATCAACCGGCCTCTGGCTTTAAAGCGGGTGATTTCGCCGGAAACCAGCGCGGAGATGAAAGAACTGCTGCGCCGGGTCGTGACCGAGGGCACGGGAAAAAACGCGGCCATCCCGGGATACACGGTCGCGGGCAAAACCGGCACCGCGCAAAAGGCCAGACCAGGTTATTCCGGATACGAGCCGGGGAAATGGGCCTGCTCCTTCATGGGATTCGCCCCGGCCGAAGACCCCAGGGTGGCAATGATCGTGCTCATTGACGAGCCGCAGGTGGATTACGCCACCGGCGGACTGATTGCTGCCCCGGTCTTCCAGGAAGTGATGAAATACGCGCTCACCACCATGACCATAATTCCGGCAGCAATAAGCGCCGAGGAATTTTCAGACCTGGCCCGAAAAGGGGACCCGAATTTCAGCGCTCTCAAAAATGAAGCCAGAACCAGCCCGGACCCGGGAACCGTCCCGGATTTCAAAGGGATGAATCTAAAGCAGGCGCTGAACTTGTCCCTCAACCTCGGACTTAACCCCAGAGTCTTCGGAAGCGGATGGGTCATCGAGCAGGACCCCGCCCCGGGAAGCGCTCCAACCGGAATCATCAGCTTGAAATTGAGCGAAGAAAGAATATGAAACTCATGGAACTGCTCAAAGGCATAAATACCAGGTCCATCAAGGGCGACCTGGCAGCAGAAATTTCCGGAATCAGCTATGACTCGCGCAAGGCCGGACCCGGAGATATGTTCGTGTGCATCCCCGGGACCAAAGACGATGGCCATAAATATGTCAAGCAGGCGAGGGAAAGAGGGGTGGTGGTGTTCCTGGCGAGCCGGGAGGTGGAGGCGGAAGCGGCACAAGCGGTGGTGGTGGTGGACGAGCCGAGACTGGAGATGGGAAAACTCGCCTCCCGGCTTGCAGGAGAACCGAGCCGGAAATTGCAGTTGCTCGGGATCACAGGCACCAACGGCAAAACCACGGTCAGCTATCTTGTGGAATCGATCAGCGCCGCGGAAGGAATGGACTGCGGAGTGATCGGAACCATCAACTATCGCTGGAAAGGCCAGGAGATTTCATCGTCCAACACCACGCCCGAGTCCGTGGAGGTGATTGGATTCCTGGACCAGATGCTCAAAGCCGGGGTGAGGCGCGCAGCCATGGAGGTCAGCTCCCATGCCCTGGACCAGAAGCGCGTGGCCGGAATTTGCTTTAAGGCCGGCATCTTCACCAACCTCACGCCCGAGCACCTGGACTATCACGAAAACATGGAAGCCTATTTCCTGGCCAAGGCCAGACTCTTCACCGAGGCCCTGGCCGGAAAATGGCTCGCGGAAAAAATCAACTTCGCGCCGCTTTCGGTCATCAATCTCGATGACGCTTTTGGCGAGAAACTGCTTGCTCTTGCCGCCGGGAAAAAAGTCGGATACAGCCTGGCCAAAAAATCCGCGCTCTACCGCGGCCAGATTGTGCATTACGGCTGGGACGGAATCCGGATCAAGATGACAGTCCCCGGCGGCGAGCTCGAGCTGCAAAGCCCCATGCTCGGAAAGATAAACGCCTATAATATCCTGGCCGCGAGCGCTTGTCTCATCGAGCTGGGAACCGCGAGGGAAAAAATCGCGCAGGGAGTGGCGGCCTTGAAGCAGGTGCCGGGGCGGATGGAGCGTGTGCCCAATAGCCGCGGCCTGCTCGTGCTCGTGGACTATGCGCACACCCCGGATGCGCTCGAAAATTTGGTCCGGATTGCCAAGGAGATGGAGATTAAGAGATTGGTCCTGGTGTTCGGCTGCGGCGGAGACCGGGACCGGAAGAAGCGGCCGGAGATGGGAAAAATCGCCGCGGCCAACGCCGAGCTGGTCGTGGTCACAAGCGACAATCCGAGGACCGAGCATCCGGGGAAAATCATTGCCGAGATTGAAGCCGGAATCAAACCCACCGGATTTTCGAAAGCGCAAAAGCCGGGTCCCGACTCCAAAGGTTACATCATTGAGCCGGACCGGAAGGCCGCCATCCAGATGGCCCTGGCCTCGGCCCGCGAAGGCGACTGCGTCCTGATTGCGGGCAAGGGACACGAGGATTACCAGATTCTCGGCGAAAAGAAAATTCATTTTGACGACCGGGAGGAAGTGCGGCGGGCGCTGGGGGCAAAGGGGTAAGATGAATTTAAGGCTGGACATGGTTGCGAGAGTGATTGCCGGGGAACTTGTCTCGGGTCAGCCGGGACGACTGATTGCCGGCGTGAGCACCGACTCGCGCGCAATCCAGCCGGGACAGATTTTCTTCGCGCTCCGCGGAGAAAAGTTTGACGGCCATAAGTTCGTGAGCCAATGCGCCCCCAAAGGCGCGCTGGCCGCGGTGGTGGAAAAAAATTTCTCGAAAAAGGTTCCCAAAGGATTCGGCCTGGTCAAAGTTCCTGATGTGCTTTTCGCGCTGGGCGAACTTGCGAGATTTGAAAGGGCGCAAAGGCGCATGAAAGTGATTGGCCTTGCCGGCTCGGTGGGCAAGACCACGGCTAAGGAAATGGTGGCGCTCGCGCTGGCGCAAAAATACCGCGTGGCCAAAAGCCCGGGCAACTTCAACAACCTGGTGGGAGTGCCGCTCGCCATTTTCGGGATGAATCCAAAGGCCGAGGTGGCGGTCCTGGAACTCGCAAGCAATTGTCCGGGAGAAATCTCCCGTCTTTCTGAAATTGCCCAGCCGCACATCGGCCTGATTACCAGAATCGCTCCGGTGCATCTTGAGGGATTGCAGAACCTGGAGGGCGTGGAGGCTGAAAAGCGCGCGCTCTTAAGCTCGCTCGGCCCGCAAGGAACTTTTATTTTCAACCTCGCGGATGCGCGTCTCTGCAGGCTTGCGCTCGGATACGCCGGCAGAAAGATCGGTTTCGGGTTTCGCGCGCCCGGTCTGGATTGCGGTGAGATGCAGGTGCGAGCGGAAAAAGTTCAGGTGGCGAGAACCGGGTCCGGTCTTGCGCAAAGATTCAAGGCGCGGGTTTCAGGCGGGATTCAGAATTCAGCAGTCATTGAGCTTAAGGGAGTGGGCAACCATTTGGTCGAAAATGCGCTTGCAGCCATCGCCGCCGGCTTGGTCATGGGCATGAACCTGGAGGAAATTGCCTCGGCGCTTAAAAAGTTTGAGCCTATGGCCGGAAGAGGAAAGCTCGAAAAATTGACAAAAGGAATCTGGCTGATTGACGAAAGCTACAACGCCAATCCCGAGTCCATGCGCAGCGCGCTCGCGGTTTTCGCAGAGTATGGACGAATCATCCGGGGCAGAAAAATACTGGTCCTGGGCGAGATGGAGGAGCTGGGGGATTATGCCGAGGAGGCGCATGAGCGGCTGGGCAGGCTTTTGCGGAAAACGGCCTTTAATCAGCTATATTATCTTGGGGGATTCAGGAAAGAGATGCGCTCGGGCCTGGGCAAAAAGTTGGCCGCAAAACTGACCATAGCCAGGGATTTGGCCGGGCTGAAAAAATTCTTGCAGGCCGGGCTTAGACCCGGAGACCTGGTGATGCTGAAAAGTTCGCACGCAACCGGTCTATGGCAAATTGCGAACGCGTTGGGGGGGAAATAACTTGCTCTACAAATTTTTATACAGCCTCCACCATGATTACATCGGGTTCGGAGTGTTCCGCTACATCACCTTCCGGACCGGGCTTTCGATCGCAACCAGCTTTCTCATCGTGGTGGTTTTGGGGCCGGGGCTGATCAACTGGCTGCGCAGGATGAGTATTGGCGAGGTGATTCGCACCGACGGCCCGGAGCAGCACCACCGAAAGGCCGGAACGCCCACCATGGGCGGAATCCTCATACTCGGCGCCATGCTCATAAGCACCTGGCTCTGGGCGGACCCGAAAAATATTTACATCTGGACCGTGAGCCTGCTCTGCCTGGGCTTCGGATTGATCGGCCTTTACGACGACCTGTCCAAGCGCAAGGACGCGGGCAAGGCGCACAAGGGCATGTCCGGGAATTGGAAATTGCTGCTTCAGGTTGTGTTCGGCCTGGCCGTGCTTCTGCTTATGGTCAGGCTCAACGGATACGACTTCAGGCTCTGGCTGCCGTTCTTCAAGAACCTTCACCCGGAAATCGGCATCCTCTACCTGCCGTTTGCGCTCATCGTGGTGGTGGCCGCAAGCAACGCCGTGAACCTGACCGACGGCCTGGACGGCCTGGCCATTGCGCCGGTGGTGATTGTAGCCGCGACCTACACGCTCTTCGCCTACATCTCCGGCCGCGTGGACTACACCCAATACCTGCTTCTGCCCTATGTGCGCGGGTCATCTGAACTTTGCATTTTCACCGGCTCCATCGTGGGCGCAGGTCTCGGGTTCCTCTGGTTCAACTCCTACCCGGCCAGCGTGTTCATGGGTGATGTGGGTTCGCTCGCGCTCGGGAGCGGCATCGGCGCCGTGGCCGTGGTGACCAAGCAGGAATTCGCGCTTGTCATCGTGGGCGGTTTGTTCGTGGCCGAGGCGCTCTCGGTCATACTCCAGGTGGGATTTTACAAGTGGAAAAAGCAGCGCATCTTTTTGATGGC